>Ga0105028_100011_pt1 | contig 24415 bp, 24 predicted proteins | sample RS_106metaG_FD_91478 | JGI IMG/M metagenome (GOLD analysis project Ga0105028, IMG submission 91478) | Switchgrass associated microbial communities from Austin, Texas, USA, to study host-microbe interactions - RS_106 metaG | ecosystem: Host-associated > Plants > Roots > Rhizosphere | place: USA...
ACGGACGCGCCGACCGCGGCCCAGGTGTACCGACTGCTCAAGGGTCGGCGCATCCGGCAGTTCTCGTTCGCCTACGACGAGGTGGACGCGCGTCCGAGCGAGAAGGCGGCCACCGGTGCGGACAAGGATCTGCACGAGCTGAAGGTCTACGAGGTCGGCCCGACGATGATCGGCGCGAACCAGCGCACCAACCTCCTGACCGTCAAGCAAGACCCGAGCACGCGCCCGTGCTCGTGCCAGCACGAGACCCCCGCCGAGCCCGCGCCGGTCGCCGAGAAGGCCGCCGAGCCCGAGCAGACCGCGGAGAAGATCGCCGAGGCCGCGACCGACCTGAAGGCCGGTCGCGCGCTGTCTCGACAGAACGAGGAGCGGGTGGCGCAGATCGCGCGGCTCGCCTCCGAACTCCTGGCCGCCGTTCGTGCGGAGGCCGAGGAGGGGAGCGCCGGAGAGTCCGACGCCCCGAGCAACGCCGAGAAGGCCGCGCCGAGCACGCCCGCTGCCACCAAGGAGTCCCCGGTCGCCGAACAGGCCGCCCCGGAAGCCGAAGGTGAGCAGCCCGCTGACTCCGGGGTCGCCGACGAGCGTTTGCGCGCCGAGATCGAGTTTCTTGATCTCGAACTGCACGCACTCTGAAACGGAGACCCAGGATGGGAATCGAGCAGATCAAGGCCGAGCTGAGGGATCACCTCCTGAAGGCTCAGGCCATCGCCAAGGCCGTCGAGGGCGAGAACCGCGAGTTCACTGACACCGAGCGCGCCGAGGTCAAGTCGCACGTGGACGCCGCTCAGGCGTGCAAGACCCGACTGGAGACCGCGAAGGCCGACAGCGCCGTCGCGGACGCCATGAAGGGCCTCGGCGACGAGATCGGCCTGTCGGAGAAGTCCGAGCGGCAGACCCCCAGCGGACTGATCGTGCCCGGCCGCAAGTCCATCGGTCAGGCCTACGTCCAGTCGGCCGAGTACGGCGACCTTCTCAAGAGCGCCCCCGGTGGGCAGTTCACCAAGCAACACCGGGTCAACTCGCGCCCGGTCGGATTTAAGAGCCTGACCAAGCCGCAGGGCTCGAAGGCGCTGGTCACTGGCGCCAGCGACACCAGCGGCGGCGCATTCGTCCGCGCCGACGACCTGGGCCTCCAGGTCGGCCTGGAGCCGTTCATGCGGCCACTGACCCTGCGTCAGCTGGTCACCAACGGCACCACGCAGAGCGACTCGATCGAGTACGTGCGGGTCACCGGCGTGACCAACAACGCGGCCCCGGTCGCGGAGGCCACCTCGGCTGCCGCGCCCACCGCGCCCGGCACGGCCGGCGCGCTGGTTCAGGCCACCGGTGGCGGCTATAAGCCGGAGTCGGGCCTGGCCGTGCAGCGGGTGTCGACCCCGGTCCGCACCATCGCGCACTGGATTCCCGTGACCAAGCGCGCGCTCTCGGACGCCGCCCAGATGGTCACCCTCATCGACTCCTTCCTGGAGTACGGGCTGGAGGAGGAACTCGAAGATCAGATGATCGCCGGTGACGGCACCGGCGAGAACTTCGAGGGCCTGGCCAACGTCTCGGGTCTTCAGACCCAGGACTTCGTCGCCGACCCGACCGGCCGCCCGGAGGGCTTCGGTCTGCTCCTGGCGATGCGCCGGGCGAAGACGAAGGTGCGCCTCGCCGGTGCTCGGGCCAACGGCTACGTGGTGAACCCGGCTGACCTGGAGAAGCTCGACGAGATCGCCACCGGGCAGGACGTGTTCTACTTCGGCGGCCCGTCCGGTGCCAACGACACGCGTCCGCTCTGGGGTCTGCCGGTCATCGAGTCCGAGGCCGTGCCGGAGGGCACCGCGTACTGCGGCGACTTCACTCGGGCGATCCTCTGGGACCGCGAGCAGGCGACGATCACGACCACGGATTCGCACGCCGACTTCTTCATCCGCAACCTGGTCGCCATCCTCGCCGAGATGCGCGCCGCGTTTGGTGTGATCCAGCCGAACGCGTTCGTTGAGATCGACCTGACCGCGTGATGGCTGGCCGCGTCTGCCCCGTGTGCGGGGCCTTACATGAGGCCTGCCCCGGGGTAGGCGCGACCCCACACCTGATCTTCGATGCCCCAGAGCCCGCGAGGAGAACGATCGTGGCCGACCTGTATACCTACGAGGTCCCGCGCCGCAACGGCGTGATGACCGTGAAGCTGTCCGAAGAGGACGCGGAGCTGATCTACGGCGACGCGGCCAAGCGCAAGGGCGACGCGAACCAGGGTGAGGTGCAGCCCGTCCGCACCCCGCCGTGGACGGAGCCGGTGCCCGCCGAGGGCGAGTCCGACCCGGCCACCAGCGACGCAGTGAAGAAGGCTCCGGTCCGCCGGAACAAGCGCGCCGCGTCCGAGTCCGAGAAGACGGACTGAGCCCGTGTACGAGGTTGGGGGCGCGGTCCGGCTGACGTGGCGCGTCCTCGACCCGTCACGGACCCGGGTGGACGCGGACGTGACCCTCACGGTCACTCCGCCCACCGGTGACGCGCTCACCCCGGAGCCCGAGCGGCTCTCGGTCGGCGAGTACGCCGCCACCTTCGTGCCGACCGTGCACGGTCGTTACGTCGCCCGCTGGGCGGCCACCGGCCCGATCACGGCGAGCCTGGCCGAGATCGTGAACGTGCGGGCGGCCGTGGAGCCGGTCGCGCTGATCTCGCTCGACCAGCTCAAGGCGCACCTGAACAAGGAGGATCTCGCCGAGGACGACGAGCTGCGCGCGTTCATCGACACCGCGTCGCTCGTGGTCGAGGAGTACACCGGGCAGGTCTGGGCGCGCCGCACCCTGACCGAGGACGTCTACGTGACTGGCGGCGTGGCGTACCTGCGCCCGCCGGTGGTCGCCGTGAGCGCGGTCGACGGTACGGAGGTCACCGACGCGGTGGTGGATCTGTTCACCGGCGCGCTGACGGCCAGCATTCAGACCGGTGTGGTGCGGGTGACCTACATGGCCGGACCGGTCGAGGTGCCCGAGCATGTGCAGACCGCGACTGCGATCGTGGCCGCGCACCTGTGGACCTCGCAGCGGCCGTCCACGCCGGCCGCGGTCGGGTTCGGCGGGACGGACCTGGTCGCACCCACGCCAGGGCGTGGCTACCTGATGCCCAACCAGGCCGCGCAGCTGCTCGGCGGGAAGGCACCGAACCGGCCATGAGCGACACTCCCGCCGTCCCCGACGCCATCGACGCGCTGGTGGCGCTGCTCTCACGCCGGTTCGGGCGAGAGGCGGCCGTGATCGACGGTCCACCGGCGGTGAACGCGACCGGTGACCTGGTCGCGGTCGGCCTCGGACCCGAGGACGTGCTCGCGGTGGACTCCACTTCGGCCATCGCCGGACTCCGCGCGGTCCGGGAGTCCTTCCCGGTCGTGTGCCTGGCTCGGTCCTGGTCGGGCAACTCCTCGGTCCGCGACCAGCGGCGGCGCTCGTACCGGCTGATCGGGGCCGTGCGCGCCGAACTGGAGGGTGACCCAACCCTGGGTCGGGCCGTCACCCGGGCCCGTTACGGCGGGGACACTTACACCCCCTGGCGCCACGAGACCGGCGCGATCGTGGTTGATGTCCCGTTCACGATTCTGATCGACGCCCTCTGATTCCCGTAGTTGCACCGCTCGGCGCTCTGCCGCGCGGCCGTCCGGCATGCCCGGACACGTCCAGAAAGGAATGCCCGCATGGCGGAGCACGACGACTGGGTGGAGATCCGCCACCCGAAGTTCGACAAGGAGACCCCGCCCGCTCGGGTGTCCCCGAAGTCCGTCCGGCACTGGCAGTCCCGGGGCTGGGTTCTCGCGTCGAAGGACGACGAGAAGAAGGTCGCCGATGCCGGTGTCCCCACCGCCGAGCCGAAGAAGGGTGGTAACGCCTGATGCCCGCCACGCCGATTCCCAAGAGCACTCGGTTCTACACGGTCGGACGCACGCAGTGCTATTTCCTGCCGACCATCGCTGCGGCCGACCTGGTCCCCACCCGGACCGAGCTGGACGCCGGGACCGACCTGACCCGCGAGATCGCGGAGATGGATGGCTGGTCGACCGAGTCCGAGAAGATCGAGACCCCGGACATGGTGTCCCGGTTCGTCTCGTCGATCCCCGGTGCGATCACCGCCGAGGACTCCTCGATCTCGTTCTACGCGTCGGAGAACTCGGAGGACGCCCGCGAGGTGTTCCCGCGTGACACCGCCGGTTTCATTGTGTGGATGGACTCCGGTGACGTCGCGGACGCGACGATGGACATCTACCCGGTCCAGGTCGCCTCGGCGCCGAAGGTCCGGTCGATGGATGAGGCCACGCTGATTCGCGTCGACTTCAACATCACCCAGGAGCCGGTCGAGAACGTCACCATCCCGGCGCTGGCTGGCGGCTGATGTCGCAGCGGGAGCGCCTGCTCGGTCGGCGCCTCCCGACGATGCGGGTCAAGATCCGCGTCGACTTCTCCGCAGAGGCCGACGAGCTGGTGGCCCTGCATGAGGCGGCCCTGCGCGACCTGGATGAGTGCCAGGCGCGCGGGGCCGACCTCGGCGAGGCCGCGGCTCGTGTGGAGGAGACCGCAGCGGCCGTTGAGCCGCTCTACGAAACGCTCACCGTGTCCCCACTCGCTCCGTTGGAGTACGAGGCGCTGATTCAGGCGCACCCGCCGACCGAGCAGCAACAGGGGCAGGGCTACATCTGGAACCCAGAGGGGTTCATGCCCGCCCTGATGGCCGCATGCATCGGGCGGGACCTGCCGCCCGAGGACCGGATGACCGAGAAGGACTGGGTCAGCCTGTTGACCTCAGCCAGCGCCGCGTCGGCAGGGGAGCTGACCGCGCTCTACGGGCTGTGCGTGCGGATGAACGACCGGGCGCCAGACCTGCTGATGGGAAAAGAGTTCGGGGCGACGCCCAGCTAGCACTGGAGATGTCGATCTGCGAGACCTACCGGATCTCGCACTCGCACTTCCTGGGCGGCCCCATGATCTGGACCGATGAGGACCGAGACAAGGCGATCTGGCACGCGAAGTACAAAGCCGAACGGTGCTCGTCGTGCGGGACGCACCCGGACGAGTGGAACCCGCGCAAGGGCGGCGACCGGCAGGCGTATGGCGCAGTAGAGGAGCGCTGCGCCGGATGTGCCGCGCTGGAGCAGCGTCAGGAGTCGCTCGCAGCGGCCCCGAAGGAAGACCGCATGCGCGGCGTCCGAGTGGTGCTGCGCACGCGGGCCGAGATCGAGCGAAGGACGGCGATCGAGCGTGCCGCGAGTGAGGGTGCAGTCCAGCGCTGACTGGCACGAGTACACGAGGCTGTCGCGGGCCCTGAAGGAGGCCGGACGGGGGGATCTTCAGCGCGAGCTGCGCCGGGAGATCCGCTCGGCCGGTCAGCCCGCGCTGACGGCCGCCCGCTCGGCGGTCATGGGCGTGGACTTCTCCGGCGGGCCAGCCGGTTCAACGGGGCTGCGCGGTCGGATCGCAGCCGCGACCCGACTCCAGGTGCTCGGGAGTGGCATCCGGTTCTCCGTGCAGAACGCGAAGGTCGACCCGCAGTACGGCGAGCGGCTGGTCATGGGGTCGGAGGGCAAGACTTGGCGTCACCCGTTGTTCGGCAACCGCGAGCGCTGGTATCCGCAGACCGGGCAGCCCTGGTTCTACCCCACCCTAAGATCGCATGGGCCCGAGTTCCGTCGGGCCGCGCTTCGTGCGATGCACAAGATCATGGCGAAGATCGCCAGTTAGGGGAGACACGTGATCAGACTGACGCTCGGCGAGCGGGTCTACGACTACGACGAGTCCGCGCCGCTCTCGGCCGGTGACCTGATGGCCATCAGGGAGATGGGGGCCGACCCGGCGAAGTGGGCTGGGATGTCCGCCTGGCTGCGCGAGGACGGGCAGGTCGCGGGCGAGCTGACCGACCGGCAGTACGCCGAAGTCGCGGAGTCGCTGATCCAGCTGGCCTACCTGGCGGCCGTGCGCGCTGACCACTCGGTGACCTGGCGCGAGTTCATCTGGTCGTTGCCGATCGACAACACGAAGGACTGGAAGGCCGAGGTGCTGTCCGCGCCGACCAACCGGGCCGAGCGTCGGGCCGCAGAGAAGAAGGCGCCGCGCAAGCGCACCCCGAAGGCTGCCCCGAAGGCCGTCCCGAAGGCCGAGGCCACCGCCCAGTCCTGATCCGCCGCACGACCTCCACAACTCCATAGCCGCAAGGGCTCGACCACGAGAGGGGTGACTCGTGGCCGAGACGCTGCGGTTCGATGTCCTGGGTCGCGGGGATGCATCCGACCTGGAGCGGCTCGCGAACGCGGTCGACCGGTTCGCCGACCGACTCAAGGCCCTGGATCGAGTCAAGGCCGAGCCGAAGGTCGACGTCGACACGGCCGCGGCCGAGCGGCAGGTCGGCAAGTTCGCCGAGGACATGCAGCGGCGCATCAGCCGCGCGATCGAGTCGCTCCCGGACATCGAGCTCGACGCAGACTCGTCCGAGGCCGACCGCCAGATCGCCGAGATTCGCCGCGAGTTGGCCGCGCTCGATGACAAGCGCATCGGCATCGACGTCGACACCGAGCAGGCGCGCCAGCAGGTCTTGGCCCTGGAGCGGCGGCTGGCCGCGCTCTCGGACCGCAAGCTGAATGTGGGCCTGGACGCGGACGTGGCCGCGGCCATGGCCGAGCTGCGCCGCGCCTCGGGCGAGATGGACCGGCTCGACGGTCGCACGGCCAAGGTCAAGATCGATATCGATCGGTCCATCTCGGACACGATCGTCAAGGTCGCCGCGCTGGGCCGCGCGCTGTCCACGCTGGCCATCCCCGCCGCGCTGGTTGCCGCGACCCCCCTGCTGGTGAACCTGGGCGCAGCCGCCGTGTCGGCGTCCGGGGCGGTCGGCGTGCTGCCCGGCGTGCTGCTCGCCGGCGGGGCCGCAGCTGCGACCCTCAAGGTCGGCCTGTCCGGCGTCGGCGAGGCGCTGAAGAACCTCGACGACGCGAAGAAGTTCGGCGAGGCGCTGAAGGACCTCGCGCCGAACGCTCGGGCATTCGCGGTCGCCGTGCGCGACATCGGCCCGGCGTGGAACTCCGTCCGGCTGGACACCCAGCAGGCGTTGTTCGCCGGTCTCGCGGCCGAGATGCAGCGCTTGTCGGGCGCGTACCTGCCGACCTTGCGCGGCGGCCTGACGGGCGTAGCGACCGAGTTCAACGGGATCGCGAAGGACCTAGTCAACTTCGCCACCGCGGGCCGCACCGTCGAGAACGTCAACACGATCTTCGACAACACGCGCAAGGCGCTGGCCGCCGCGCGGCCGGCCGCGTCGAACCTGGCCGCAGCCTTCCTGGACATCGGCGTCGTCGGCTCGCAGATGCTGCCGGAGCTGGCCGGTGCGCTCACCGATGCCACCGGCCGGTTCCGTGTGTTCATCGACGAGGCGCGCCGCTCGGGTGAGCTGGCGACCTGGATTCAGATCGGCATCGACACGCTCTCGCGGCTCGGCTCGATCGCGACCAACGTCGGGTCGACGCTGCTGAACGTCTTCCGGGCCCAGGAGGCGGCCGGTCAGTCGCTGCTGACCAAGCTGGACCAGCTGACCGGGGCGATGTCGCGCTGGACGGCGTCCGCGCAGGGCCAGGAGACGCTGAGCAACATCTTCCGCACGATCGGCGAGACGATCGATGCGCTCCTCCCGGGCCTTCAGGCGCTCGGCGAGGCGATCGTCAACGTGGTCAACCGGTTGGCCAACGCCGGAGTGTTCCAGTCCGCGGCGACGGCCATCTCGGCGATCGCCACGGCTGCCGCGCCGGTGGTCGAGGTGCTCGGCAATATCGCGTCGGTCGTGCTGCCGCCGCTGCTGGCCGCCGTGACCGCGCTGGCACCGGCCCTGGTCCCGCTGGCCGCCGGACTGCTCGGCCTGAAGGCCGCGACCGCGGTCGGGTCCGCGTTCACCACGCTATCGGGCAACCTCACCACGTTCGTCGGCAAGCTCAAGGGTGCCGAAGGCGGGGTCAAGACCTTCCGCACCGTGATGACCAGCCTCGGTACCGCGCTGGGCGCCGGTGGCGGCCTGGGTCTGGCGATCGCGGCCGCAACCACGGCGGTCGGCCTGTTGGTCGGCGCCTGGGCGGACGCCGAGGCCAAGGCGCAGGCGCAAAAGGCCGCGATCGACGGCCTGGCCCAGTCGCTGAACTCCTACTCCGGCGCGGCCACCGAGGCCACGCTCGCGCAGCGCGCCCAGGAGATCGGGACCGGCAAGCTCGCGGACGGAACCACCTCCTACGCGACCGCGCTGGGCAACGCCGGGGTCTCGACGAAGGACTTCGTCGCGGCCACCACCGGCAATGAGCAGGCGCTCCAAAAGGTGCGCACCCAGCTCGACGCGGCCACCGCGACGGCGATCCAGTCCTCCCCGGCTTGGGCCAACAGCTCGGACCAGATCCGCAACATGGGGATCTCGGTTCAGGACTTGGCGGCCGCCGCGCAGGGCAACGGTCCGGCACTGGACCGGCTGCGCGACGCGGCCACGCGGGCCGGTGCGGGTTCGCTTGAGGCCACCTCGTCGAACAACATGCTGATCGACTCGCTCATGCGCGCGGGCGGGTCGTCGGCCGAGATGGGCGCCAAGCTGAACGAGCTGGCCGCCCAGTACGGCGCGGCCAAGCAGCAGGCGCAGGACGCGGGCGCGGCGAACCTGGTGTTCGCCGACGTCCTGGACGTCGTGAAGCAGGGGTTCGCGGGCATCGCGGCCGGTGCTCCGATCACGGCCAAGATGGCGCAGGGAATGCGCGATCTCGGCACGGCCGCGCAGGGGTCCGCGCAGTCCGCCGGTGAGGCCGCGCGGGAGTTTGGCGGGGTCCAGGGTGGGGCCGCTGCCGCCTCGGCATCTATGGAGCAGTCGCGCGCCTCGTTCATTAGTGCGGCTACCGCTGCCGGGATCGCGGCTCCGGCGGCCGAGGAACTCGCGAATCAGGTCGGCCTGATCCCCAGCGCCGCCGCGATCATCTTCTCCACGAACGCCACCGGCGTCGCGGCCGAGATGATCACGCTGAACGAGCGGGTCAAGACGCTCCCGCCGAACACGGATCTGCGCATCACGGCCCCGACCGCCGAGGCCGTCGCGAACCTGACGAATCTCGGCTTCACGGTCGAGCAGGTGCCAAACTCGAAGGACGTCATCGTCAAGGCGCCGACCGATGAGGCTCGGGCGCAGCTCGACTCGTTCGTGGCGCTGGCCAACGGGACCACGGTCACCCTGACCGGGGACATGAACACGGATCCGGCCACCGGGAAGATCAGTCAGACGATCAGCCTCGGCAACGGCCAGACCGCCGTGATGACCTACGACGCGAACGCGTCGGCCGCGGACGGTCAGATCCACGCGACGGTCGCGCTCGGCAACGGGCAGACCGCCACCCTCGTGTACGACGCCAACCCGGACCCGGCCACCGGCCAGATCCAGGCCGTGGTCTCGTACGCGGACGGCACGACCGGCACCGTCACGCTGGACCCGAACGACATGGTCACCCCGACCATCGACCAGCTGCGCCAGCCGGTGCAGACCCCGGTCAACCTGGAGGCCAACCCAGGCAACGTCCCGAGTGAGAAGGCCAACGCCGGGACACCGGTGCAGACGCCGGTCAACCTGGAGCCGTTCCCGGGCTCCGTGCCCGGCGCGCGGGCCGAAGCGGGCGCACCGATCCAGACTCCGGTCGACCTGATCGGCAACGTGGGCAACGTGCCCGGCGTCAAGGCCGACGCGGCTACCCCGGTCACTCCGCCGGTGACGTTGCAGGGCAACCCGGGCAACGTGCCGGGGCTGAAGTCCGACGCGGCTACCCCGGTCACTCCGCCGGTGACGTTGCAGGGCAACCCGGGCAACGTGCCGGGGCTGAAGTCCGACGCGGCTACCCCGGTCACCCCGCCGGTGACCCTGCAAGGCAACGCGGGCAACGTGCCCGGCGTCAAGGCTGACGCGGCCGCCCCGGTCACTCCGCCGGTGACGTTGCAGGGCAACCCGGGCAACGTGCCGGGCATCAAGTCCGACGCGGCCGCGCCGACGAACGCGCCGGTCACGCTCCAGGGCAACGCGGGCAACGTACCCGGAGTCAAGGCCGACGCCGCCAGCCCGGTCACCACGCCGGTCACGTTCTCGGTGGACTCGGGCCCGGTCGACACGGCCAAGGCCGCAGCTGCTCAGCCGAGCGAGTCCATGCACACGATCAACTGCACGGACCAGGCAGTGGTCGACGCGAAGGCCCGCGCGGTCGAGCCGACCGAGTCCATGCACACGATCAACTGCAACGACTCGGCAGTCACGACGGCCAAGGCCGCCGCACAGCGGCCCACGTCCTCCACGCACACGATCCGGGTCGTGACGGTCGGCTCGGGCCCGGTGCCCCGCGCGGCGGGGGCGTACGCGGTACCCCGGGCCGCTGGCGCGTACACCGAGCCTGCCCGGATGGCCGCGGGCGGGATGCGCACCATGTCGGCGGCCCGCGCCGAGATCGTGCCCGCCCGGCAGCCCCGAGTGATCGGTGACCGGATGCGCGGCCCGGAGGCGTTCATCCCGATCAACCGCTCGGCCCGGTCGCTGGCCATCCTGAACCAGGCCGCGCAGGGCATGGGCCAGCGGGTGGTGCCCGCGGGCGGCGAGGCGTCCTCCGCGCTGGGCGCGATGCGCGTCGCCCCGTCCGGCCGCTCGGCCGCGCCCGCGCTGAACGTGTCCGCACTGGCGCACTCGATCGCCCAGCTCGCGAGCGAGCTGCGCGCCAGCTCCAGGGGAGGGGTCACGATCAACAACGAGTTCGCCGTGCCGGACGCGGCCCGGACCGCGGACGCGGTCTCGCGTGCACACCGGGTGGCCGCGGCCCTGGGTCTGTTCGGGGCCGTGGCATGAGCCAGCTGTGGGCCAACGGCCAGTCGCTGAACACGCGCTGGTGCCAGGTCGAGGACCTGTCCTCGCTCGTGGTGCCGGCCGGACGGCGCGGGTCCAACATCACCGTGCCTGGTCGGCACGGAGTCGTCCGCACCACGAACAAGCGCTACGACCCGACCGACGTGGTGATCCGCCTGGGAGTGAAGGGGGTCGACCGGACCACCGGCGCGCTGGTCGCGGACGGCGTGACGCGGCTGCACGAGAACATCGACGAGGTGCTCCGGATCTTCTCCGGGGACACCGTCGAGCTGCGCTACGAGCGCGACGACGGCACGGCCCGTACCGCGGTCACCGAGCTGACCAGCGAGCCAGTGGCGGTCACTGTGGAGCGGTCGTACCCGCCCCTGGCGCGGGTGTCGGTAGCGACCACCATCCTCGGCGCGTTCTGGCTGGACGCGGACTCGGTCGCGCAGACCATCACCGGGCCCACTGGGACCGAGGTTGAGCTGAGCGAGTTCGCCGGAGGCTCCGCGCCGATCAGTGACCTGCTGATCACGTTCTTCGGGCCGTGCAACAACCCGCAGCTGACGGTGGGCGATCGCTGGGTGAAGTACAACGGCGTGATCTCCTCCGGCCGAGAGCTTCAGCTGAACACGGCCACATGGCAGGTCTCGCCGGGCGCTGGCGCGGCCTGGTCACCCGACCCGCGCTCGGTCGAGTTCGGCCGGCCACCGACGTGGCTGGAGTTGGACCCGTCCGTTGATCCGTTCGTTGTCACGTTCGCCCACACGACCGGCGGGAGCGCGACCGTGACCATCGCTGGTCGTCGCACCCATCTCGTCCCATAGAAGGAGTCACCGTGCCCATCGGAACCGACCTCGGCGCTGGTCTTGAGCCTGGCCGCCCCGTCGTGCGCCGCATCGTCGGCCCGAAGGATGAGGCGCTGGAGCGCGCCACCGCCGCTGGCCTCGCCGTGATGGTGGGCCGCTACTCGGTGGAGAAGTACGCGGGCGAGGTGGCCCCGGAGAACCTCTACGAGATCGTGGAGTGCCCGCCGAACCTGTTCCTGACGGCCGGGTGCACTCGGCTCTGGGAGCTGGTCGCCGGCGCCAGCTCGACGCACCTGGACGCGACCAACGCGCGGCTGTGCGTGGGCGACAGTGCGACCGCGGCCGCGGTCGGGGACACCGACCTGCTGGGCACGAACAAGCTCCGCAAGGTCGTGAGCGGCGCCCCGGTGATCTCGGGCCGCCAGATCACGTTCTCGGCCCTGTTCGGCACCGGTGACGCGAACTACGCGTGGCTGGAGGTCGGCGTGTCCTGGGCCGCGTCCGGGGCGAACACGCTCCTGTCCCGCTCGGCGATCACCTCGCCCGGCCTGGGAACGAAGGTCAACACGGCCCAGTGGGTCCTGAACTGGACGTTGGGCATCAGCTCGACCGCGGGCTGACGGACGAAGGAGCGAGACATGAGCATTGCAGGCTATGGCGTCATCGGCTCCGGTGACTCGTACTCGGGCGAGTATTTCGACCACTTCCTGCCGGTCCCGGAGGGGAAAGTGGTGCTCGGCGGGGGCGCCCAGATCCCCGACACGCATGGACGGCTGATCAGCTGTAACCCGGTCGTGCAGAACGGGAACGAGGTGATCGGCTGGTCTGCGCATGGACACAACGTCGATCCGCTTTATGGGCCGGTCACGTTGAACGTCTACATGATCGTGGCCGACGCCTGACCCGTCCGACCACAACTGCATAGCGAAGGGCGGTACCGGTGACGGTTCGCGGGCGTCTCACAGGCAAGGGCACTGCCAGTTCGACGCACTCCGTCTCGCTGCCGGGCACCGCGCAGACCGGCGACCGAGTTCTGGTCGGGTTCGTCAACGATCACGCGCACGCCACGGCCGCGCCGTCGACCGGCTGGGACACGCTCGGCACTGAGGACCAGGGCACCACGACCAACCACCGGCTGACCGTGTTCTCACGGGTGCTCACCGGGGGCGGCCAGGACGCCCTGACGGTCACCATCACGGACGCGACCGACGGGGCCGCGCGGGATGCGGCCTGGGCCGTCGTCGCCCTTCAGGGGGATGGCGGCACTCCGGCCGTCGTGTTCAACGACGGCGGCAGTGCCACCAGTGCCACGGTCGGCGCGGTCACCGGGCTGGCCTCTGGCGACTACGACTCGGTGATCTTCCTCGGCCTGGACAACTCGACCGGGGTCTCGCAGAGCCCGGCCGTGCCGTCCGGCTGGAGCAACCTCACCGGTGGCGGCGTCACCGCGGACGAGGTCTACGGGTGGTCGCTCGACCGATCCCTGACCGGGGTCACGGACGTGACGCCGGCGAACATCACCGGGATTACGTCCGAGCAGTGGATCACGGCGCATGTCGTGACCGCCCAGGTCTCGGCCGCCCCCATCACGAAGTCCGGCACGGACACCGCGCTGGGCACCGAGTCTGGCGGGGCCGAGGCCACGCCCGCGGGCACCGACACTGCACTGGGCACCGAGTCCGGCGGCCTGGCATTCGACGGCGTCGACACCGCGCTGGGCACCGATGACGGGTACGTCGCCGAGGGTCGCGACGCCGGTGAGTCCTCCCTGGGCACCGAGTCCGGGGACAGCTCGGCCACGGTCACCTCCGGTGAGTCGGCCGGAGCCACAGAGCTGGGCAACACTGCGGCCGACCTCGCCCCTCCGTCCGACCAGGCCCTCGGCGATGCTGAGTTCGGCCATGTCGCCATCCCGGGGTCGGACACCGCGCTCGCTAGCGACCTGCACGACGGTCCGACCCAGGTCACCTCGACCTCCGGTGAAGTCGCGCTGGCCCAGGACGGCGGGTACGTCGAGACCCTGTACGCCGACCTGGTGATCGCCCTGTTCGGGATCGACCCGGACACCGGCGTGGCCGTCCCGTTGCCGCACTTCACCAAGTTCTCGATCGGCCGCGAGCGCAACAGTCGCGGCTCGATCGCGCTGGAGTACCCCGCGGACGGGAAGAACTTCGAGCTGCTGCGCGAGTGCATCACCGATGACCGGGACCTGGAGGTGGAGATCTGGGTCTCCGGCTCCCCGGTCGGCGCGCTGCGCGGACTGCTCCAGGAGGCCGCGGGCGACGACACAGACGAGACCGCGGTCTGGCAGTTCGCTGGCTCGTTCGACGAGTGCCGCGCCGACGAGGCCGTGATCTTTCCGCAGGACCGCGGGTCGCTCGTCACCGACCCGAACACTGGCGAGCTGGTCTACACGAACCCCAAGCGCGAGTACATCGTCCGGGAAGACACCCCGGGTACGGCCGTGCTGACGCTGTGGGAGCAAGCGCAGGATCGCGGCACACTAGTCGGCATCGTGCCGGACTTCAGCGCGACCCACGACTCCAACGGGGTGGCCTGGGCTGGACTGCTGACCGGGAAGTTCGCGCCGGGCACCACCTATGGGCAGTTCCTGGGCAAGCTCGTCGACCTCGGGCTGGCCGAGTGGGCGATCGTGTGGGACGGCACCCAGCGGGTCCTGAAGCTGTGGAACAACGAAGGCCGCGGTGCGGACCTGACGCTCGGGCCGCGCCCGGTGATCCTGCGCCGCGCCCGCAACATCCTGTCCGCGCCGCGCAAGTGGTCGGTCCGCGAGTCCGTGACCCGCCTGCTCGCGGCCGGCGCTGAGGGCATCTACGACGACGCGGTGGACGCGACCGCGGAGGCCCGGCGCGGGCGCCAGATCGAGGGCTACGCCTCGCTCGGCTCCTCCAGTGACGAGGAGGCCGTGCTCGGCTTCGCCCAGGCGGAGCTGAAGCTCTCCGCGTCCGGGATGCACTCGGTCGAACACGGCATCGGGTTCCTGCCCGGCGAGCCGCGCCCGATCATCGCGTTCGACGTCGGGGACTGGGTGTACTCGCAGTCCACCACGGCCATGGAGCGCCTGCGCGTGGTCCAGTGGACGCTGGAGGTGGACTCGCAGTATCAGGCCTCCGGCACGGTCACGCTGAACGACGTCACGACCGACATGCTGGTTCGGCTCGCCGAGCAGGTGGCCGCGATCTCGGCGGGCGAGACCGTGATCGGCGCGTCGGAGCCGGGCGACGGCGGTACGGAGGTCGACCGCACCCCACCCGCCGCGCCGCAGGGCGTGGTCGCCTCCTCGATCGCCTACCAGAACCCGGACACTCAGGGCGCCGCGCAGACCTTGGCGTTCGTGACGGTCGGGTGGCTGCCGGTCACCACGAACGCGGACGGGTCGGACTCGCCGCTCGTGCAGGCCGCGGTCTACGTGCGCGACAAGATCGGCGATGAGATCTCGAACCCGCCGGACCCGGAGTCGCCGAGCTACGCGCCGTTCGACGAGGCCACCTGGACGTGGAAGGACTGCCCGCGGGTGGTCCAGGACTTCGGACCGAAGGTGCGCGAGCTCTGGGTCGCGGACGGATCGCCGAACAAGCTGGCCTGGCTCGCGGATTACATCGGGGAGGCCACCCAGACTCCGACCGTGGCCGACGACGTGGCCGGGTACCACGTCCGCTACTCCTACCAGGGCCTCGCCCAGGTCGGTGGGCTCCCCTCGTCCGACCCGTTCCCGGATGAGGACCGGTTCTACTATCTGGCCACCCCACCGAGTGGCACCGCGTCGAACTCGTTCTCCTTCGGCGGCGTCGAGGGCGGCTCGGCGATCCGCATTGAGGTGGCCGCGTTCGACCGCGCCGGCAATCAGGGCGCCTGGACGACGATCGCGCACGAGACCGCCGGGGACACCACGCCACCGCCGGTCACCTCCGCGCCGCAGGTGAAGGTCTGGTTCCGCACCCTGGACATCGGGTGGGACGGCCTGGGCGCCGAGGGCGAGGTCATGCCCATCGACTTCGCCCGCGCCCGGGTGTGGATCGGGCAGGGCTCGGACATGACCCTGCCCGGGGAGCCGGTCGAGGGGCCGGTGGAGTTCGACCCGACCGAGACCGGCCCGCAGTACGTGCGCGACATCGTGCTCGGTGCGGGCGTGGTCAACGTCCCGGACCTCGCGGTAGGCGTCGGCTACTACGTGTGCCTCCAGAGCGTCGACGAGTCCGGCAACGCGGCCGAGCGCTCGGAGGTGATGGGCCCGTTCACCGCGCAGCAGCTGGTCGGTCAAGACATCCTGGACGGGATCATCGACGCGACCAAGATCGGGCCCGACTCGATCGAGTCGCAGCACATCGTCAACGGCGCGATCACCACCGCGAAGATCGGTGAGGCGCAGATCCTGTCCGCCCAGATCGGCCTCGCGCAGATCAACACGGCGCACATCGAGGAGATCAGCGCCGGGAAGATCACGGCGGGCACGATGAGCGCGACCGTGATCCTGGGTGGCTCGTTCTGGACCTCGACGAACACCAGCGCGAACCGGATGGGCTTCACCTCCGGCGGACTCCAGATGTACCGCGGGACCACCCTGGTCGGGGAGTGGAAGGTCTCGGACGGCTCGATGCTGGTGACCGGGACCTACCGGTCCGGTACGAGCGGCCCGCGCATCGAGATCAAGACCGATGGCTCCATGGACCTGTACCCGACCTCCGGGACGAACAAGTCGACGATCAAGAACGAGAACGGCGAGATGGTCTGGCGCGGACCGCTGGACTCGGGCTCGCGCTCGGGCCGGGTCAACGTCAACATGCTCGGGATCGGGCTCAATTTCTCGAAGGAGAACGACCTCCTGGAGAACATCCGAGCGGAGATCCTGGTGTTGGACCGGCAGCTGCGCTACACCGCGCCGTTCATCAACTTCCAGGTCTCGGAGATGTGGTCGTCGCCGGTCTCCGGCGTGAACAACGGGCGTCGGATGCAGTTCTCGTTCATCGACTCGGACGGCGACTTCATCTCGCGGTCTGGCCTGTCCTACATCACCGATCCGAGCACCAACGCGGGCGGGTTCGTCGGCAACGACGCCGGATGGAAGCTCGACCTCAACGGCAACGGCGATGGCCGGTTCATGGTCACGAACGGCACCATGACTGGGTTCGGCGTCGCCCAGGCCACCGCCTGGGACGGGCCGTGCTCTGAGGTGATCAAGGATGAGATCGCCGACGCTCGGACCCTGCTGGACCCGATCGAGGTATTGCGCGGCGCCCGGTCGCGCAAGTACCGACTGCCCGCTGAGGGACAGGACGGCCCGATCCGCCTCGGCCCGATCGCCGAGGAGATCCCTGCGGTGCTCCAGCGTCCGATGACCATCCCCGGGACCGGGGACGAGATCATCGGGATGAGTCTGAACGACCAGATCGGGTTGCTCTGGGCCGCGTTCAATCAGCTGATCGACCAGGAGCCGCGCTCGGTCGTCGGGCGTGCCGCAGTGCCGAACAAGGCCTACCGGGCCGGTGACGTGGTCACGCTGACCGTGCCTTGGGATGAGACCCCACTCGAAGTGCCCACCGACGTGACCGCCATCCCCTTCTTCGCCATGCCCACTGCGGACGGGAACGTGCGCGTGAGCGTGGTCCCAGGCTCAGCCAGCACGACCGGCTGTCAGGTTCGCGTGCAGTTCTCCGGCACGGTCGCCGTGACCTCTGGCCTGGTCGCTCGGGTCGAAGTGGTGGGCCGCTACATCTGGACTCCACCACCTCCGGAAGGATGATCACGTGACCGACGCACGGCCCGAAGAGGCACCCTCGCTCCAGATCGCCGATATCGCCGCCGAGATGGAGTCCGACCCGTTGTCGCGCGCACTGTGGGAGCGGGCCCAGTACAAGATCCTGGCGACCCGGTTCGAGGCTCAGGCGCGCACCCTGGCCGAGCAGAACCAGGAGCTGCTCGCGCGGATCGGCGAACTGGAGGGCTCACGCAACGGCAAGGTGCTCGCGAAGTGAGCGATCAGCCCTACGTCGAGAACGACGACATGCCCTACACCCATCACCCGATCGAGTACCTGCCGTGGCTGAACACGGACGCGGAGGTCGAGGTCTTTCAGCTGCGCCCGACCCAGGAGTACCGGCTCGCCGAGTGGATCGGCGGCAAGGTCGCGTTCGAGGACGGCGAGATCGTGGTCGCCGGGCCGGGCGTCACTGTCCGAATGGGCGAGTACGTGATCCGCAACGGCGACACGATCGCCGTGGAGCCCGCGGAGGGCTTCCACACCCGCTACTGGCCCAAGGGCCGTGACCCGCGCTGGCCGCACGCGCGCTGGACCCGGGAGGAGGGTGCATGAGTTCCGCACTGGAGTCTGAGGTCCGGGAGTACGACTGGCGCATCACCCAGGGCACCCGGGAGCGGTTGGTCATCCCGGTCTTCCGGGACGGCGCGCCGTACGACGTGACCGACTGGATCGTGGACGCGGTGATCCGGGCGCACGCTGGCGGGGCGCTCTACTACCGGTGGCCGACCGAGCTGGTGGACGTGACCGGCTCGGAGGTCACCCTGACCATCCCAGCGCCGGTGTCTTCGGCATGGGACTGGACCCGTGGTTGGTACCGGGTGACCCTGTCTGACCCCTCGTCGCCGACCGAGGACCCCGACGCGTGGCGGGTCCTTCAGGGCGAGATCACGATCGATCCCGAGTAGGAGTACTCCATGTCCCTGACCCTGTCCACCACGGCGCGCAACGCGATGGCCGACGCTCTGGTCGATCTCGCCGACGCCGGCTCTGGCCCCGGGAAGATCGAGATCCGGTCCGGCTCCCGCCCGGTCAACCCGAACACGGCCGCGACCGGCACCCTGCTGGCGACCGTGACCCTGGCCGACCCGGCCTTCGGCGCGGCGGCCACCGGTGCAGCCGCGCTGAGCGACCCGGCCTCGGTCGACGCGGTGGCCGATGGCACCGCGACCTGGTTCCGCGTCCTGGACTCCGACAACGGCGCCGTGATGGACGGCAAGGTCACGGCCACCGGTGGCGGCGGCGACCTGGAGCTGGCCACCACTGCGATCACGGCCGGGCTCGCCGTGGACATCACCGGTGGCACGGTGACCATGCCCGTCGGCACCGCCGACTGAGCGTCAACCGACAGCGGGGAGGCTGGCCGTGGTCGCTGCGTCGATCGGCGCCGTGGGCGAGTTCGTCACAGGGACCTCGGCCAGCGGGAGCACCCACTCGTTCGGCAAGCCCTCCGGGACCGTGGTCGGCTCGATGCTGGTCGCGATCTACACGGTGGAGCACAACGGGTCGGGTACGCAGCTCTCGCCCCCCAGTGGATGGGCGGCCCCGCCCGGCGCGCCGGCATTCCAGGCCGTCTCCAGCGGGACCGCGCTCTACGTGTGGTGGAAGTACGCGACCAGCGGGGACGTAGCCGCGTCCTCCTTCGCGATGCCGGTGCAGAGCGGGCGCTGGGTGCGCGGCGCGGTTCTGCGGCTGGTCGACCACGACACTTCGGCCAACCCGTGGGACGCCGGCAACTCCGCGGTCGCGGCGAACAGCACGAACGCGCCGAGCACCTCGATCACCACCACCGGCCCGGACCGGCTGCTGCTATGGGGTGCCAGCTCCTACAACCTGTCGGCCTGGTCGACGATGCCGTCCGAGTTCACCGAGCTCTCCGCGTACGCCGACGCGAGCAGCGCCACGACCACGGCCGCGCAGCGCACCCTGGCCAGCGCGGGCACGGTCACCACCGGGAGCATCGCCACCGGGGCCAGCGCGGGGAAGGCGACTTGGCTCGGCGCGGTGAAGCCGGCCGCACCGGCCACCGAGACCCGCCGGCTGTACCTGACCTATGAGGACGCGGACGTCGCGCCCAGCGACGACCCGCTGGCGATGTGGACCACCGCGCCGACCGCGTCCACGAGCACGCCGCGTCTGCTCGGCAACGCCCCGGCCGGGCCCGCGGCCTACGTCGGTACCGAGGAGACCGCCGGCTCCGGGGACGTGGTCGCGCTGATCGGGCGCTGGGTGACCGGCGCAGCCAGCGCGGACGGCACCCTGCCCGCGAACGTGCCCTGGGAACTCACCATGGCCCGCTCGGAGTCCGACGCGGACGCGCAGATGTTCTGGGCGCTGGGCGCCTGGGTGATGCGCCCGGACGGAACCCGGCGCGCGACCCTGTTCGGCACCACCGAGGGCCCGGAATGGCCGGTCGGTGGCCCGGCCGCGCCGCTGGAGTCGGTGGCCGACTTCCATGCCTTCCAGAACGTGAACGAGGTCGATGTCGCGGTCCTCGAAGGCGACCGGATCGTCCTGGAGGTCGGCTTCTACGCCGAGAACACCACCTCCAGCCCGCGCTCGGGCATCGTGGTCTACGGCGGCGAGGGGACCGACGAGCTGACCGAGGGGGACACCGGCTCCGCGCTGACCTCCCGCCCGGCGTTCATCGATGTCCCGGTCTCGCCCGGTCTGGGGTTCGACGAGCCGGCCGGGCCGCCGCTGGTGGCCCCGGGCACCGCGTTCGACCTGTCCCGCTGGCACCTCACCACCCCGGCCGAGGATCCGGACGACGGGGACGCCGAGCAGATCGACCAGCCGGAGCTCGACAGCTACGCCAGCGAGTTCTTCCACCTCGACGAGGACGGCCGGATGGTCTTCGTCGCCCCGGTGGAGGGTGCGACCACCTCCGGCGAGTCCGGGGCCACCCGCTCGGAGAAGCGCGAGCGGGAGTCGGACTACTCGCTGTCGGGGTGGGATCCGGCCACCACCGGGCGGCGTCAGCTCACCGTGGTCTGCCGGGTGGACGGGACCTCGATCGACGGCCCGGTGGCCGGCACCGAGGGCCGCCGCCAGGAGGTCATCTTCTTCCAGATCCACGGCACGTCCGGCACTCCGCCGATCTACCTGACCGCGGAGTGGACCAGCTCGGGGAACCCGATCGGCACGCCGCGGGTGCGGATGTTCGTCTCGGGCTCCGGGCTGTCGAACGCGAACCTGGTCTCGCCGATCACCCCGGACACCGACATCGCGGTCCGGTGCCGGGTCGAGGACGCCACGCTGAAGCTGTGGTGCGTGCTCGGCACGGAGGAGGACCTGCCGCCGATCACCGACACGCCGACCTTCCAGACCCCGGTCTCGGCGTTCACGGACAAGACCAACTGGTACTACAAGCACGGCGCCTACAACAAGACCAAGATCGGCGTCGGGGCGACCGGCGAGGCGATCGTCAGGACCTCGTTCGAGGAGCTGCTCCAGCCCGGCGACCCCGAGCCCGGTGGCGGCTCGACCCAGGGCGCACTCGGCGCCACCCTCGCACTCCCGTCCGCCGCGCTGACCGGCGCGGTCCGGGCGGGTGGCCAGCTCGTCGCCGGGACCCCCCGCCCGGCGGCCGCGATCGCCGGTGCGGTCGCGGACATCGGCCCACTGTCCGCGATCGCACCGGCCCCGACCTCCGTCCTCACGGGCGGAGTGCTCCTGACCGGCTCGGCCGCGACCACGCTCCCCATGGCCGCGTCCGAGCTGGTCGGGACGGTCACGGACGCCGGTTCCATCGCCGCTACGGCGATCCTGCCGGGCGCTCAGATCGCCGCCACGGCGACCGTGCGCGGCACGGTGTCCGCGGACGGCCTGGCGCCCCGCGCGGCTCTGGGCGGCACGGTGGCCGCGGGAGGTGCGCTTTCCGGCGGCCTCCCCGCGCCGGTCGCCGAGTTGGGCGGCACGGTGGCCGCGGATGGTGCCCTTGGCGCGGGGCTACCCGCGCCGGTCGCCGAGCTGAGCGGCACGGTGACGGCGGATGGTGCCCTCGGCGCCGACCTGCCCGCGCCGCTGGCCGTGCTCGGCGGGGACTCGACCGCGACCGGCCCACTGGCCGCCGCGCCGCCCGCGCCGGTCGGCGAACTGGCCGGCACGGTGACCGCGGACGGGGCGCTCGACGGCCAACTCCCGGCTCCGGCCGGTGACCTGGCGGGCACCGTGACCGCGGACGGGGCGCTCGGCGCGGCACTGCCGGTGCCGCTGGCCGTGCTCGGCGGGGACTCGGCGGCGGCCGGCCCGCTGGACGCCGCGCTCCCGCTCCCCACCGCGGCCGTGACCGCGACCGTGGTCCTGGTCGGTGAGCTGGCCACCTCGATCGCCCTGCCCACCGCGCAGCTGGTGGCCGCCGGACAGGTCGAGGGTCAGCTGGCCGCCACCGCGCCGATGCCGCGCTCGGCGCTGCGCGTGCGGCCGCCGGTGGCCCGGGTGACCGAGGTCTTCGGCCTGGCGGCCGGAGCGCCCACCGCACGTACCGGACTGGTGTCCGGATCGTTGACCCCGGAGACGGGGCTGTACGCCGGAGCGCCCGCCCGGCCCTGAAAGGAGCCGACCAGTGGCCGACGCGCTGCGCGTGATCTGCATACTCCTGGCCCTCCCGCTGGTCTTCTCGTGCGTCTACTCGATGTGGCGTACACGCATGAGGTCCGACCAGCGGGCACGGTTCGGCGGTGTTGCCGTGATCGCGTTCGTAGTGGTGGCGGGCCAGATCGATTCGTGGGGCAACCCGGGCACCTGGCGGATGCCGCTGCTCGCGGTGGGCCTCGCGCTGGTCCTGGCCGGGACGGTCATCCACCTGATCCGCACGCGATCGGAGGTCTGAGCGCTGCCCGCACGAACCGAGAGGGTGGTGCCCGGTGACGGTTGAGATGATCTCAGCCTTGTTCACCGGCGTGACCGGTCTCCTGTCCGGTCTCGCCGTGCTGCTCGCGACCCGCTCCCGACGGGTCAGCGAGGACTCCCGCTACATCCGCCGCGCCTACCGCGGCCTCCAGGACAAGTTCCTCGCGGCCATGGGCCACATGTTCGTCCTGGAGACCCGGCTCGCCGAGAAGGGCATCCCCGTTCCTCCGCGGCCCGAGATCCTGGAGACGGACGAGGACGATGACGGCCCCACACCGCAACCCGCGCCGGCTGGTCGCCGTGCCTGAGCGCGAGCCGGGCATGGTCGAGCTCCCCGGGCTGCACCGCCAGGAGGACCAGCGCCCGCCGTCGCGCTGGTGGGTGGTCGCCCTGGTCGCGCTCGGCGTGGTCGCGGTCTCGCTCGGGGTGTGGACCACGTCCGCGACCAGCGAGGTCGCCGAGCAGGCCGAGCAGCTCCCGGCCGTGGCCCAGCAGCGCGACGACGCCGAGTCCTCGCGCCAGGACCTGGCGTCCCGGGTGGTGGCCGCGTGCCGCGCCGGTGGTGAGGCGCGCGCGCAGCTCGAAGCGGTCGGCGCGTGCACCCAGGCCGAGGTTGCCCAGGCCGCGCCCATTCCGGGCGCGCGCGGGGTGCCCGGCGCGCAGGGCGAGCCCGGCCCCGGCCCGACCCCGGAGCAGATCGACGGCGCGGTGGCCGACTACTGCGCCGCGCACGGCAACTGCGCCGGGCCCGGCCCGACCCCGGCACAGGTCGCGGCCGCCGTGGCCGAGTACATGATCGCCCACCCTCCGGCCCCGGGCCGGCCGCCGACGCCCGAGGAGATCGCGGCCGCGGTCGAGACCTGGTTCGCGAACAACCCGCCCGAGCGCGGCCCCCGCGGCGCGGTCGGACCGAGCGGGGAACGTGGTCCGGGGCCGACGCCCGAGGAGATCGAGGCCGCCGTTGCCGCGCAGCTGGCGAAGAACCCACCGCCGCAGGGCCCGCGCGGACCGGCCGGGCCGACCTGCCCGGAGGGCACCACGTTGCAGGCAGTCGAGTTCGCCTCCGGCGAGACCGGGCTGGGCTGCGTGACCGGCCAGGTCGACCCCGTTCCACCGACGAGCGCGCCCGAGACTTCGGCGACCTCGACCCCGCCCACCACGCCAGAGGACGAACCGTAGATGTCGGACGAGAAGACCCAGGCCCAGCGCGCCGCACTGGACGCGCTTCACGAGGGCGACGACCCGACGCCGCCCATGCTCCAGATGGACGGGATCAGGGTGGCGACCCTCGCGGTGCTCGCGGTGAACACCATCTCGGTGATCGTGCTGTCCGTCTTCCTGATCACGAACGCCCAGGCTCAGCGCCAGGTCAACGAGTGCTACCAGACCCAGGTCGACTCGCTGACGGCCTGGGCGAACGCGGCCTCGCAGGCCTCGCGCAACGACCGGCAGGCCCAGCGCGAGCTGCTGCTGACCCGCTCGGCCACGGCCGAGGAGGGCAAGGCCGCGCTCGACCGGTACCTGGCCAAGCTCGACGAGGCCGACCGGACCCGAACCACCGCACCGGTGCCCGCGCAACGCTGCACCCGGTGACGGCGTCCTAACAACAGGACATCCACCCAACCAGGGGAGACCATGCACAAGACCGTCATCTCGTCCAGCGTGGCTGCGGCCGCGGTCCTGCTGTCCGTTATGACAGCGCCGGCGGCCTTCGCCCAGGACGACGCACCCTCGTGCGACGAGGCCAAGGGCCTCGTCGTGAAGCTCGAAGGTCAGGTCGCGGACAAGGCCGCGAAGGAGCGGGTCGACGAGAAGGCCACGCTGGACGCCGCGAAGACCGCGCTCGATCAGGCCAAGGCCGCGGTCACGGCCGCCGAGAAGCGCGTCGCGGACGCCGAGGCGTCGCTGAAGGACGGCCAGACCCCCGACGAGGTGGCTGAACTGAACAACGCCAAGATCGCGCTCGACCAGGCCAAGGCCGTGCGCGACGCCGCGAAGAAGGACGTCGAGAAGGCAGAGACCGCGCTCGCCGAGGACTCGAACGCGCTGCTCGGCCTGCGGACCAAGCTGAAGATCGCGATCGAGGGGCGAGACAAGGTCTGTGACGCACCCGCTGCCCCGC
>Ga0105028_100012_pt1 | contig 24376 bp, 23 predicted proteins | sample RS_106metaG_FD_91478 | JGI IMG/M metagenome (GOLD analysis project Ga0105028, IMG submission 91478) | Switchgrass associated microbial communities from Austin, Texas, USA, to study host-microbe interactions - RS_106 metaG | ecosystem: Host-associated > Plants > Roots > Rhizosphere | place: USA...
GCGCTCCTCATCCCGGCGGGCACGCAGGTGTCCACCGCTCCGCAGTCGGGCGAGGCTCCGATCATCTTCGAGACCGACGAGGACGTGACCATCCCTGACACGTCGCCGTATCAGGCCGATGTGTGGGCGACGCAAGGGCAAAAGGTCACCGCCGAGACCCTGGGCGCCAGTAATGGTGAGCTTGACCAGATCTTCCTGCTGTTCAACTCCCCCGTCATCGACGGGTCGCAGGCGATCTACGTCGATGAGGGTGCCGGTCCTGTCGAGTGGCTGTTCTACGAGAACCTCATTGACGCAGGGCCGGGGGATAATGCCTACACGACCTTCACCGACGAGAACGGCGTGCTCAACATCCAGTTCGGTGACAACGTCAACGGGCGGGTGCCTGCCAACGCTGCGGCGGTCACAGCTGACTACCGGGTGGGCGGTGGCCTGCTGGGCAACGTCGGTGCTGGGAAGCTCGTCAACAAGATCTCGGTCATCACCAACTGGCTGAGTGTGACCAACTCCCTCGACGCCACAGGAGGCGCCGATGCGGAGACCCTGGACGAGATCCGCCAGAATGCACCACGGTCACTCACCACCATCGACCGGGCCGTGACCACCGATGACTACGCCGCCCTGGCGCTGAAGGTGGCCGGTGTGGCGAAGGCCAAGGCACAGGCGTTGGTCTACACCAACATCAACCTGTACGTGGCTCCCAACGCCTACGGCAATGTGCAGCCGCAGATCGACACAGCCACGTCCAACCGGGTGATGGACTACCTGAACGCCCGCAAGATGATCAACGCCACGATCACGCTGCTCCCGGCGACCTACGTGCCGATCAACGTCACCACCGACGTGAACGTGCTCCCTCGCTATCAGCAGGAGTCTGTGCGCCTCGACGTGGAGAAGGCCATCCGTACCGTGCTGGCCTACGAGAACTCATCCTTCGGGGACCGGGTCACTATTTCGGAGATCTACAAGGCCATCAACGCCATCACGGGCGTTGATTACGTCGTTGTCTCGGTGCTCTCGCTCACTGCGACGGGCCTGGCCGACGTGCAGCTTGCCGACAACCAGATCCCCACAGCAGGGACCGTCGTTGTGACGGCCACGGGCGGGATCGTCACCACGTAGGAGGCGACTGGTGGCCCAGTTCCCGAACTCAGTACCGAGCTTCACGACGAAGCACAACATCACAGACATCGTTGACGAGTCGCACCCGAACTCGCTTCAGGACGAAGTCATCGCCATCGCCAAGGAGCTTGGGACCAACCCCCGGATCTCCACGGCCCGTGCGACGACGTTCGGCACGGTGGACGCCCGCCTGGAGGGGATCGAGAGCGACTACCGCCCCAACGCTGTCCCCATCGCCCACGGCGCCACGACAGGGCTGGCCGGGGACGATCACACCCAGTACATCCGTGCGGACGGCACACGGGCATTCACGGGCCTTGGATCAATTGCCGGTACGCCCGGGACCATCGCCCCGGACGACACCGCCAGCGCCGGGGCAGCGCTCACCCTGGCTCGTTCCGACCACCGGCATGCCATCGCCGCTGCGGCTGCCGGAGCGTCGGCGGTAGGTGACGCAGCGGCTGAAGGTGTCTCGACCTCCTTCGCCCGTGCAGACCACGTACACAGCCGTGAGGGCTTCGGAGCGGTCACGGCTGAGACAGGCTTTGGTGGGACTTCTACGAACGGCGTAGCCACCACTCTGGCCCGCAGCGATCACCGGCACGGAACCCCGGCTCTGTCGAGCACCACGCCCGCCGCCGAGACCATAGGTGCCGCCGGAACGGTGGGCGTCGGCACCACCGCCGCCAGATCTGACCACGTCCACCCGATGCCCGCCTTCGGTGGATCGGTGGTGGCCGAGCAATCGTACGGTCAGGCGCCCAGCGTGGGTGTCGCCACCACGGTCGCTCGCTCCGACCACACGCACGGCACCCCGGACATCTCCATCACCGGCCCGGTGGGCGTCATCGTGGCCTACGGCGGCGACGCCGCACCGACCGGCTGGCTCCTCTGCAACGGGGCCTTGGTTGCCCAGGCGACCTACCCGGCGCTCTTCGCTGCCATCGGTCACCGCTGGAACGGCGGCGTGGATCCGGGCGGCGGCAACTTCCGCCTGCCGCCACTGAACAACGAGAACCGCTACCTGAGGGGCGCTACGGCCTCAGGGCCAACGGGCAATGGGCCGACGCACGCCCACACCAACACGGCCACCACGTCGGCCACCACGCACGGTCACAGCGCCTCTTCTGGTGGAGGATCGAACCACGCCCACAACGTCAGCGGCGGTACGGGGAATGACAACAACGACCACGGCCACGGCATCGGTGGGTCGGTACACACCGCTTCGGCGGCGTCCGTACACGGCAGCCACATCCACGGCATTGAGTTTGCCTCTGGCCCGACCAGCCAGAACCACACGCACACTGTCGGCGCCGGTACGGGTGGCAACGTCACGACCGGTGGACAGAACTCCGACCACCAGCACCAAGTCAGTGGTGCCACGGGCTACCCGGCAGGCGCCCCCGACCACAGCCACGGGTTCAATGGCTGGAGTGGTGGCCGTGACACCTTCCATCAGCACAGCATGAACTTCACCTCTGGTGGTGAGAGTTCCCACACGCACGCAATCACGGTTGTCAATGAATCGACGCACACTCACACCGTGAACATGACCAACGCCAACGCTACGGCGGTGCCTACCGCTGACGTGGTCTTCATCATCAAGAGCTGACGGTACTTAGGAACCAGGGGCTGCAAGGAGTACCGACGTGAAGCGAGCCGAGAAAATCAACGACGGCGGTGGGAGGGGATCTCGCCTGAGCGTCGTGCTGAGATCAATGAGGAGCGCCGTCGCCGGAGGCGGTGAGGCATGAGCAGGTATGGAATAAACTTCTACGGGCCGGGGACGTACTACGGCGAAGTCCCGCTGATCGAGTTCGACGCCCGCCCGGTCACGGCGCAGTCGCAGGACTACGGGGCGATGCTGGTGCGTTGGCACTCTCCTGCGGGTGACTGGGATTTCCTGCGGGTGACGAGGGACAGCTACGGCTTTGCCCCCCGGGCCGACATGGGCACCATGGTGCTGGAGGTGCCTAAGGCCAGCGGTACCACTGAACTGCGGGAGACCGGCCTTCAGCCTGGGAAGTTCTACTACTACACCGTCTGGGTGCGGGCCACGCTCGACCAGCAGTGGCGTCGTGCCGGTGACGTGATCGGCCTCGTCACCAAGGACTGGGGCTACCGCTCCTACATGTACGAACTGATCCCGATGATCTATCGGGAGAAGGACATGGACACGCCCCAGTTCCGGCTCTACGGCAAGGGCCAACTGGAGCGGTTCATGGAGATCCCGGGCTACGAGGCCGACCACATCCGCACCGAGTACGAGACGCTGAAGTATGTCAACGATCCGCAGCGGTGCTCTGGCGGTCTTCTGCCGCTCATGGCCGACCAGCTTGGGTTCGGGTACGAGAACGAACTTGGCATGCGTCTCGCCCGCCAGCAGATGAAGAACGCCATCTACATCTACAAGCACAAGGGCACGCAGCTTGGCATCGAGGCACTAACGTCGGTGCTCACCGGATGGGCGCCCAATGTGAACCAGGGATACAACCTGGCGCTCGACCAAAACGACTCAGCCTTTGCCGAGAGCACAGGCGGCTGGACGAGTGTGTCCAACACCACGATCAGCCGTCGCAGCATCACTGACACCAGCGGTGGTTATGGTGCCATCACCGGGCCGGTGCCTCCCCCGGTAGGGGCCTCGACAGGAGACAACGGCAGCGGCGATTGGAACGGCCTGCTGACCGCCAGCGGTGCCGGGGACATGGTGGTGCAGAGCTTCGCCTCTGGTACGGACGCCCAGAACCGCCAGCGAGGGATTCCGGTCAAGGGCGGGTACCCATACAACATCTCCATCTACACCCGAGCACTTGACACGGCTCGCTCCGTTCGCCTGGGGGTTCAATGGTTTGATGCCAACGGCACCTCCCTGGGGGCCGTGGCCGAAGACACAGCCGTGTCGAACTCGACAGGTACTTGGGCGGGCGCTAACTCCCGCGCTCAGTTCCTCACCGTGGCTCCGGTCAATGCCCGTTTCCTTCGAGTGCAGCTTCGGGTCATGTCAGCAGCCTCAGGAGAGAAGCACCTCATCTCGGCGTTCCAGGTCGAGGTTGCGCCGAATCTCCTGAGCGAGAACAACTCCAGCTTCGAGACCAACATCACCGGGTGGGAGGGGGACAACAACGCCACCCCTTCTTGGGACACCACACAGGCATACGTCGGTACCGCTTCGTTGAAGATGACCTCGAATGCTGGCGGCGACATGAAAGTGCGGCTGCTGACCGGAGCACCCACCGGGGCCACTTCTGGCTATCAGCAGACTCTTGTTCCGGTGACGGTCGGTGTCACGTACCAGGCAACGGTCATGTTCAGGGCCACGTCTGTCGCCAGGCTCTGTCGGGTTGACATCAGGTGGTTCACGGCTGCTGGTGCCTTCATCTCGACTTCCGTTGGTTCCGCAGTGACCGACTCAACCTCAGGCTGGATGGTGAACTCCGTGACAGCCGCTGCTCCAGCCACGGCTGCGTATGCCGCCGTTGTGCCTGTCGTTCTCGCAACGGGTGGGGCCGGGGAAGTCCACTTCATTGACTTCGTCACCTTTTCTGCGGAGATCGCCCAGGGCTACCAGAGCGCCCGCTGCGTGCGGATCCAGTTCGAGGCCGAGCGGATCAACATGGTGGCGAACGCCAGTCTGGAGGTCGATGCATCTGGTTGGACCGGAAAGGGCACCACAGTGGCGCAGGACGCCACGCAGTTCAAGATGGGCACCAAGTCCCTCAAGATCACCCCCGACGGCTCTAGCGGCCTTGTAGGGGCTGAGACGCTCGCTGGGACTGGCCGGGTTACTCCTGGACGCACCTACACGGCCTCGGCGTATTTCCGACCGGAGACGAACGCCCGGGATGTAAGGGTGTCGATCATCTGGTACGGCCCCAGTGGGTTCATCAGCATGTCCTCCGGCACTCCTGTGGCCGAGGTAGGCGCTGACTGGGTGCGCGCTTCCGTGACGGCGCTCGCTCCTCCTGGGGCTACGTATGGTGGTGTGGTGGGCTATGTCCTGCCCATCGGTAACGCCACAACGGTGGCGATGGAGATCGAGACTCAGTACATCTACTTCAATGGAGCCTCCGGAAACTATGCCAGCGTTCCTGACAACGCCGCCTACGACCTTGCTGGTGACCTAGACCTTCGCATCAAGTGTGCTCCAGATGCATGGGTGCCCGGGTCGCAGATGGGCCTCATAGCGAAGTACAACACCGGCACCAACCAACGGGCCTACCGAATCATCATCGAGGCTGATGGCAAGTTTGTCTATCAGTCGTCGGTTGACGGTACGTCAGGCGCCGGGTTCGTGAGTGTGAACACCAGTGGTGCGCTGCCTTTCGTTGATGGGATGCCGAAATGGCTCCGAGCCACGCACGATGTGGACAACGGTGCCGGTGGTCAGCGCCTGGAACTATTCAGTTCTGACGACGGTGTCAACTGGACGTTCCTCAATGGAACCACCATCGCTGGTACGCACACCCGATTCAATTCGTCGGAGGCGCTGACGATTGGATCTATCGCTGGTGGTGCTTCGCCCTTCAAGGGCAAGATCTACCACGCAGAGGTACGCAACAACATCGCCGGGACTGTGGTTGCGGCCTGGAGTCCTCTGCGGACGCGCACCACTGCCGTACGCTCTCCTTCGACCTGGGGTGACGACGGCAGCACACCGCCGACGTGGACGATGAATGGTTCTGCCTGGTCGTACGGGGTCTACCCCAGTGCCATGATCACGACCCCGGACTCACCCGCTCTCTCAATCACCGGCGACCTCGACATCATCGCCAAGATCACGCCACATGAGTCGAGGCAGTTGACTCAGACCATTTGCAGTAACCGTATCTCCAACGGTGGCTACACCCTCCGCTATGGCGGTGGCGGCATCAACCTGACCTGGCACGACGGCACCACGACGCGATCCGTTGCCAGCCTCAGTATCCCTGAACTCGACAACCGTGCCACGTATTGGGTGCGGGTGACGCTCGACGTGGACAACGGATCGGGCGGGCACACTGCCACCTTCCAGAAGAGTCCCAACGGTGTGGCCTGGACGACGGTCAACACCACCAACGCCGGAGCCTTCACCACTGCCATCGGTGATACCCCTGATCAGATGGAGGTTGGCTGTAGCCATAACGGTGGTCAGCGGTTTGCTGGCACGATCCATCTGATCGAGATCCGCAACGGCATCAACGGGCCGGTGGTGGGGCGCTTCGATCCGATCAATGTTGTGCGGACTGCGCCTATGACACCGTCGTCCTTCACAAGCTACGAGACACCTTGGACGATTACCGGCGTCGGCTGGGACTGGGTCGCTGGCGTTGAACGAGGCCGCATCAATTCTTTCCGGGTCCCCGGCACGACGGGGAATTACGGCTCCACTCCTGACACAGACGGTATCTCGCTGCGCGGTACGGCCTCGGCGCTTGCCTGTACCAACAACAGTGGCTGGGCGTCATCACCTGCTAACGCTGCTTTTGCTTTGGATGATGACGCCGAGATCCGGTGGGAAGGGGAGTTTGACAGCTTCCTGACGCCTACCACTAGCGGCCAGCAACATGTGGTCTCGAACTACAGCCACAATGTGTCTGGCTGGAAGATCTACGTATCGTCGCCTACATCAACGGACCTTCGCTTCCAGGCATCGATCTCGGGCGCCGTGGGCGGCACCGGTAGCGCTGTCCATTCCTTTAACCCTGGCGACCGAATCAGAATCAAGGTCACTAGGGTTCGCTCAACAGGTGCTACAGCACTGCACGCAGGACTAGCCAGCGTTGACTGGGGCAGCCTGCCGCAGCTTGCCACCGGGACCGTCCATGCGGGGCAGACGATCCCTGCTGGTTCAGTTGACATGAAACTGGGTGGCGGCGAAGGTAATCGTGGGTTTGCCGGTCGCACCTACATGATGCAACTCATCGTCGGTGGCGTTATCAGAGCGAACCCGAACTTCACTGAGACTGGCGATGGCTGGGTGATCGGTGACGTTAGTGGTGCGGCTCGTACGGATAGCGCTGGGCGCACTTGGACGCTGAACACCAACGGAGAGGTTGTTGCAGTCGCTGAGCGCCGTTCGCTGCGCCTGATCGGCGGTGGCACCTCAGTAACGACGCCAGACTCAGCGGCGCTGAGCATTACTGGTGACATCGATCTCAGGATCGAGGTGGCACTCGACAACTGGAACACCGGGGCCATCCAGTATCTGATCAACAAGCGGGTCTCGCTGACGGGATACGCCCTGCGGATTAATGCGGCGGGCAACCTTGAGTACATCTGGGGGAATGGCAGCGCCGATAACTTCATAGCACCCGCAGGTGGTGGCACACCTTGGACGCCGCCCGCCAATGGAGTGAAGAAGTGGCTGCGCCTCACCCATGATGTTGACAATGGCTCAGGTCAGAACGTCCGGACCTTCTATCAGTCGGACGATGGCTACGCCTGGTCAGTGATCGGCACGGCCAACACCGGAGCGGGCACCACCACCATTGCTGACGGGGCGGCAGCGCTCTATATCGGCACAAGCGGGTCAGATGGCTTGACCGGCAATGTGTTCCGGATGGAAGTACGTGCGGGCATCAATGGCAACACCGTTGCCGCAGTGGACTTCACAAAGTCTCCCTGGGATGTGGGCGACACCAACGGCGCAACAGGCAATGATCCGAATGGGAACACCTGGACGCTCAACGGCAGCGGCGCCATTATTCGGCGCTCGTACGAGTCGGACCTCGACATCCGTGTCCTTGCTGCGTTTGATAGCTGGGTAACCGGGTCAGTCCAGTACTTCCTGTCCACCCGCGGCGGCACCGGGACCGGGTATGCGTTCCGCATCTCCGGTGGCGGCAACGCCGAATTGGTGGTTGGCCGCAATTGGGGGCCAGATCTGTTCCGATCCACAAACCCTGCTTCCGCGGACTTGGTCAACGGTAAGCCGAAATGGCTCCGGGTGACGCTCGATGCCAATGACGGTGCCGGGAACAGCGTGCGCCGCTGGTACTACTCCAATGATGGTGTCACTTGGACGCAGTTCGGATCCACTGACACCCTGGCTGGCCCTCTAGCCATAGGCGACAGCACCGCTGACCTGGAAATTGGAGCGGGATTTACTGGGTCTGTCCCGACGGCTGGAAATATCCTGTACGTGGAGGTACGCCACGGAATTGATGGCGCGGTGGTGGCTCAATTTGACGCCCGAGAAATTACTTCCCTGGGCAGCCAGTCCCCCTCGACCGTTCCTGGTGGCGCTGGCGAGACGTGGACACTCACTGGCCCAGGCTGGTCGTGGCAACCTGTCGAGACATATGTGACCGACAACCACTACCTGGACGGCGTTCTCTTCGAGGGCGGCTCCACCCTCCTGGATTATTTCGATGGCACCTCCTACTCCAATGAGGGCGAGTACATGTGGGGGAGCAGCCCTGGCAACAGCCCCAGCTATTACTACGCCCGCCGTCTCATCAAGAATTACCGCCTGAACCAGCGCCTGAAGGAATTCCTGCCCGCTGGATCGTCGTGGGCACTGCTCTATGCTGAGCAGACATGAGCCACTACCTGGAGCACGAACATGAACGACTGGCTGGTGCTGGTGCTGGTGGCCCTGGGCACGGCCCGGGTGATCGAGACCCTGAAGGAACTGATCCCCTGGACGCTTCAGCCTTGGACGAAGGGAGCGCTGGCGATGGCGCTGGGGATGGGGGCCTGTGCCTTGCTGGAGACCGAACAGCCCGTCGTGTTCGGGCTTGGCGCCGCTGGGTTGGCTTCCCTCCTGCATGAGGTGAGGAGCACGCTTCAGGCCCGGGGGGACACCTACCGGATCGAGGTTATTTCCCGGGCGACGGGAAGACGGCGCTAGCAACGGCTTGACACAGGCCCTGGACTATCGAATAGTCTGTGAGGCAGAAGCTGCCAAGGCGCAGGGATCTCCTCAGCACTACGCCGTGTGTTGAGTTGAGCAGGCCAGGCAGTCGAGAGGGACCGGTGTACAAGCCCGCCGGTCCCTCTCATTTCGTTTCCCTGAAATTGTCACAGGCCCTCGATATGCTTGGGGTGCTGGGAAATCAGTCGTGACACAGAGAAGGGAAACCAATCGTGCCCATCGCAAGGAAGCCCATGGTTCTGGGCTGTATCGGTAAGGGGGCGACGAGCGTGAAAAACGCCACCGCTCTCCTGGCCGATCTGATCAAGGCGAACGGGGGGAAAGCCAAATTCGTGCTCCCCGCCACCGAGGCCCACTGGACCGAAGGCATTGAGGCCGTAGCCGACTTCGCCGTCGAGAATGAGTACCCGCTGGTGCTCGTCACGGACGACAGCAGCGCCAGCTACAAGCCCCTGAAGGGGTACCTCTCCCAGGCGTCGGAGAAGATCAAGGTCACCAAGCCGGTGAACAAGGTCGTGCAGATCGTCGGCGGCGAGACCAACGCCAAGCTCCTCATCCTCTGGGATGACGAGGACAATGACTGCTACACGGCGCTGGAGGCTGCCGACCAGAACGAGGTGGAGGCGCTCGACCTGTGCGCCGGTCTCCACAAGCTGGAGTTCACCGACCCTGACGGTGGCGAAGAGCAGCAGGAAGAGGGCGACGACGAGGGCGAGCAGGAGCCGGAGTCGGATGACCTCGATGAGATGGACGAGGGTGAGCTTCAGGATCTGGCCGAGGAACTGGGCCTCGACGTTGAGGACTACCCGGAGTGGGACGACGTGCGTGTCGCCATCCGTGAAGCCCGGGAGGCCGAGGGTGGCGAGGACAACGAGGGCCTGCCCACCGCCGACGAGGTCATGGACTGGGACTTCGCCACGCTGAAGGCGTTCGCCCAGGAGCACGGCATCGAGGTGCCGCCCCGGTCGAAGACCTTCGGCTACCGGAACGCCATCACCGCCTGGCTGGAGGGTGGCGAGTCCACGACGGTGCCCGACGATGATGAGGGCGAGACCATGGTCCCTGGTGACGACGACGGCGAACTGCCGGTGCTGGAGGACGACGGCTGGCGGGAATTCGCTGAGGGCCTGAAGGAAGACCTGGCGGCGGTGCTGGAGGGCATCGACAAGCTGACCACCGGCATCGCTGATTTCCAGGCCGAACTGAAGGAGCAGGTGCAGGGCTTCCTCGCCGCCATAGTCGATGATGGAAAGGCCCCTGTAGCGCCTCCTAAGGCTCCGGCGGCGAAGAAGGCGGTCTCACGACCGGCGCCCGCTTCCAAGCCCGCAGCGGCCCCTGCAAAGGCCACAGCAGTGAAGAAGGCGGCACCGGCCAAGACGGTGAGCCGCCCAAAAGCACCCGCCGCTCCTAAGGAGACCCAGCCGGAGCGGCCACTCGCACCCTTCATGCACCTCCTGGGCAAGAAGCTGACCAAGACCCAGGCCCGGGAGATCATGATCGCCAACGCCTCGAAGGGGCGGGGCCGTCCGACCGAGGACGAGCGCCGTCTGGTACGAGCGGCACAGGAACTGGTGCCCCAGGTGTAGCCTGGCGGTGCAGCCTGCACCTTGACGGGTGACAGCAACAAGGCCCGGGACTTCGACCCCCGGGCCTTGTTGTTGCCGCAGGTCAGAGACCATCTTCGGGCGGATGCTTGACCTGTCCCAGCAATTGGTGCAAAGGTGATGAACCCGGTCAACGCCGACCGGGCACGCAGGGCTTGTAGTAACGGCGTCACCTCGCAGTACGGCGTACTCCTGGTGACCCCTTCCATAGGGGGTTTCCTCAGTGACAGACGGCAGTACAGCTATGCCTCCAGAAGGTGACCAAGGCCCGTGTTCAGCGCTCTCTCCCGAGGCGCACCGGGCCTGGAGGGCGTTCACCGAGCGGCGTAACCGACGTGGTGATCCCAAAAAGACACCAACACAGGTCGCTGAATTGATGGGAATTGAGCGCCATGCATTGTGGGATTTGGTGCAGGAAATGATCGACGCCAATTTGGCCCGAAAGGGCGACGACGGTTGTGTTTACGTCCTGCCGGGGGTCGAGTCTTGCCCTCACCGGGACGTGTCGCCCCTCGCAGGCGGGCCGCAGGCGGGGCGCCCGCCCGCCCGTAGTACCCAAGCTATTAGCTTGAAGAGTAGTGATTCTGGTCTTCCCCCTTCGGGGGAAAACCTCGCCCCCGCCTCCGGCGACGGCAGGCCACAGGCTCTGGCCGTGAGGGAATACAACCCGGCCAAGACAGCCAGGGGCTTGGTGGATTATTTCCGGGTGCAGTGCGCCAAGAACTTTTTTGGAAGGACTCCTGGTGCGCTCAATGCCGATGCCCTTCGGGCACAGATCTCTCGCTGGATCAGGAATGAGGGGATCCCCTACGACACGGTCAAGGCCATGATCGATGTCTTCGTGTCGGATCAGCAGTTCATCCGAGCCACGACCCCGGCCTGGAAAAGCTTCATCAACCAGCGCCAGAAGCTCTTTGAGATTGCAGAGCGCAGGACAAAAGCCAAAACCAACATGACCAGATGGGAGAAGGAGATTCGTGATGCACGAAACGGCGACCGCTGATTACGACCGGTGTGGGTGGGGCACGGAGCACGGCTGCAAAGAGGAGATCGAGACCACGGACATCATCCTGGTGCTCAATGCCGCAGTGCCGGAAGATGCCTGGGACAACGGCCACCGGATGTACCACACCCGGTGTGCTCCTCCTGGTCTGGTTCCCATGACCGAGCAGCGTCGGCGGAAGCTGAATCTCATCCGGGCACGTTGATGACGCTGAAGCAGAGCCTCATTCCCCGGCGGTATTGGGAGTGCAGTCTGGACGATTACGTTGTGGACAAGGGCAACGATGCCCGAGAAGTGGTCTCGGACTACATCGAGAACATCCACGACCGTCTTGAACGTGGCACTGGTCTGACGCTGTGCGGCCCTGCCGGAGCAGGGAAGACCATGCTCTCCTGCATCATCGGCAGGGCCGCTGTTGAAGCCGGGTACAGCGTCATGTTCGTGCCCATGGCCCAGTACATGCGCTGGAACCTGAACCTCATCGCCTGGGGTAACCGGGAGGAGTTCGATGAGGAGTGGGAGAAGGCGCAGCGCACGATTCTGAAGATCCGCAACAAGATCCAGTTCCTTCTCCTCGATGACGTGGGGAAGGAGCATCTCACCTCCAGCAAGTTCGCTGAGGATGAGTTCGATTTCCTTGTGCGCCATCGCTACAACAGGGCGCTCCCGACGATCATCACCAGCAACCAGTTCGTGGATGAGTGGAACACCCGCTACAGCAGTACCTCCATGGAGTCCTTCGCTAAGGAGGCATTCCCGCAGGTGAAGGTACTGAGCACGGACAGGAGGGGAACGTGACCGATCTCACGAAGTCCAAGCAGCACCGGCTGGTGCAGGTGTTCCTCTCCCCCAACGGGGTGTTCGAGGTCTACGTACACGTCGAGTACCACAACTTCGCCTGTACCTGCCCGGGGTTTCGTGCCCGCATGGTGTGCAAGCACACGGCGCACGTCCGTATGCAGGCCGAGGCGGCGGGCGGTGGTTACCCGGCCAAGATGAAGAAGAACGCCGAGCAGGTGAACCCGCAGGTGCTGGCCGACGCCGACCGGTGGCGCCAGTACATCATCGAGAACGCCAGGGTGGAGGTGCTGTGAGTGGAGGGCGGGGACATCAGCAACATCACCCCGCCACGCTTCTGGTTCGTGTTCGAGGGGCTGCTCGCCAAGCTGCCTGAGGAGTCCGAGCGCAAGGAGCAGCGGTACTGCAAGCTTCGGCGCTGGGAGAAGGCGGCAGCCCTGTGGGAGATCGATGACGTAGCGCTCTCGTACATGTGGGACATGGCCTGGCGCCACCACCTCCAGGCCGACGTGGTGACCTTCCTGCCGTACTGGGAGGCGCTGCGGGACCGCCTGGATGACGAGGGCCTGCCCTATGGTCACCTCCAGCACTACGCCAGCCCGGACACATTGGCGATGCGCCTGGGCTACCTGCCCTACGTCGCCCGCATCTACTACGCCTTTCCCGAACGCCCCCACTTTTTCGGAGACCGGGGCGTGTACACCCCGACGCAGAAGGTCTTCAATCCGCTGACATGAATGTCGAAAAAAGGTTTCTCTCCAAGATCCTGCTCGACCGTGAGATCGTGACGGTGCTCGACGCCAAGATCCGGTCGGACTTCTTCGAGGACGCCCAGTACGGCGCCGTGTTCGACTGGATCGTCCAGTACTACCAGGAGCACGGCAACACGCCGACGGCGGGCGTGCTCGCCCGGAATTACCCGTGGTTCGAGGTGGTCAAGGCCCCTGAAGACCTGACGTGGTACATCAGCGAACTGAAGGCGGCGAGGGAGTACGCCGTCCTGCATGACGCCGCTGTCGAGATCGCCGCCGCCATGAAGGCGGGCGACTCCGAGCAGGCCCGCATCACCATGCAGCGCTGCGTGTCCATGCTCGACCACGACCTCTCGCCCATGCGGGACATCAACCTCTCGGACCCGAAGTACATCGAGGAGTGGTGGGAGGAGTACGAGGAATTGGAGCGCCAGGACGGTGCGCTCCGTGGCATCCCCACCGGGTTCCCCACCATCGACCGGGCGACCATGGGCCTGCGCCCCGGCCAGTTGATCACCATCGTGGGCGAGCCGAAGGCGGGGAAGAGCACCGGCCTCATGCTCATGTACAAGGCGGCGCACGACGCTGGTCACGTCCCGCTGCTGATCGGGTTCGAGATGAGCAACGAGGAGCAGCGGAACCGCTACGCCGCCATTCGTGCCCGGGTGAACTTCCACCGGCTGGACAACGCCACGCTGCGCCCTAACGAGAAGAAGCTCTTCATGCGCTCGCTGCGGGAACTGGAGAGCACCCCGGACCTGTGGCTGAGCGCCGACGCCAGTGCGACATCGACCCTCTCAGGCATCATGGCGAAGATCGACGCCTACAACCCCGCCGTGGTGTTCGTGGACGGGGTCTACATGATGATCGATGAGCAGACCGGCGAGCAGAACACGCCCATGGCGCTGACCCACATCACCCGTGGGCTGAAGCGACTGGCGCAGCGCAAGAACATCCCCATCGTCTGCTCCACCCAGGTGCTGTCGTGGAAGGTCAACAAGAAGAAGGGCGTGACCGCCGACAGCATCGGCTATACCTCGTCGTTCGCCCAGGACTCCGACGTGATCTTCGGCCTGGAGTCCACCGAGCACGAAGACGAGAAGCGCCTGAAGATCGTGGCTGCCCGTAATTTGAAGAACAAGCTCGTCCTGCTTCGGTGGGACTGGTTATCCGGGGTATTCGAGGAGTCCGATGCGGGGTTCGATGACGACGAAGAAGACGAGGGCGACGTTTAGCCCCACCGACATGGAGCAGGCCCTGGACAACCTGGGCATCCGTGTGGAGAAGGTGCAGGGCGATGAGGTGTACGCCCTCTGCCCCATGCACATGGAGCGGGTGGGCAAGGAGGACTCGAAGCCGTCGTGGTCGGTCAACAAGGAGACCGGCCTGAGCCACTGCTTCTCCTGCGGCTACAGCGCCTCGTTCGTGACCCTGGTCATGGACGTGCTGAAGGTGGAGTTCAAGGACGCCACCCGGTGGGTCAAGAAGAACGGGATGACCCTCGACATCGTTGACCTGCTGCCGTCACGCAGGGAGGCGCCAGAGGCCCGCAGGAAGCCCGAGAGGATCGTGCCGGAGTCAGTCTTCACCGGCATGGTGGACCCGCCTCAGAAAGCTTTAGAAAGCCGCCTGGTGACACTGGAGGCGTGCCAGGAGTTCGGGGTCATGTGGCACCCGGACGACAGAGGGTGGATCCTCCCCATCCGCTGGCCCTCCGGTGTGCTCATGGGGTACCAGTTCAAGAAGGGCGACCTCGTCCTCAATGAGCCGAAGCAGATGAGGAAGCGGGGCGCCCTCTTCGGTATGCCGCCCTTCTACAAGGGCCGGATGATCCTGGTGGAGTCGCCGCTCGATGCCGTGCGCCTGTACTCCGAGGGGATCAAGGGCGGGGTTGCCAGCTTCGGCGCCCACGTCAGCGACGAGCAGGTCCGCATCATCATGGAGTACGCCGACAGCATCGTGCTCGCCCTGGATGACGACGGCCCCGGGCGCAAGGAGACCGTCCGGTTGCTGGAGCGCCTGGGCCGGATCATGCCCACGTACGCCTTCAATTACGACGGCGTCACGCCGCTGCCGGGGAAGAAGGGGAAAGACCCTGGGGAGCTAGACCGGGTCAGCTTGTATCGTGGGGTCAGGAACGCCAAGCACAGCCTGGAGATCTGATGAAGCTCCCGAGAGACGCGGCCTGCGCCGACTGCAAGATGCGGTACCCCAAGCGGGACATGTACCGGATCCGCCCGCCGGAGCCGGAGAAGATCTTCTGGCTCTGCCAGCCGTGTTGGGACGGCATCATCGACAGCGCCATGTTCGACCGAGCGAGGAGTCTCTGATGATCAAGCGCCGCAAATTCCTGAAGGGGCTGCTCGCTGCTCCGGTGGTGGCCGTCGCCCTCCCCGACATCGCCTGGGCCACGCCGGAGGAGGAAGAGATTCCGAGGTGTGGCGAGGCGACCGAGCCGAGGCCGGAGGATCATCGACACCCGGTGATCCCGGCGGGCACCATCCTGCCGGTGACCAATGACTACCTGCCGCCGGGGTGGCTGCCCTGCGACGGGAGGCTGGTGTCGGTGCGGGACTTCCCGGCGCTCTATGCGGCCATTGGTCAGCGGTACGGGGTCGATGACCGGACGCATCGGTTCCGGCTGCCTGACATGCGGGGCGGCTATGTGACCGGTGGTTGTTCGGACAACCACAACCACAGCCATCGAATCGATGTGGTGCCGTCGAACCATACGCACACGATCAATCAGTCGTCGCACTGGCATGGTGAGTGGCACTTCTTCCAGCCTGCGGCGTATCTCATCAAGACGTGAGCTTCGTCGGCACGCTTACCGTCGAGCAGCGCTTCTGGGCCAAGGTCAAGAAGACCAGGACGTGCTGGCTCTGGACTGGGTCCACAATTTGGAGTGGCTATGGTCAACTGCGCCATCAGCAGAACCATTGGCTGGCCCATCGATTTGCGTGGGCATTGGAGCATGGTGAGGTGCCGCCCCGATTGATGCATACCTGTGACACTCCTAATTGCGTGAGACCTTCGCACCTGAAGCCTGGTGGGCAGTCGGCCAACCTAAAGGACTGCCGGGATAAGGGCCGTGGTGTGGCGAAGCTGACCAAGGAGCAAGCAGCAGCGCTCTGTCAGCGGTATGTCGAGGGGGAACGGCAGGTAGATCTCGCTAGGGAGTATGGCATCAGCCGTCAGGCTGTTCACCAGATAGTCCACGGCAAGGTGTGGGCCTGATGTCGTTCACTGGGACGCTGTACGGGTTTCAAGCAGAAGCAGTGAAGAAGATGTTGGATAGAGAGCGGCTTCTGGTCGCCTATGAGATGGGACTTGGAAAGACCGTCATCACCATCGCAACCATCGAGCATCTGCTGGATGCCGGTGAGGTTGCCACTGGTCTGGTGGTGGTTCCCTCGTCGCTGAAGTACCAGTGGGCCAGGCTGATCGAGCAATTCACCGAGGACGCCACGGTCCTGGTGATCGATGGCCCTCCCAAGGTGCGGGAGCAGCAGTACAGCCAGGCCATCACCGACGAGTACGACTATGTCATCTGCAACTACGAGCAGATCGTCAATGACTGGGACTTCGTGTCGAAGATCCCGTACGACTACGTGGTGGTGGACGAGGCCACGGCCATCAAGTCCTTCAGGGCCAAGCGCTCCCGCCGCATCAAGAAGCTGAAGTGTCGCTACCGCTATGCACTCAGCGGACAGCCAATCGAGAACCGCCCCGAAGAGGTCTACTCCATCATGCAGTGGGTGGATCCGAACCTGCTGGGGCGCTTCGACACGTTCGACAAGACCTTCATCAAGCGTGACCCGTGGGGTAAGCCCCGCTACTACAAGAACCTCCCGACGCTGCACCGGAAGCTGTCCGAGGCCATGGTGCGGAAGCGGCGCACCGACCCTGACGTACGGGACCAGCTACCCAAGGTGTCGGAGTCCGTGGTGCCCATTGAGTTCGACGCCGCCGGGGCGAAGCTCTACCGGCTCATCACCAAGGAACTGCTAGCCGATATCGCAGACTTCAGCGCCACGTACGGCAGCTTCGATCTTATGAAGCACTACGGCGTGGCCGGTGGGTACGACTCTGACGAGATGGAGGCCCGGGGCCTCATCATGTCCAAGCTCACCGCCCTCCGTATGGTGTGCGACGGCCCTGGCCTCATTGAGGAGTCCGCACGGAAGGCCACGTCGGCCTACGCCGTCGAGCTACGGGACCGTGGTCTCCTGGGAAATTGCGGCACGCCCAAGAAGAACCAGGCCATCGAGATGATTCAGGAGATCCTCGAAGCCGACGAGCACAACAAGGTCGTGGTGTTCTCGTTCTTCAAGGGCAACATGCATGACCTGAAGGATTACTTCGGGCTGTTGGCGGTGGAGTTCCACGGTGAGATGAACGCCAAGGAGAAGGACATCGCCAAGACCTACTTCCAGATGAACAAGGACTGCCGCATCTTCCTGTCGTCGGATGCCGGGGGCTACGGCGTTGACCTGCCGGAGGCGAACTACCTCATCAACTACGACCTCCCCTGGAGCGCAGGCAAACTCGACCAGCGCAACGCCCGGATCGTGCGTCTGTCCTCCACCTGGGAGTCGGTGTCTCTGATCAACCTCATCATGAAGGGCAGCATCGAGGAGCGCATGTACGACATGCTCACCGAGAAGCGGGCCATCGCTAGCGCCGTGGTGGACGGGCGGGGGATCAGCAAGAAGGGGACGCTGGCTCTTGACCTGAAGAGCCTGACAGAATTCCTCTCGACCAGCGCTGTGTGAAAGGGGACCACCATGGCAGGCAAGAACCCGGGCGTCAGCCGGAGCACCCCGCAGCGCAAGGGAGAGAAGCGCCCCGCCGACGAGAAGTACCGGGCGAGGGTGAAGGTGGACGGCAAGGAGCACTTCCTGGGCTACTTCCCCAGCGTGGCGCAGGCTGCCCGCCGGGTGGAGGCGTTCAAGGAGGGTCAGGGCCGCACGGCCATCAAGCATGAGACCACCAAGAGCAAGAAGACGGGCCGGTCACAGAGCACCACCAAGAAGGTGGATCCGAACGTCTGAGGGCCTCGCCAAGAATTTTCTAGAAACTTCTTGACTCCTGTTACTGGACCCGGTATCGTACTCCCCACGGAGTAGGGCGCCGCCGGGAAGCTGTCACACCTCGTCGGTACCCTCCAATCGGATCACGAACCCGGACCAACAAGGAGGCCCGAAGGACATGCCCGCCTATTTCGACATGGGATTCTGCGTGAGGAAGCCGTCATGGCACGGCGAAGAGACCCTGCTTGACCACCACCCGACGCTCGAAGAGGCTCGCCTCATCGCCCACCCCTGGGAGCCGGTGCGGGAGAAGCTCTACCGCAAGCAGCCCGAGAAGGTCTCGGTCGCCATCGACTCCATGAAGTCGGCGCTGGAGTCCGGGTCGCTCACCCCGGAGATGCTCGAAGCGGAGATGAACCTCCTGCTGGAGCGCTCCTTCAACGAGGTGCCTGACTTCCAGGCCATCAAGCGGGACGACACCAACGCCCTGCTGCACGTCGCCAAGGACTCCTTCGGTCTCTTCCCCAACTACGGGCTGTACGAGATCATGGAGGTCTTCCTGGGCCAGGGCGCCGTGATCGAGACCGGCGGCACGGTCAACGGCGGTCGCCAGGTCTACCTGTTGGCCTACCTGCCGGAGCCGTTCCAGGTTCCCGGGGACACCAGCGCCACGTACCCCTTCCTCGCCATCCTGAACGCCCACGACGGGACCAGCGCCCTGCGCCTGCTGCCCACAGACATCCGGGTGGTCTGCTGGAACACCTTCAACTACGCCTCGCTCATCGCTGAGCAGACCGGCGTGCAGTACACCTTCAAGCACACGGCCACGGTGGCCGAGCGTGTCGAGGAGGCCAAGACCGCCCTCTCGCAGGTTCGTCAGCAGTCGCACAAGTACCTCGAACTGGCGACCGAACTGACCGGCCTCACCGTTGACGACGAGGCGCTGTCCGACTTCCTGATCGAGTTCCTCCCTTCCCCCGAGGAGCACGGCGAGGTCATCAGCGACCGGGTGCGGGAGAACATCGCCACCGCCCGCAAGGCGTTCAAGCAGATCTACCTGGACAGCCCCACCACCGAGGGCATCCGGGGCACCGGCTACGGCCTCTTCCAGGCTGCCGGTGAGTACCTCGACCACGTCCGGGGCTACCGGAACCGTGACACCTACCTGGGCCGCACGGTTCTGTCCCCCGACCGGAACAAGGCCAACGCCCTGAAGCTGGTGCGGGCCATCGCCCGGTAATTCAAGCTCCCCGGCTGTCGGTGCCTGAAGGATCTCCGTCCCAGGCATCGGCAGCCGGGTCTTTACTGTCACACCCCCTCTGTATCATCAGGGCATCGAGTCAAGAACAAGGAGAACGCAATGCCCGCTCGCAAGACCCCTGCCCCCAAGCCGACGCCCAAGAACATCCTTCTCTGGTTCCGCCAGTGGATCGAGATCAAGGCCAACGCCGACCAGTTGGCGAAGCGCCAGAAGGAGCTTCGGGACTGGCTCTGCGGCGCCATCGAGGAGCAGGGGTACGCCGACGACAAAGGCAACCTCTACCTGGAGCTTCCCGAAGAGGTGGAGGGCTTCGCCGGTCTGAAGTACGAGCGCCGGGTGACGCCGTCTCTGAGTGCGGAGCGGGCTGAGGCGCTCATCAAGGCCAAGGGCCTGGAGAAGCGCTGCATCGTCATGGTCCCCGAGATCGACCAGGAGGAGATCTACAAGGCCCACTACGAGGGCCTGATCTCCCAGGAGGAACTCGACTCGATCTTCGACATCAACACGACGTACGCCTTCAAGCAGACCAAGGCGTGAGCGTTTCCCCGCAGCACCACGCCTACATGGGCACCCCCGCCGAATACCAGCGGGGCTTTACCGAAGGGTTCGAGGTGTACGGGCCAGCCCGCCAGGCCGACCCGTCCCTTGACCTTCGGTGGGTCTTGGTGGGGGAGCCGGGAGATTTCATCCGGGGATTCTCTGCTGGCCTGGCAGAATACGAGAGGGCGCTGCAAGCCAAGGCGCCCACTTCGGAACACAACCAGGGAAAGGAGCCGTAATGGCTGCCGTCATGGAGAATGCACCGGCCAAGGCCAAGACCAATGGGAAGGCGAAGAAGCCGCTGCTCCCGCCGGAGATCAAGAGCGCCAAGCTGGAGGTTTCCTACAAGGGCAAGGACGGGCTTCCGTACACCGCCACCGTGGGTCTGCCGATGGCAATCGCCAAGAACATCCTGACCAACACCAATGCCAAGAAGGCGCTGCGGAAGTCGGTCAGGGGCGGGGCCACCGACACGGTGGTCGTGAAGCTCTCAGCGGTGTGAGCGTGCAGTCGGGTGGGGCCGGTCCTGAGGGGCCGGTCCCTTCGGCTATTGGGGGTACGTGCGAGACCCACTGCTGGCACGCCGACAGCATGCTGCTCAGCCAGCCGCCGCAGATTCAGTACCACTGCTGCTGGTGTCCGATGCAGCGGGTCGTGGCCGGTGTTGACCTGGCCCAGGGGCATGGTCCGTATGCGTGACCTGGACGCCGAGATCGAGGAGCGGTTCTACCCCGGCTCGAAGAGGCGTATCCCCAACGACCGGACGCCGCCGAAGGCAGTGGCAGAGGACGCCTGGGACAGCCACCCCGTGCGCCTGAAGGTGCAGGGCGAGGTCGTGGAGTTCTTCACCATCGGGATGCTGGCGCAGGCCCTGGGGCGCCGCCCAGCGACCCTGAGGGAGTGGGAGGCCAAGGGCATCATCCCCAAGGCCCGGTATCGCACCGCCGCCTCCTCCAAGGACAAGCAGAAGCGCCTGTACACCCGGGCGCAGGTGGAGGTCATGGTCAAGCTCGCCCAGGAGGAGGGCCTCATGGCCTTCTCCCGGGCTGGAGGGCTGCGACGGGGCGAGATACCCGCCCGCTTCACCGAGCGTCTCCTAGAGGCTTGGAGGGGCCTTTGACGATGAAGCTGAGCCGCCGTCGGTCCTTCACGGTTAGGGACCGATACTACCGAGGCGACACCGTGCTCCGGTTCTGGTACAAGGTGCATCCCACCTGGGAGGGCTGCTGGCTTTGGCAGGGTGCGCTGACTGGGGTGGGCTACGGCTCCTTCTGGGACGGGGAGCGAGTAATTAACGCCCATCGCTGGGTTTGGGAGCAGACACACGGCCCGGTGCCGGAGGGGCTGGAGCTTCGACATTCCTGTGACCAACGAGCCTGTGTGCGGCCCGACCACCTGAGCCTGGGGACCAGGGCCGACAACATGCGGGACATGATGGACCGAGGCCGGGGCCGAGGTCAGTTTGAAGGAGGTGGTGCCCAGTGAAGCTCTCTCGTCGTCGGTCGTTCACGATCAAGATGGGGGACTACTGACCCAACGAGATGTACTCCTTCGCCGCCGAGGTGGAGCTATCGAATTACGACCTTGGCATTACCGAGGAGGAGGTGGTACAAATGACCCCGGCAGAGCGGAAGCGGCTTCGGCAGAAGCTGACCGACGCTGTGCTGTCCGAACTGGACGAGCAACTAATCGGAGAAGTTCAGGAAGCCGCTGAACTAACGGAGCACAAGCGGTCCTTCATCCTTCGGGCGCTGAAGGCCAAAACCTAAGCCATGCCACTCACCAAGGAGCCATGCCAATGCCTCAACGGGTAGTTCGACGCCGCCGTGACGATGACGACGACGGCGAGGGCGAAGACGGTTTCGATCCCCAGGACGACGACGAAGGCGACGAGCCTCCCCGCCGTGGTTCGAGGGGCGTGAAGGGCAGCACCAGCAGCACCCGGCGTCCGACGAGGAGCCGGGACGAGGAGGAGCGGCGCCCTGTCCGCAAGGGCTGGGGCGGTGCCCGCCGGGTGAAGGAGATGGGCGGTGACTTCCCCGAGGGCCTGACCCTGGAAGCTGGGGAGCCGGTGCTCGTCAAGTTCCTCGAAGACGAGCCGTTCGTGTCCTACCGCCAGCACTGGATCGAGCGGGAGGGCAAGAAGTCGTGGACGTGCCTGGAGGACGACTGCCCCCTGTGCGACATCGGGGACCGTCCGCAGAGCAAGTTCTGCTTCAACGTCCTGCTCCTCTCCGAGGGCGAACCGGTGGTCAAGGTCTGGACCGTGGGTAGCCGGGTGCTCTCCACGCTGGAGGCCCACCACCAGGACAAGAAGACCGGCCCGCTGACGAAGCTCTACTGGGAGATCAAGCGCACCGGCAAGGGCACGAAGTCGAGCACCAACCTCCAGGGCCTGAAGGAGCGGGACGTGGAGGAGGACTGGGAAGACGTTGAGCTTCTCGATGACGACGTGCTGGAGAAGTACCGGAAGCAGTGCTACACGGACGAGACCGTCCAGGTGCAGACCCGGAAACAGCTTAAAGAAATTGCGTCGGAGATTGCCGACGACGATGACTAATGATGCTGAGCGAGCGGCTGCTTGAAATAGAGGGTGGCTGCCTCGTTTGGCAGGGTGCTCGTAATTCAGGGGGGTACGGGACCGTGCGTTACCAGGGGCGGATGCGAGTCGTGCATCACGTCGCTTGGGAGCAGGTGCATGGCCCCGTGCCCCCCGGGCACCAACTGCATCATCGCTGTGAGCGGAAGGCGTGCGCCAACGTTGAGCATCTGAAATTGGTCACGCCCAAAACCCATGTGCTGGAGCATGGTGGGACACCGCTAGGGCGGAAGAACAAGGCCAAGACCCACTGCCCTAAGGGGCATCGTTACTCCCCCGAGAACACGAAGGTGTACAAGGGGAAACGTTATTGCCGGTGCTGTGTTGACGCAGCATCTCTGGCGTGGCACAGGCGGCGGCGATGATCGTCACTGACTTCGATCAACTGGCGGATCTCGTCGCCGCCTACAAGGAGTTCGACCGCTTCGTCTTCGACATCGAGACCCGGGGCAAGGACGCACTTGATCCCCGGACGAACGAGATCTTCTGGATCTCCCTGGCTGGGCCTGGTCGTGCGGACGTGATCCCGATGGGCCACAAGCTGGGCGACATCCTCCGCTACGAGGCGCCGCTCACCAAGACGGGCCGTGTCTCGACGGCAGCGACGGCGACCCCCACGCCGGTCTTTGGCAAGCCTCCCCCGCAACTCTGGCCGGAGGAGGTCTTCGGTGGCCTGGAGGCGCTGTTCTTCAGTGACCGCCTGAAGATCAACCACAACATCAAGTTCGACATCGAGTCGGTGGCGAAGTACTACGGCAAGCTCATGCCGGGGCCGTTCGCCAGCACCGACGTTGCCGCCGCCCTGCTGAACGAGAACCACACCGGGTTCAAGCCCTACAGCCTTGGCTCCTGCTGCTGGCGGGAGCTTGGCTTCGTGTGGGACAAGGGCATGGGCAAGATGATGGAGCAGCTTCCCTTCAAGATCGCTGCCCGGTACTCGTACTTCGACGCCAAGTACACCTGGCTGCTCTACCTCCACTACATGGAGCAGATCGAGGCCGAGGGCTTCGAGGATCTCTGGAAGCTGGAGTGCGATGTCACCAACGTGGTGGTCAACATGGAGCACAACGGCGTGCCCATCGACACCGACGCCATCAAGGCTGTTGACATTGAGTTCAAGAAGGAACTTGACGAGACCTACGCCCTCATCCGTGACGCCGCCGGGTGGGACATCAACCTGAACGCCGCTGCGGAAATCCGCAAGCTCGTTTACGAGGTCCGCAAGCACAAGCCGGTCATGTGGACGAACAAGACGCAGGAGCCGAGCACTGCCGCTGCCGCACTGGAGGCCATTGCCGAAAAGGATGAGGTGGTCAAGGCAGTGGTTCACTGGGCGTCGCTGCACAAGATGCACTCCACCTTCGTGACCAGCATCCAGAGCAGGCTGCACAAGGGCCGTGTCCACGGAGGGTTCAACCAGAGGGGCGCTCGCACCGGTCGGTTCTCGTCTGACAACCCCAACCTTCAGAACATCCCGACCCGGCAGACCAAGGTCATCCGTGACATGTTCATCGCCCCGCCCGGGTGGAAGATGATCGTGGCCGACTACTCGCAGATCGAGCTTCGCTTGTTGGCTCACTTCAGCCAAGACCCGGTGCTCATCAAGGCGTACAACGAGGGCATCAACCTGCACACCCTGACGGCGCAGAAAGCCTTCCACGTCAAGGAACCCAGCAAGCTCCAGTACAGCTACGCCAAGAACACGAACTTCACCCTGGTGTTCGGTGGGTCGCCGGAGACCATCGCAGAGCGCTACACGGTGCCGCTGAAGGACGCCAGGTTGGCGCACAAGGCGTTCTACGAGAC
>Ga0105028_100013_pt1 | contig 23966 bp, 18 predicted proteins | sample RS_106metaG_FD_91478 | JGI IMG/M metagenome (GOLD analysis project Ga0105028, IMG submission 91478) | Switchgrass associated microbial communities from Austin, Texas, USA, to study host-microbe interactions - RS_106 metaG | ecosystem: Host-associated > Plants > Roots > Rhizosphere | place: USA...
GAAGTTTTCATCGCCTTTGGTGCTTGGTAAATTTATATTTGATTTAGTAAAGAAATTTAGGAAATAGGAGGAACAAATGGCAAAAAGCAAATTCTTACTCGGAGCGATTATCGGTGCGACCGCAGGTATCGTCGCGGGTATCCTCTCTGCACCAAAGAGCGGCAAAGAAACCCGGGCTGACATCAAGCGCAAGGCTAACGAGCTGAAAGCCGACGCGGATAGGAAAGTGAAAGACATCCGTGGCAAGGCCGAGGCAAAAGGCGATGAGTTGATGGATCAAGCTGATGAGCTGAAATCACGGGTTGAAAATGCGGTCGAAGGCGCCAAGGACGGATTCAAGAAAAAACCACTCGGACGCAAATAGTCTGTCATGAGCAAATTCACTGCAGCAATCCGGAAGTTCTTTAAGAAGAGCCAGGAATCCGCCCAAAAAGAGGCGCAAGAAGAATTGCTGCAGGAACTTTTTCATGACATGTATCGCAACCGCAAGCGGATTTATCACCTTAATTTTGTTCGCGGTATTTTCTTTGGCGTTGGCAGTGTAATCGGCGGTACGCTTGTGATCGGCCTGGTGATATGGATTTTGTCACTCTTTGTGAATTTCCCGCTCATTGGCGATTATTTTCGTGACATTCAACAGTCGATTCAGCGGTCAAAAGACTGAAAATAGACTATAATAAATAGATATGGCGGAGGGTAAAACGCAGGCAGGGTTGGCGGCGTCTGATTATGTGCACTTGCACAATCATACGCACCACAGTCTCCTCGATGGGCTGACAAAAGTGCCCGATCTTGTTAAACGTGTCAAAGAATTGGGCATGCAGGCCGTGGCAATGACCGATCATGGCACATTGTCGGGCGCAATTGAGTTTTATAAAGCCTGTAAGGACGAAGGCATTAAACCGATCATCGGCATTGAAACGTATGTAGCGGCGCGAACAATTCACGACCGTGACCCGTCAAAGGATAAGGCGCGCTATCACTTGATCCTGCTGGCGATGAATTACACTGGCTACCAAAACCTGATGCAACTTAGCACCACCGCTAACCTAGAGGGCGTCTATTACAAGCCGCGTATTGATCATGACCTACTGGAAAAACATAGCGAAGGTTTGATTGCACTATCAGCCTGCGCCGGTGGGGAGATCGGTGAGAATTTACGGGCCGGTAATTACGAAGAGGCCAAGCGGATTGCTGAGTGGTACAAAAGCGTGTTTGGCGACCGCTATTATCTCGAGATTCAGGATCATAACGAATGGGACGTCCAGCGCACCATTAATGAAGGCGTATTTAAAATCGCCGAGGAAACCGGTATCCAGTGCGTCGTGACGAGTGACGCGCATTACTTGAGCGAGGATGATCTAGAAGCGCATGAAATTCTGCTCTGTGTCGGCACGGGTGCCTATCTGAGTGATCAGGACCGTATGAGCCTGAAGGATTTTCATCTCCACGTGACGGATCCGCAAGAGGTGATTGAGCGTTGGGGCGAAGCGCATCCCAATATTATTTCCAACACCAAAGCGATTGCCGATCGTTGTGACCTCGAAATTGAACTCGGCAAAATTCTGATCCCGACTTTTCCGGTGCCGGAAGGGCAGACGGAAAAAACCTATTTGCATTTGCTGGTGTGGCAGGGGCTTGCGTGGCGATATGCGGACATAGACCGACAGGAAGCACTCAAATTGAGTGTGGAGGATGCTCAAAAACTACTGCGTGATGATATCAAAGAGCGAACGGTTTACGAATTGGGCGTCATGGACGACATGGGCTACAACGGCTACTTCCTCATCGTCCAAGATTTCATTAACTGGGGGAAGAACCGCGGGATTATCTTTGGTCCGGGACGTGGTTCGGCAGCCGGGTCGATTGTGGCGTACGCACTGAATATCACCGAATTGGATCCACTTCTCTACGGGCTGATGTTTGAGCGTTTCCTCAATCCGAGTCGTATCTCCATGCCTGATATCGACATCGACATCCAAGATACGCGGCGTGATGAAGTGATTCAGTATTGCGTTGATAAATACGGTAAGAGCCGTGTGGCGAATATCGTGACATTTGGTAAAATGGCGGCTCGCGCGGCGGTCCGTGATGTGGCACGTGTCTTGCAGGTGCCATATGCCGAGGCTGACCGGTTAGCGAAATTAATTCCGCCGCCCGTCCAGGGCCGGCATATTCCGCTTTCAAAGAGCGTTGAGGATGATCCTGATTTGAAGCGCGAGTACGAGTCAAGCGCCAATGCCAAACGCGTGATTGATTTTGCAGTGCGGCTTGAAGGAACGATTCGATCACATGGCGTTCACGCCGCAGGTGTGGTGATTGCGCCGGACGACATCGTGAAATTTGCCCCGCTTGAAATGGCGCAGAAGGGCGTCGTCTCAACTCAATATCCGATGGGTCCGATCGAAGAGCTAGGTCTCCTTAAAATGGATTTCCTCGGCTTGTCAAACTTGAGCATCGTCAATAATGCTTTGCGTATCATCAAAAAAGTCTACGGTGAAACAGTCGATTTGATCGATCTGGATATGCAGGACGAAAAGACGTTTGACCTGTTGAGGCGGGCAGACACAACCGGTGTCTTCCAGCTGGAATCTGCCGGCATGAAACGCTACCTAAAAGAGCTTGGTCCGACGGAGTTCGCCGACATTATTGCAATGGGTGCATTGTACCGACCGGGACCAATGGCGGAAATCCCACGCTTTATCCAAGGTAAAAATAATCCGGCAACCGTTACGTATTTGCACGAATCATTGGAGCCGATCCTCGGTGAGACTTACGGCGTGATGGTATTCCAGGAGCAGATCATTAACCTGCTGCAGATGAGCGCGGGATATACGCCTGGTGAGGCCGATTTGGTGCGTAAAGCAATCGGAAAGAAAAAGCGCGAAATCATGGAGGCGGAACAGCCAAAATTCATTGCCGGTTGTGTGAAGAAGGGCTTCACCAAAGCAAACGCCGAGAAGCTGTGGGCGCAAATCCAGCCGTTTGCTGACTACTCGTTCAACAAGGCGCACGCTACCTGTTACGCTTTGATTTCATATTGGACCGCCTACCTGAAGTCGCACTATCCGGATGCGTTCATGGCGGCATTAATGACTAGTGATCAGGATGATATTGACCGACTGGCGATCGAGATTAGTGAATGCCGCCACATGGGGCTATCGGTGGTAAACCCAGATGTAAACCAGAGCTTCGTTGAATTTGCCATCGTGCCAAATGAGAAGACGATCCGTTTTGGTATGGCGGCCGTAAAAGGCGTCGGCACCGGAGCAGTTGAGGAAATCCTGCGTGCCCGCGAAGATGGTGAATTCAAATCGATTGCTGATTTCGCCAAGCGCGTCAGCACGCGCAAAGTGAATCGCAAAGCTTGGGAATCTCTCATCAAGGCAGGCGCGTTTGATGCGCTTGGCGACCGGTCGGACATTTTGTTTAACGTTGATACGATTCTCGGTTATGCTTCAAAGTTGCAAAAAGAAGCGCTCGCCGGACAGACGGATTTGTTTGGTGGCCTGGAAAGTGCAGTTGCGACACCGGAAATTACACTGGAAACAGCGCCGGAAAGACACACGGATAAGGAACGCCTGATGTGGGAGCGGGAACTGCTCGGGCTATATCTGAGCGCTCATCCGCTCGATAAATACGATGCATATTTTGAAGAGCAGTGTGTTCCGATCGGCAGCCTTCAAGTGGAGCATGACAAAAAGGCTGTCATCGTCGGAGGTGTGATCAATAGTATCCGCTCAATCATTACTAAGTCCGGCTCAAAAATGGCCTTCGTACAAATCGAAGACAAATCAGGCGAAGGTGAGATCGTGGTATTTCCGAATTTGTTCGAAGAGGTTGGTGCAAAACTGCAACAAGATATGGTCGTACGGGTAAGCGGAAAAATTTCTAGCACCGACCGGGAGGGCAATAGTCTTGGCGAAGCAAAAGTGATTGCGGATGAAATCATTATTGTCAGCGATGATGAGCTGGATAATTACCAATCGACCGGCAAAAAGATGAAAGCACCAAAAACGAAACCGCTAAAAGCAGCTACCGAAAAGCCGAAACAGCCAACCTATACCTATGAGCCGCTTGTCGAGACGCCGCCGCAAAAATTATACGTGCATGTCAAAGACCCAAACGATCATGACAAGTTAAAGCAGCTCAAAAAATCATTGAACGACAGCCCAGGTAAATCGGAAATTATCCTGGTGCTGGGTGAGGATAAGAGCTCGGCTATCCGCTTGCCGTTCTTGATTGAGGCAACCGATGCGCTGACGGCTACCATTGGTGAGTTATACGGTGCTGAATGCGTTGCTCTAAAGTAAGCCGTTTTACCCAACCCGACCAATTGTCGTAATGAGGACAATGATGCTGGCGCCGATGGCGACCGAAGCGTCAATGACGGGATGATGTAGGATGTATTGCTCGCCAAGAACCGCAGCCCGTTTGACAAGCCTGACGTGAGTGGCGACGTAGCCAACACCTACGACGAGAAGGATTGATACGCTCACCAAGGTGATGAGAGGTGCCGTACCGCTCAGCAACTGCTGCCAGACGGGCACGCTTGAATTTTGGCTTGGTGTCGAAACAGGCGTTTGCTCCGCCTGTGCAACTGGAGCTGTTTTTTGCTCTTGCGCCTGAGTTGAAGTAGGGTCAGCGGGAGGTGCCGCGAGAGGCGTCGTATCGACTGGTGTCGGCTCGGCTTGTGGCGTCGGAGCTGGTGTAACGGGTGTCTGTGGCGGTGTTACGGCGGCGACTGGCGGAGGCGGCGTGTTCCGCGGGGTGCCATAATGGGCGACAACGACGGTATTTTGTGCGCCCTGGTAGTTTTCGCCATTAGCAATCCCAAATCCCACGTCCTGGTACGAGCCAAGGATATTGGCCCGGTGGCCGGCACTGTTCATCCAGCCGGCAATCGTTGCTTCGCTGGTGGAAAACCCGTACGCTAAATTCTCACCGGCATTGACGTAATCATAGCCGGCCTGCGTAAACCAATACCATGGCTGAGTGCCGCTCGGCGAAACGTGTGACCAGTAGTTCTGCTCAATCATCTCATTGGCTTTTAGCTGAGCCGACATGTTTAGCTTCGGGCTAAGTGATAAGCCGGGCAACCCGTTGTCGATACGGGCAGTGTTTGTGCCGTTAGCGAGATCCGTCACATTAATATTTGTGGCGTAAGCCAGGACATTACTGCTTGATGGCTTCTGTGCGATTAACGCATGTGTCGGTAAATGAAGAACGGCAATCGCGACGATCGCCAGGGCGCCAAAAACAGCACGACCAATATGCAAGTGATACGATGAATGGTGTTTGGCTGTCATTTTGTTTACGCTTATGTCTTGAGCTCAGTATAGCGTTCCGACAGCGTAAAAGATAGTCTACCGCAAGGTGGTCAGGTGGTAGAGGGCGATGCCGCACGCGACGCTGACGTTAAAGGATTCTTTCTGACCTGTCATCGGGATTTCAATCAGATCATCGCACTGCTCACGAAGTGAGTTCGTGATACCTTCAACTTCTTCGCCGAGAATGAGGGCGATTTTTTCGGGTGGCGAATAATCAGGCAGCATATTGGCGCGTGGATCTTGCTCCAGGCCAACAACGCGATAGCCGGCGCGTTTAAGCGCGGCGATATCGGGATTCTCTTGGTATTCAAATGGGGCCAGCCGCTCAGCTCCGAGGGCGGTTTTGTGAATCTGAGCCGTTAGCTTGTCGGCAATATGCGGCAATCGCGGATCATTGAGCGTGGTTGGATATGGGGTGTAGCCGCTGAGGATGAGCCTATCGATCCCGAAGCCTTCACAGGTACGGAAAATCGATCCGACATTGTGGGTTGAGCGGATATTATGTGCAATGAGGATGAGATCGGGCATTTCATTCATTGTAACAGTCGATACCTCTTATGTTTTTTGTTACAATGAGGCAAATGGACGACACTCAGCAACAGCAGTTTCGTACTCAAGATGAGCAGAATACTCAAAACCGGGCTTCAATCCTCGGCTTGCGCTATTTTGATACCCGCGGACAGGTAGCTGGTGCGGAACTGGTACCGGATGAAATTCCGATCCCTGACATGCACCGTTATCAGCTTGTACCGCTGAGGCGCGGTAGCGACGAGTCGAATTATGTGTTTGGCATCACGGTTAATACGCCGCAATCCGTCGTGCGTGATTTCACCAAGCGTTATAACGACCAAGGCCGCGGTATCGAATTCGTGCTCATCAGTAATCTCGGCTACCGCGAATACATGCTGCGCTATGATCCGCCGAAAGAAGTGGTGTATGAAAACGTTGAAATTGCCCGTGAGGGCGATAGTGACACGCTTGCACAAGTTTCCAAAACGCTGGAGTCGGTGAGGACTGACGACATCTTGAGCTACCTGATTGACCAAGCTGATCAGTTGGGCGCCAGCGACATTCATATTGAGAATCAACGCGAGAATGTCCGTATCCGCCTGCGCGTCGATGGGACGTTGCACCCGATCGCGACGATTAGCCACGAAAAATACCGGGCCCTGCAAGCGTCAATTGCATCAAAAGCAAACGTTTCAACTGCAGCCACTGATGCCCAGACTGGCCACATGCAGCAAGAATCAACCAAAAAGCCTGGCCAGCTGATTAATATGCGTATCGAGACGATCCCGGCAGCGTACGGGATGGACGCGGTTATCCGTCTGTTTACGTTTGATGAGGAGATGCTTGATATTAACAAGCTCGGTATCGATGAAGCGCGCCGCAAGGAAGTCGATGAGGTGATTTCACATCCGCATGGCATGGTAATGGTGGTCGGTCCGACTGGATCTGGTAAGTCGACCACGCTGTATTCGATCATGAATGCGCTCAATGATCCAGGTCGCAAAATTTTGACGCTTGAGGATCCGGTGGAAATGAGCATCTCTGGGATCACGCAGATCCCGGTTAATACAGCGGCTGGTGATAGCTTTGCCGACAAACTCCGGGCGGTTTTGCGCCTCGACCCGGATATTGTCATGGTTGGTGAGATCCGCGACGTCGATACGGCCCGCACAGCCATCCAGGCCTCGATTACCGGGCACCTGGTGCTCTCGACGTTCCATGCTGCCTCGGCAGCCGCGGCATTTTCTCGTCTGATCGATATGATTGGTCAGAATCCGATTTTTGCCAACGCGATCCGGATGGTGATTGGCCAGCGACTAGTACGTCGATTAGATGATTCAACCAAAATCGCCTACACGCCAGATGATGTGACGAAACAGTGGGTTCGTGACGCATTAAAGGATCTGCCGGATCACGTCGAGCGGCCTAACCTTGATGATTTCCAGCTCTATAGACCAGGCACGAGTGAAGATGTGCCGTTTGGCTACAAGGGTCGCATCATGGTGATGGAACAATTACTCGTGACCGAAGCGATCCAGAAGTTTATTCGTGGCGAAATTCATGATGTGAACGTTTCTGAAATCGAAAAAACTGCTGCCGAGCAGGGCATGGTGACGATGCTGCAAGACGGCGTGCTCAAAGCTCTCAGGGGCGAAACGACGCTCGAAGAGATTAATAGGGTCATCTAGCTATATTGACGCATAACTATTTATAATGTATAATAATTAGTTGAGCTACAGATTGTAGCTTGCATGCGTTAAGGCGCATTTAACAGAGTGAGGTGATATATATGCCATGGTGGGGTGTTGTCTTGGTGTGTCTTGGTGCGTTGTTGTCATGTGTTTTGTTCGGGACGATCAATCTACGTATGCAATCGCGGCGCTGTAGAGTGCGTTGTGGCGGTCCTGACTGGAGAACTGGGGCGACATGGTGCACTCACAAGTACGCGATCTTTTTCGGGTACGTACTGTTGTGGCCCATCATACTGCCAAGCCTCTTCTTTTATGAGCTGGTGGTAGGTCGCGACGGTGTCAAACCCGGCATCGACCGCAGGATGGCCAAGAAAGCACACAAACGGCAGCTTGAACATGATGACGCAATGACGCAGATGGCTCTGGGAGTAGAACGGGCCGAAGCGGCGCGCAAATTGTCCGAAGCGGAGCGTCAGGCAACCGAAGCACACATGAAGGCAGTGGCAGCTGAGACGAGCCGTCGAACCCTGTACCAATAATCTATACACGATGGGCGGGGGCGACGGACAAGTCGCTACATACGTAGGAGAGCTTCTCTCCCCGCCCAAAGATCGTCTCACTCTGTACTTTCCTAGCTTCTAAATGATTGTATTTAGGGTCTGGGAAAGTGTATTTAGGTGATGACTCTTGCGATAGCCGGGACGAGCCGATCGTCAAAGACTGACGGAATGACTTCGTCGGCGTTCGGTGTCTCAACCAGGCTGGCGATCGTCTCGGCGGCGGCAATTTTATGCTCGTCAGTAATCATGCGAACTTTATTATTTAGTGCGCCGCGGAAGATGCCTGGGAAGGCGAGCGCGTTATTAACCTGATTTGGAAAATCGGAGCGGCCGGTGGCAACTACTGCTGCGCCGGCAGCTTTAGCGTCATTAGGCATAATCTCTGGATGCGGATTGGAGAGGGCAAAGATAATCGGAGCGGTATTCATTTTCTTCACCAAATCCTGGGTGAGCAGATCTGGTTTGCTGACGCCGATAAAAATGTCAGCGCCATCTAGTGCATCTTCGAGCTGGCCCGAAGCGGACTGATCAACAAACTCGAGTAGGGCTGTTTTCTCGGCGTTGAGATCGGTGCGAGAGGCGCCAACGATGCCCTTGCTGTCGACGGCGACGATTGAGCCAACGCCGTATTTATGAAGCAGCTTCGTGATTGCCGTACCAGCAGCACCAGCACCAATGATGACAATTTTGCAATCGGCGAGTTGCTTGCCGGTCACTTTCATCGAATTTATGAGTCCGGCGAGCACGACGACAGCCGTGCCGTGTTGGTCATCGTGAAATACTGGGATGTCGAGCTCGGCTTTGAGCCGTTCTTCGATTTCAAAACACTGCGGCGCGGCAATATCCTCGAGATTTATAGCGCCGAAGCTTGAGGCAATTGCTTTGACAGTGGTGACGATTTCATCAGGCGTATGGACATCAAGCGTAATTGGAACGGAGTCGATATCGGCGAACTGTTTGAATAGCAATGCCTTGCCCTCCATGACAGGCATCGAACCCCTGGGGCCGATATTACCGAGACCCAAGACGGCCGAACCATCCGAGATCACCGCGACGAGGTTATTTGTCCATGTGTAAACCGGTAGCAATGACGGATCATCGGCGATCGCTTTACTGACCGCGGCGACACCCGGCGTGTAATATGTGCTCAGCTTTTCGCGCGTGAGTGGGGATTCATCACGGAGTTTGGTGGTAATTTTGCCCTTGTGGGCCTTGTGTTGTTCGAGGGCAAGATCGTCGTAATTCATGGAACCCATTATATACTGATGAAATGATTAATATGGTTCTCTATGTTGTTGTTATTCCAATCATGATTTATGCCGTGACGAGCTACGTCAATCGTCGATTCAAAGTGCGAAAGAATACGATATGGCTTGTTGTAGCATCATTGCTATTCTCTTTGTCCCTATTTCTGCCGTCCCCGGTTATTAATGGGATCGATACTGAATTTTGGACTCATTTTTTTGGCGGCGGGTTCTTTATTGGGCTGCTATATGTTTATTTCCAGCCATTAATTAAACGTGATCTTAAGTGGTACCAAGAGATTATACTGCTTTTCATGCTGGTGAGTACATTTGGTGTTATCAATGAATTGTACGAGTTATTTGCGCAGCAAGTCGGCATTTTTCATGAGTCACTTGAAGATGCATCGTGGGATTTGCTTGCTAATACATTGGGCGTAATAACGTTTTATGTGCTTTATAGATCATATCTTGCCATCAAAACTCTTTTCATCTCGAGGTAGATGTGCTATAGTTGTTCATTGATTGTTATATAAGTTTTAAGAGAGCTATCCATGTTTGAATTAATCCAAAAAGCAGCGAATGCCCACAAAAAGCCGCAAGTCGTCGACGCACGCAGCGGTGATACGGTTCGTGTGCACCAAAAAATTAAAGAAGGTAACAAAGAGCGTGTCCAGATTTTCGAAGGCGTCGTCATCCGAACTGACCGCAAAGATAGCCTGACATCTCGCATCACTGTGCGTAAGGTTACGAGCGGTGTCGGTGTTGAAAAGAGCTTCTTGCTTCACTCGCCAGCCGTTTTGAAAGTTGAAATCACCAAACGTGCTAAAGTTCGCCGTAACTATCTGACATACTTGCGTGACCGCGCTGGTAAATCAGCTCGCCTGAGCGCAGTTGATTTCGACCGTGCTGCCGTTAATGACATCCGTGACGTCGAAGCTGAAAAAGCAGAGGCCGAAGCTAAAGCCGCCGCTGCTGCCGAAGCTGAAGCAAAGGCTGCCGAGAAAGCCAAAGAAGAGGCCGAGCTCGAAGCCAAAGCTGCTGCCGTTGAAGCATCACACAAAGAAAACGCGTAAGCAATATAGCAACAAAAGAACTCCCGGAAAATTCCGGGAGTTTTAGTATCGTGATGAATTGACAGAGTAGATAGGCGTGCTGCCAGGAGCGAGAATGGTTCGTCTCGCTCCTGGCTCGTAGACTCAGGCGAGGTTCTTGGCTATCCCTCGTCTCGCGGACCTTGTATCCGTTGCGGGTCATAGTATCCATTGGGAAACCAATATCCATCGCGGGTCATCGGGTCGTCACGTAGACGTAGCTTGCCTATGATGGTTGACATGAGTCTGTACTCGACGACAGCATGTTGATACTCCCGCGGACTGGATGCTTTATCTCTTACATAACCCGGCACGGTGCCCTGGTATGAATCGAAGATCCGCAACTTTGTGATGCGCGACAGCTGGTTAATCTTCTGTGTCACAGCTTGGAATGTGCTCATCTTGGGGGACAAACGGAGGGAAGTATAGCCTCCATTTAAGCTGACATACTCAGGCTCATCGGGTTCCCATGTTGCTGTGATGAAGTCCTCTGCGCGCCAACCATATGTCTTAATGAGTTCATTGGCCATTTGATCCACAAGTGACTCTATATCGGTGGCCACAAGACACCTCCTGTTAGGTTAAGGTATGCCTCAACGATTACGGATTTGTACGTAACTGCAGAGGCATACCTTAACCGCTCTACTCTGTCAAAGAACGGAGATATGCTCCATCTTTATATTATAATGAATATATCCTATTGTGTCAATAGTCTACACTGTTGAGTATGATTGTCGGCATTGATGAAGTTGGACGTGGCGCGTGGGCCGGGCCGCTATGTGTTGGTGCGGTGATGTTGGGTGAGGTGGAAATTGACGGATTAACCGACAGTAAGAAACTGAGCGCCAAAAGGCGCGAAAAACTAGCCCTAGAAATCAAGCAAAAGGCGCGTGGTGTCGGTCTGGGATGGGTGAGTGCGAAAGTGATTGATCAGATTGGACTATCAGCGGCACTCAAATTAGCGGCCGAGCGGGCGCTCTCACAAATCAAAGCTGATTATTCGCAGGTAATTGTAGATGGCACGATTATGCTGGTTGATGACCCACGGGCTGTGACGATGGCTAAGGCCGATTTTCTCGTGCCGAGCGTGAGCGCGGCGTCGATTGTTGCCAAAGTGGCACGCGATCATTACATGTCAATCATTGCCGAAAAATTCCCAGGGTATTCATTTGCTTCGCATGTCGGATATGGTACGGCGGCACATCAAGCAAGCCTTACGGAGTACGGACCAAGCCCACTACATCGGATGAGTTTTGGGCCACTCAAGGTAATTGCCGAAAAGGTAACCACGGTGCGTGCGCCTTCGTCGGGCCATGTTGCTGAGAGTAAGGCGGCGAATTATCTGGCTCACAACGGATTCGTCGTCATTGACCACAACTGGAAAACCAAATGGTGTGAGATTGATATCATTGCCGAGAAGAACGGCGTGATCCATTTCGTCGAGGTGAAATACCGTAAAAAAGACGCCCAAGGTACTGGGTTGGCAGCGATTACGCCGAAAAAACTCCGTCAGATGAAATTTGCGGCCGAATTATGGTTGGCGCATAAGCCGCAAGAGAATGCTGTCCTCTCGGCGCTTGAAGTATGTGGTACGGAATTTACGATCTCAGAATTTATCGAACATATTTAAAGGGATTCAAAGAAACTAGCTTTGTCGCGCCTGAGCCAGTCGGCGCGGGCTTGGATGTCACTGATACCGAGTTCAATCGCGCGGGTTAATGCCGGCACGGTCTTCTTTGGCGTAAAGAACACGTTGTAGCGTTCCAGCCAGTCGTGAGTCGACAGCGTACTGGCGCTATAGCGGGCGAAATCGTCATATGATTTGTCGCCGGCAAAGGTAGCGACGATCCAATCCCAGTTATCCTCGAGCCATCGCCAGGTAGCTTCGCGGGCATACCGGTTGCGCATCAGGTAGATGAACCAACGGCTGACATCCTGTATGCGGACCATTTTCTCGTCACGGATAAACCCGATCAAGCGGGCGATAAGCGCTTCGTCGTGGGTCGCGGTCAAGCCGGCAGCGATATCGCTCTTCAGTTCGGCGTTTTGCGTCTGCTGGTACTGTGTGATCATGTGCTCAATGTCATCGCTCGCACCGTGTTTGGCGACAATGGCGAAGATGATTGAGCGGAGCTCACCAGGCAATTCAGCGATATCAGCAGCTGCTGCGCGAAACGCTTCGAGCCCTTTAGTCGTGATTGATTCATCATCGGCATACGCGAGCAGACCGATAACGGTTGCGCGTAATTTGACATCCGATTCACTCTCGCCCGGTTTGTTATCCCAGCCGAGCCGTCCGTACGTTTGGCGTGCCAGTTGGGCGACTTGGGTTTTAAATTTGAGCTCATGTGATTCGCTTGATTCGACAAAACGTTTGAGATCGGTGATGACAAGGCTGACGATGTCCCAGACTGGTTCGCTGGTTTCATTTTGGTAGCTTTTGGCCAGCTCGAATAAGTTAGTTGCCGTAACGTTGCCGGCCCGGGCGAGCAGACTGGTGTCGTGAAGCAGGGTGAGGCGGTCGGACGGGTCGTCCTCGGTGCCACCTGCAATCGCGGCAATACGTGAGGCGAGAAGGTCTTCATCGGCGTAGTGGGTAATGAAGTGACCGCGACCGCTGACGTTGATTCTGGTGTCTTCCGGGATCCGGGCAAATTGTACCGATGATTCATTGAACAGCTCAGGCAAGGTCGCTTCGCTGGAGGCAAGCGGGATTGGCCAGATAGCATCAGGCGTCGGATTGTCGCCGCCGAGCACGAAGCGTTGCTGTGATGCTTTGGTGCGCTCCAGGCTGACAATCGGCAGGCCGGGCTGGGTGAGCCATGGCGTCATGAAGCCGACAATGTCATGATGGCTGGTTGTCGAGAGAGCATTCCAGAGATCCTGGCCAATCGTATTGCCGTAGGCGTGTTGTTGGAAATAGTGCTTGAGGCCTGATTTGAAAGCATCTTCGCCGACGTAGGTATAGAGCATGGCGAGCAGGCGGGCACCCTTGGCGTAGACGATCGATGGGTCAAACAGCGTGCTGATTTCATCCGGATGGTTAACGGGTGTTTTGACTGACTGCACGTTTGGCAGGTAGTCACGACGTACGGCTGAGAGCATCTCGGAAGTTGCGAATGTCATCCAGATGTTCCAGTTCGGGAACATATGATCGACACAGATGTATTCCATCAGCGTGGCGAAGCTCTCGTTGAGCCACAGGTCATCCCACCATTTCATGGTGACGAGATTGCCGAACCACTGGTGTGAGGTTTCATGCGCAATCACCATGGCGACATATTGACGGGTAGTGATGGCAGTATTTTTATCGGCTAGCAAACAGACTTCGCGATAGGTGATGAGGCCCCAGTTTTCCATGGCGCCGGATGAAAAGTCGGGTAGGGCGACATGGTCGGCTTTCGGCAATGGGTACGGCGTATCAAAATACTCATCAAAGAATTCAATTGATTTGACGGCTGCATCCAGGGCAAAATCCAAACTTCCCAGCGGCTGGGCGTGCGTTGCCCAGACGTTTACCTCGACACCGCCGGTTGTTTTAGCGGACTTACTCTGAAGCTCGCCGACGACAAAAGCGAGCAGATACGGGCTCAAGCGCGGGGTGGTCTCAAATTTCGAGACAAGGTGATCGTTTTGCTGGGTCTGGGAAGCGGCGGGCATGTTACTGAGCACGACCACTCCTGTTTCGGTTGTCAGTGTCAGGTCAAACGTTGCTTTGGCTTCGGGCTCGTCGATACACGGGAAGGCCTCGCGGGCGTGGTGTGACTCAAATTGCGTCGCAAGCAACTCCTTCTTTCGGCCGTCAACCTCAAAATAGCATGGGTAGAGGCCGTGCATCGGATCGGTGATTTTGCCGGTAAACTCAATGGTAATGGTGTGCTCACCCTTGGTGATCTCATCTTTGATAACGAGTGCGTCGTTTTCATCATGAGAGAATCCGGAGATGACACTGCCGTCGACGGTTATTTTCGCAACGTCGAGTTCTTTGCTGTGGAATGTCAGGGCACGGTCATCAAATACCTTTTCGCCGGTAATGGTGACGGTTCCGCTGAAGCGCCGATCAGCTCGCTCAAGGGTTAAGGCAAGGTCATAATGTGATGGATGAAAGTTTTCGTATAAGCGTTGTACAGTCTGCATACCTCTAGTGTACCAGCTTGCATAAGTGCTCTGTGTGCGGTATGATGATTACGTACACATCCGGCCGGCAGGTCGGAGTTTTTAGTTTGTAACAGAAAGGATTTATCAATGGATGAACTGAACATTAAGCAGCTCGCGCTTGCGATGCGCACAATTGCCGAGGAGAAAAACCTCCCGGAAGAAACCGTCATGGACGTCGTCCAACAGGCGATTGCCGCTGCCTGGCGCCGTGATCACGGTGATCGTGAACAGGACGTTCGCGCTGTACTGAACACCAACGATGGTAATGCCAAAATCTTTATCGCCTATGAAGTGGTTGAGGAAGTCGAAAATCCTGCCAATCAAAAGACGCTCGAAGAAGCCCGCGCCATCAAAAAAGATGCTGCAATCGGTGACATCGTTGAGGAAACGGATATTGCGACTAGCTTCGGCCGTGTGGCTGCCCAGACGGCAAAACAAGTTGTGCTGCAGAAACTGCGCGAAGCTGAGCGTGAAGTCGTCATGGAAGAATTTGCCGACAAGATTGGCACCGTGCTGACTGGTACTGTCCAACGCGTTGAGCCACGACTTGTCCGTGTGGAGCTTGGTAAAACGATCGGTATCTTGCCGGCGAGCGAGCAAATCCCAGGTGAATACTACTCAATTGGTTCTCGTGTCAAAGTCTATCTCAAGGATGTCGAGCGTGAGAACCGTGGTCCACAGCTGATCCTCTCCCGTGCCAACGAAGCGTTTGTCGAATTCCTCTTCCGTCAGGAAGTGCCGGAAATGGACACTGGCGCCGTTGAGATCAAAGCGATTGCCCGCGAAGCTGGCAAGCGCACCAAATTAGCGGTTAATTCGACGGTACCTGGCGTTGATCCAGTCGGCACGTTCGTCGGCGGTCATGGGACGCGCGTTAACGCGGTCATGAACGAAATTGGCGACCAGGAAAAAATCGACATCATCACCTATGATGAAGAACCGAAGAATTTCATCTCAAACGCCCTGAGCCCAGCGGAAATCAGCTCAATTGAGCTTGATGAAGAGGCAAAGCGCGCCAAAGTGTTCGTGAGCGAAGACCAGCAGTCAATTGCGATCGGCCGCGGAGGTCAGAATGTCCGTCTCGCCAGCAAACTGACTGGTTATGAATTGGATATCGAAACGGCTGCTCCGGCACCGAAGCCAGCGCCAAAAACGTCGAAGAACATCGAAGACAGCCTCTTGAGCGCCGTCGAAGAAGCCAGCGACGAATAAAATTAGGCAAAAATAATGAATTAGCACTCTTGTATGCAGAGTGCTAATTTTATATACTGGAAGTACGTGGCCAGTACGGTCTACAATAGAGGAGGGAAATTATATATGCCCGAAAACTTTCAAGATTTTACACACCATCTGACGGACAATGCCCGCGGCAGTCTGCATCAGGCGGATATGATTGCACGCTCTCTCGGTAGCGCTTATATCGGCACCGAGCATTTACTCCTTGGAGTCTTAAGCCAAGAGGCATCAGTCGGTGCGAAACTGCTGGCCGACGCTGGCATCACGCTTGACCGGGCACGGCTGGCGCTTAATTTGACGCCACGCACGCTGGTCGTCAGTACTGGCGCGAAAGGTTTGAGCGAAACTGCCAAACTGACGCTCCGCATGAGCTGGGACGTTGCCCAGGAATTTCACCAGGATTTCTGCGGTACTGAACATATTCTCTTCAGCATCCTTTCTCAGAAAAATGCCCGCGCGACAGTCCTGTTGCGTGACATGAACGTACCGATTGATGAGTTACTCGGTGATATCGAGGGGTATCTGAATCGCCAACAGTCCGAATACGACATGGAAGAGGGCGCCAGCGGTACGCAGACACGCACCAAGCGTTCTCGCCAACCAGGCCTGGATAAGTACGGAACTGATTTAACGAATCTGGCCAAAAACGGCGAGCTTGACCCGGTCATCGGCCGCGACAACCAGATTGCCCGCATGATTACGATTCTGAGTCGCCGCACCAAAAATAACCCGATCCTGATCGGTGAACCGGGCGTCGGCAAAACGGCAATTGTCGAAGGGCTCGCACAGGCAATTGCGCGCGAAGACGTGCCCGATCACCTACTCGATAAGCGGATCATCCAACTTGATCTGGCTGGCATGATCGCCGGGACAAAATACCGCGGTGAATTCGAAGAGCGTCTGAAGAAAATCATTGATGAGCTGGCCGAAGATGACCACGTGATCACCTTCATCGACGAGTTGCATTTGCTGGTCGGCGCCGGGGCGGCTGAGGGTGCGCTGGATGCGGCGAACATGCTGAAGCCGGCCTTGGCGCGTGGCAAACTGCGTCTCATCGGTGCGACGACGCTGGATGAATTTAAGAAACACGTCGAAAAGGATGCCGCGCTGGAGCGCCGTTTCCAGTCAATCATCGTGCCTGAGCCGTCACTCAAGGATACTCGGGCAATCCTGGGCGGCTTGAAGAAGCATTATGAATCCTTCCATGGCGTCACGATGAATGACGAGGTAATTGAAGACGCCGTCTTCCTGGCGGATCGTTACATTAACGATCGGTTCATGCCGGACAAAGCGATTGACGTGATCGATGAAGCGGCCAGTCTGGTTCGCGTCACCAAAGGGCGGACGCCATCAAAAATTCGCACCTACATGCGTGAGTTGCGGAGCCTGAATGAAAAAATGGAAGAAGCGGTCAGTGGTGAGGATTATGAGCGCGCTGCGCTGTATAAGATGCGGATTACCCGACTGAGCGAGAAAGTTAGCGAATTGAAATCATCCGATGCGACAGCAATTGAGCTCAAGGGCGAAGACGTTGCCTCGGCCGTTTCAACGATGACCGGTATTCCACTCCGCCAGCTCAAGCGCTCTGAGGCAAAATTGCTGACACAGCTTGAATCACACCTCTCAAAACACGTGATTGGGCAAAAAGAAGCAATCCGGCAGGTAGCACGGGCGATCCGTCGCGGCCGTTCTGGCATTAGCCACCCAAAGCGTCCAATCGGTTCGTTTATCTTTATGGGACCGACCGGTATCGGTAAAACCGAACTTGCTCGCGTGCTGGCGCGTGAAGTATTCGGTAGCGAAGATGCGCTTATCAAAATCGACATGAGTGAGTTCGGTGAGCGTCATACGACCGCCCGTTTACTTGGGGCGCCGGCTGGCTACGTTGGTTACGATGATGGTGGCCAATTGACGGATAAGATTCGCCGTCAGCCATACAGCGTCGTACTGTTTGATGAGATTGAAAAAGCCCACCGTGATGTCTTCCAATTGTTGCTCCAGCTGCTTGAAGACGGGACGTTGACGGACGCCAAGGGTCGCAGCGTTGATTTCTCAAATACGATCATCATCCTGACGAGCAACCTCGGCTCCGAACGGATGCGCCGGGAGGCAGCGCTTGGGTTCGCAAGTACGAGCAAAGCTGATGAAAAGCAGCTTGACGTGACTCACCAGGAAAATGAAATCGCCGCACTTGATGCATTAAAAGACATGATGCGGCCGGAGCTCATTAACCGCTTTGACCATATCGTTGTTTTCCGTGCATTAACCCGGCCTGAAGTTGGCAGGATCTTTGATAATTTAATCGAAGAATTACGGAACCGTCTCAGTAGGAAAGGCGTTGGTATCAAAGTCACGCCGGCGGCAAAGCGCTGGCTCGTCGATAAGGGGTATGATGTACACAATGGTGCCCGACCGCTGCGACGGGTCATTCAAAACGAGATTGAGCATCCGATCGCCGAGGGGTTATTGAGCGATAGCTTCCATAAAGGGGCCATCCTTACAATTGGTATCAAAAATGATACAGTGACGCTGGAAGCTAGTCATGAAGGAGTGGTAAATCGTGAGCTCAAACTTGAAAAACGATAGACGTTCAATTGCTGGCCGAGTCGTTTTCAGCGTTGTCGTATTAGCGGTAGCGCTGGGGATATTCATTTATCGCCAAGAACTGATTGATCAACTTAACTTCTGGCAGTACCGGCCGTCCGAGCAAGTAAGCGCGATTACTGAACGCGCCGAGTTAAACGACCGGGGAAAATTCTATTTCTATACGTCGCGACCGGAAATTCAGGAGAGAGAAGCCTTTAATGGTTCCTGTAACACCCAACGTGGTGAGACGACAGTGGTGCTCGGGTGTTACGTGACGCAACGGATTTATTTGTTTAATGTCGCCGATCCTAAGCTTGATGGTATCAAAGAAGTAACGGCGGCACATGAGATGCTCCACGCCGTCTACGAACGGCTGTCTGCCCAGGAGCGCGAGCGGATTAACGATCTGTTGCAAACGGAGGCGGAGAAGATTACGGATGCTGGCTTCATTGAATTGATGAAAGCGTATGAGGCGTCAGAGCCGGGCGAGCGAATGAATGAACTTCATTCAATTATCGGCACTCAGGTTGCGACACTGAGCCCGGAGCTTGAGTCGTATTATGCGCGTTATTTCAAAGACCGGTCTGCACTCGCGAAGCTATATGCGAAATATGAAGGCGTCTTTACTGACCTGAAAAACCGCCAAACGCAACTTGCCAATGAATTGAACGCGCTTGTCGAACAAATCAACCAGGCGACGGCCGATTACAACAAGGCTGTCCAGGAACTTAATGTCGACGTCATGGCCTTTAACGCAAAAGCCGACAGCGGTGGCTTTGCGTCGCAGGCGCAATTTAATGTTGAGCGTAACGCGCTCATTGATCGTCAGCAGAAAATCGGCAAAGACCGGACTGAAATCGACGGGTTTATCGCGACTTACAATACGAAACGCCAACAGTTAACTGAAATTAACAGCCAAGCCGAGGCGCTGAACCACAGTATTAATTCTAATTTGAGCCCGCTCCCGAGTATTTAATGCCAAAACGCACCAGCCAGTATGTTTGCCAACAATGCGGAACCGCCTATTCAAAATGGAGTGGGCGCTGTGATAATTGCGGTGCCTGGAATAGTTTAGTTGAACAGGAAAAAGCACCCGAGAAAAAAGCCGTCATTGAACGAAGCCAAGGTAAGGCGTTGAACGGATTGTCGCTGGGAGATGTGAAGGTGGAGACGTTTCAGGACCGGCTAAAGACTGGCTTGGGTGAGCTTGATGACGTCTTGGGTGGCGGCATCATGCCAGGTGGCGTGGTATTAGTAGCTGGGCAACCGGGAATTGGCAAAAGCACACTGCTGCTGCAAGTCGCGGCCCGGATTGGTCGCGAAAAATCAGTGCTGTATGTCAGCGGCGAGGAGTCAGCTGGCCAGATCCGCCTGCGGGCGATGCGCCTCGGTGCGGACGATAGCAAATCAGGCAAACTAGGGCTGATAGCGAGTACGAGCGCTGATGATATTGCGGCAACTATTGCAGCAGATCAATATGAGCTGGTCATCGTTGATTCCATGCAAACGATTGGCATGAGTGAACTGGCTGCAGCGCCGGGAACGGTCAGCCAAATTACCAATTCGGCCAATATCATTATCCGCGCAGCCAAAGCCAGCAACACGGCCGTGCTTCTGGTTGGTCATGTGACGAAGGAAGGCAGTATTGCCGGGCCGAAAGTGCTGGAGCACCTAGTCGATGTCGTATTGCAATTCGAGGGTGATCGGTATGGTGGTTTTAAGATGGTGCGGGCGGTGAAAAACCGCTATGGTTCGACGGCTGAGGTGGCAATTTTTGAGATGCATGATAGCGGATTAGTGCCGGCCGATAACCCGTCAGCGACGCTGCTAGCGGAGCGTTCGAATGCCGACGGCTCGGTTGTCTTGGCGACGATGGAAGGCAATCGGCCATTGCTGGTTGAGATCCAAGCCCTTGTCAATCCGACACATTTCGGCTATCCTAAGCGAACTGCCAGTGGATTTGACCTGAATCGCCTGACGCTCCTCATAGCCGTACTGGAACGACGAACCAAACTGAATTTATCGGATAAAGACATCTTTATAAACGTCGTCGGAGGCATCAAGCTTCAGGATCCAGCAGCAGACTTAGCGGTGTGTATGGCAATTGCCAGCGCGGCGGCTGAGCGCCAAATTGCAACTGATACGGTCGTATTTGGCGAAATCGGACTCGGCGGGGAAATCCGCAGCGCTATGGCGGCGGATGCACGAATTCGTGAAGCGAAAAAACTTGGCTTCACACGTGCGCTCGGTCCAAAATTGAAATCATCTAACGTATTTATCACTCCGGTGAGTGATTTAAGGGACGCACTTATTACCTACGTCTCAACTCCAAAATCAAGAAAGGATTAATATATGGAAATTCTTATCATCGTACTTCTCGCTCTCATTGCGACGGAGACGAGTTACCTTGCCTATAAATCATTACCAAAGGAAAAAATCGAAAAGCAAAGCCTGCTCATCGATACCAGCGTATTGATAGATGGCCGGATCTTGCCGATTGCTCGCTCGGGCTTGATTACGGCACCGATGATCGTGCCGCGATCAGTCATTCGCGAACTGCAATACATGGCCGACAAAGCTGATCATGAGAAACGCGAACGCGCTCGGGCTGGCCTCGACATGATTGAGCAATTGAAGCGCGTTGAGCATGTAACGATCAACACGGTTGATGATCACAGTGCTGAGACTGGCGTTGATGAACGGCTGATTGAGCTGGCTAAACGTTACGGTGCCCGCCTTTGCACGGTGGACTACAATCTCAACAAATCGGCCCGTGCCCAAAACGTGACGGTCGTAAACATCAACGAGCTTGCCCATGCACTACGTATCGTGCACCTGCCGGGCGAGTCCGTGACACTCAAGTTAGTCCAAGCCGGTCAGGAAGCCCGCCAAGCGGTAGGGTATCTAGATGACGGTACGATGGTGGTCGTTGATGATTCAAAGAACTTGATTGGCCAAACGGTTGAAGCGGAAGTTACCCGCGTGCTGCAAACCTCTGCCGGCAAAATGATGTTCGCCCGCCGCAATGGCGCAACAAATGAAAAGCAGCAACCGGCCCGCAAGCCAAAAAATAATGCCAAAACATCACGTTCGCCAAAACACCGTCGTACAGCAGAAGACTCACTCATCGAACTTGCCAATGAGTGAGCCATTTCTCCTAAGCTGATTCTCTAGTTGGAGAAGGAGTTCGTGGTCGTATAGTAGCCTGTGTCAACAACGCTGACGGTGACGTCACCATTGTTGCCGTTGCCGGTGTAATCTGCACACCACTTGTTTGCGCCGCATGAGGATCCTGACAATGTTTGGCCCTTGTAGGTAAAGGTAACTGATTGGACATCGTACTTACCGATCTTTGTGACCGTGATAGTAAACTTGCCACCGGAGCGTGAGAGGCTGCCAATATTGACGGTCGGCTCACCGCAGACGTGGATGTCATCAGTGGCGTTTGGATCGTAGCCGTCGGTGTTAACGTAGGTAGTCTTATTGGTGACCGGGTCAACGACCTTTTGCAAAGTAACTTCGATCTTGGCGCCCTCAGGAGTACAGTCGGTTGCTTTCTTTTTGCTGACGCGGTCGAATACCATCTTTTCACCGACCGCTGCCGCTGATTGCTTATACCATGACGGGAACAGGTCAGAACGGCCGCCGACAGTGAGACGTTGCACGCCGGCTGGTTGCGTAAACCAGTCACCAGGCTTCCAGGTACCGTCGGCTTGGAAGATGTCACGGTGAATCGGTCCCATGATAGCAGCCACTGTTGGACCAATACGGTATGACAACGCGTCATTCATTGGTGCACCATCGTGGTTACCTGCCCAGACACTGACGACTGCTTTCGGACTGTAGTTGTTGATCCACAGGTCGCGCGATTTCGAACCGAGGTTCGAAGTACCGGTCTTAACGGCACTTTTTACACCTGGGATGACCAGGCCTTGGGCGTTACGGCCGAAGGATGCTGAGCGGGCACTGTCGTCACTGAGGATATCGTTGAGGATGTAGGTGACTTGAGGATCAAGGATTTGCTTGCTTTCATCTTTCCACTGGTTGATGATTTGTCCTTGGGAATTCTTGACTTCGAGGACACTGGCAACTGGTTTGTAGACACCCATACGAGCGAGTGTTGCAAACGTGTTAGTGTGCTCGGTTTGCTTGACGCTACAGCCACCAATTGCGGCGGAAAGGCCGGCTTGCTTCTCTTGGCCAATCGTACAGTAGGTCAGATCACCCATGTCACGGATGCGCTTAATGGTTGCGCCGTCACCGTTTACTTGGTCATTCAGGTACATCGCCTTGATCGCTGGGATGTTACGTGACTCAGGTAACATCATGCGGACCGGCAGGCTGCCGCGGAATTTGAAGTCGAAGTTTTGCACAGTCTTGCCGTCATCAGTTTTGTAAATACTTTGTGGCAGCGGTTCATCAGAGAGTACTGAGCCTGCGCCATAATTCGTACCCGCTTTTTGCTCAAACAAAGCGGCGTAAACGAACGGTTTGATGCTTGATCCTGGCTGGATTGTAGACGTAGCGGAGTTGACGAAGCCGTAGCCCGGATAGCTGTAATCACGGCTGCCGCGGAGGCCGAGAATCTGGCCTGTTTGAGAGTCAATCACTGTAGCGGACGCGTTATCGAAATTGGCTGCTTTTGGCTGGGAACCGTTAAAGAGGTCAACGATCGCTTTGTCGACGACATCTTGGACGCGCAAGTCGAGAGTCGTCTTGATGGTCAAGCCACCTTCGCCCATAACCTTTTTACCGAGTTTTTGTTCGAGTTCTGCTTTCACCATTTGCACAAAGTGCGGCGCTTTCATGCCATCGTACATGTTCGCTTCGGGCTTAATGGAGTCGAGAATTGGTACCTTTTTAGCTTCGTCAGCTTCTTTTTTTGTGACATATCCCTGTTCGGCCATGTACTGAAGCACGGTATCTTTGCGGCTCAACAGAGCCTTGAGGTCCTCGGCGTCGGTCGTATATGGATTGAAGCGCGTCGGTTGTTGCGGAATGGCAGCCAACAGGGCAGATTCAGCCAGTGTCAGGTCTTTGGCCGGTTTACCGAAGTAGGTTTGAGCGGCTGATTCCACGCCATTTCGACGGCCACCATATGGTGATTCGTTGAGATAAAGCGTCAGGATCTGGTCTTTGTTATACATGCGCTCAACCTCAACTGAGAGGATGACTTCCTTGATCTTACGCGGAATACCGTTGATGCCGCGATTTTGGGCTTCGTCGGCCAGGAAAACTTGTTTCACGAGCTGCTGGGTGAGCGTCGATCCTCCTTGGGTGCCACCAGTGCTGCCGGAGTTGCTGAGCGCGGCGCGGAGAATGCCGGTCAAACTGAAGCCGCCGTGTTTGAAGAAGTCCTTATCCTCAATCGCGACGGTGGCGTCTTTCATGTATTTGGAGATGTCTTTTGATTCAACGACGAGCTTATAGTCGCCATCGCCCTTGTCTTCCCAGAGAAGTACACCGTTGCGGTCGTAATATTTAGTGACCGTCGTCTGGACGCGTTTTGCTAATTCGCTTGGGCGGATCGCGTCAAGTTCACGTCGGTAGTAGGCAAACA
>Ga0105028_100014_pt1 | contig 23907 bp, 32 predicted proteins | sample RS_106metaG_FD_91478 | JGI IMG/M metagenome (GOLD analysis project Ga0105028, IMG submission 91478) | Switchgrass associated microbial communities from Austin, Texas, USA, to study host-microbe interactions - RS_106 metaG | ecosystem: Host-associated > Plants > Roots > Rhizosphere | place: USA...
CGCCATACCCCGCCGAAAGCCCGCTATACCCCGCCCACCAGCGGGGTTAAGCCCGCCGCTGGCGGGGTTAGACCCCGCCTTCCAAACCCCGCCCGTCTTCGCGCTTGATGACGTGCCACAGCCGGATCTTGCGCTTGCGGTCTTCCCCCGCGCTCTCCAGCATGTGCGAACCCACCCACTTGCCTTCGCGGTGGAGCGCCCAGCGTCCAAGCGACTTCGTGAACCCCGCCGTCTTCCACGGGTCCCACTTCGCCGCGAGCTGGCCCGGCAGGATCTCCGGATCGATGCCCGCGGGCTCGTCCTTGCCGATGACCTCTGTCAGCTCCGCCATCTTCCAGGCGCGGTCCCCGAACACGTCGTGGATCGCCTCCAGGAGGTTCCCCCACTCCGCATCCGACGCGCCCATAGTGACCCGGTTTTCCTGGGGGTCGAACCCCCCCGAGATCCCGGCGCTGTCCAGGATGCCGTCCACGGTCCGCCGCCACTTTGCGTAGGAGTCCGAACCCGGTGAGTCACCCAGCTTGCGGCCCTTCACCACCCACGCCCGGATGATCGTCCCCAGGGCGTTCAGGTATTCGCTTCGGTGCTCAGCGATCCAGTCCACGGGGTTGAAGTCGAACTCCCGAAGCTCGGGGTCCGGCCCGGCGTTGATGACGCACCGCAGCACCCGGCGGGCCATGTCCCCGTCAATGACCGTGTTGTTGCCGGTGACGACCCAGGCGCGGTCATTGGGGAGCGTGACGTTCGCGTTGCGCCCCAGAAGCCGCGCCGACCACTTGGCGGAGGTGAGGAGCCCGGCGAGGACGGGGCTGGACAGCTTCCCGTCCACGTTGTCGAACACGATCACGCCGCCCTTTTCCTGGAGCACCGAGGTAATCGTCTTGCGGAGTTCGGCGTCTTCGTTCGGGATCTCCGCGTGGACCTGGCCGCCGTGGAGTTCGGTCAGCATGGCCGCGAGGAACGACTTCCCCGACCCCGCTTGCTTCGCTTCGATCAGCCCCAGCTTGTACGGCCCCGGTGCCAGGAACCGGAGCATGGGCGTGAGCGCCATCCCCACCCACGCGTTCCGGTCGGCGTCGGAGACGAACGGGAACTTCGCGATTGGCGCAAGGATGAGGCGCACGGCGCGGTGGACCTCCAGCTCCGTGGGGGTCTCGGGCACGTCGAAATCAATCCCGGCGTCCGTCGCCAACACGTACCGCGTGGCGTCGTCGTAGCCGTCCTCACTGAACACGGTGCCGTCCTCGCGGAACAGCGGCACGCCCGTGACGCCCGCCAGGTCCCTGATGTGCTCGCACAGGTGCGGGCGGCTCGTCAGGAGCTTGGCGACCGGGAGCGGGAAGAGGTCCACGACCGGTTCCCCCTTCGCGCTGCGCTTCACCGTGGTCATGCACTTTTCGACCTCCGCCGCCAGCCCCTCCGAGGTGAGGGGAAACGCGCCTTCGTCGTCCACGGTCACCATGATGCGGCCCTGGCGGTAGAGGTGGCCCAGCGCCTTGTCCGGGGCCCCCGCGATGCTCGTCATGAGGTGGTACAGCTCCGCCCTGTTGTGGTAGGTCACCACCGGGAGCGTGAAGCCGGTGTCCGCGTCCACGTACTCCGCTCCGGCCGCCGCCATCTCCGAGGGTGAGGGAATGGGGCCGAGGTCGGCGGGCGGGGCGTCGGGATCGGGACCGTACTCGGGGGTAACTTCCAGCTCTCCCAAGATCATCTTGCCGAAGTCCTGGTCATTCGGCGTGCTATTGTTTGACATATACATCCCGTCCCATCTGTAGTTTACGTTCACTTGGGGTGTATCGGGTGGTTTGCTCCTGCCCGATGAGAGGGTGAAACCCCCGGGGTCTTGCGGCCCCGGGGGTTCGCTTCTATCCTACGCCCCCGCGCCTGGCCTCCCCGGCGTTCCAGCCGGATTCGAACGTCCGCCGCCACGCGGGCATGTCGTCCCCGGCCCCCATGCCGATGAGGACGCCTTGGCACGCGCTCCACGCCGCTTCGGCGGTCATGGTGCCGGACAGCCCCAGCTTGTACGCCGCTTTGTTGAGCGCGGTGTTCCTCGTGCCCTCCGGGGCGCTCCCCAGGGTGCGCAGGGTGGCCGAAGCGGAGAACTTCGCCCACGACGTGCCCGCGGTCGTCTCGCGCATCGCCTCCGATCGCACGTCCCCCCGGCGCTTGTGGGCCAGCTGGACCAGCCACTCGGGGGCTGCGAAGACGCGGACGTTCCGCTCCCCGTTCCGGGCCACCACATCGTAGCCGCCCCACCCCGGAGCCCGGACGTAGCCGTGGTCGGCCCTCACGTCCAGGCCCGGACCGATGCGGCTCGTGGAGTTCACCACGCCTTCGGCCCACCGGAAGTACACGTGGGCGCCTCCCGAAGGCGTGGTTACGGTCATGGTGCGCGTGAAGTCGGTAATGTTGTCGTACTCGCGTTGCGCGCTCCGGAGCGCCAAGAGGGAGGCAAAGCCGTCCACGCCCTTCTTGGTGTCGATGTCCAGCACCCACACGCCCGACTCGGGCCCGCAGGCGATCCCCACGCCGTACCCGGCGTACTCCCCGGCCCACCAGTCCCGGATCAGGTCGGGGTCCGTGGTGGCGTAGTCGGGCCAGCCTGCGAGTGCGGGGGTGCCCATCCCCGGGACGAGCGGGAACACCCGCAGGCCCAGCCGGGAGCACGCATAGGCCGCGGCTCCGGGGCTCGGGGCCTGCCCTCCCGCGCTGGTGTCGTTGAACTTCACTTCCGCCACTTGCGTATCCTTTCGTCGTTGGTCGTCTCGGGACCACCCTACCCGGTGTGGTACCGTTACCGGAGCGGGGCTCGCCAATCACTCGAATGCCGAACAACTACTATCGTTGTGGCGGTGGCGGGTGCTGGACTCGACACGGGCCCCGCCTCACCGATTGACGAACGATCGAAAGACGACGAACGGAGCACTACCATGAGCAACATGCAGCCCTATGACATCCTGTCCGAGGACTTCGCGGACTTCGCCCTGGACGAGGTGGAGGAGTTCGAAGACCTCTCCGACCGCACCGAAGTGCCGATCACGGCCAACGGCCAGACCTTCCGCGCCAAGGTGCTGGGCTTCGGCTCCTCCTACAAGGAGGACGACCACTCGCATGCGCCGGGGATGCTCCCGCCCCGGGAGGGGTGCCCGTCGTGCCGGTGGGCGGACATCGCGATCCTGCGCATGGACACCGCGGACGGCACCCCCTCCTACGTCCTGGCGACCATGGGCAAGTCGGAGGTGGCGGGGGAGACCCACCGCCTGAAGATCGTGTTCACGTCCAACCCGAGCAAGGTGCTCCAAGGCGTCTTCGTGAACACCAAGGGCCCGAAGTCCGGCCCCATGGACAAGAAGATCCCCGTCCCGAACGCGGTGGCCTTCCGGCGCGCGGCGGCCGTGGACGAGGATCTGGAGACGGTCCTTCGCGAAAACGAGGCGCTGGTTCCCGACCCTGCGCCCGAAGGCACCTACCAGGGCTTCTAGGGTTCAGGGACCCCCGATTTGCGTATAAGGGGACGCCGTGCTAGATTCAAGAGGTCTTTCCGGGAGGGGTCTCCAAAGCCTCCCGGAACTCCGGGGCCTCCTTGGTAGAGGGGTGGCAAGGGGGCCCCATTCCTTACACCCCCAGGACCCAAGATCAACGACGAAAGGACAGCATATGAGCCTCGTGGACGACTTCGGGATGATCCCCGTAGCCGTGGGAGCCCTGGTCGGGGTTGCCGCGGTCGGCGGGATCGCCTACTGGATCTACGGCGAGATCACTGAACCCGACTCCGGCACCATCACCGAGATGGAGCACGAAGAGGGCTACTACGAACTTGACTGCACGACCTACGACTACTGCGTGAACGAGTGGAACCCCCCGACCTGGTGCCTGTGGTACGAGGACGCCTCCGGCGAAGAGGGCGACGACTGCATTCGCGAAGGGCTGTACAACGCCCTGGAGGTCGGGGACGAGTACTGGAAGGGGATGAGCACCAGTGACGTGGGCTGAGGTCGCGAGTGAAGCGCTGTTGGTGCTCCTCCTTCTGGGCGGAGCGTTCTTCTTCGCCGTGCTGGTGAACGGCTGGCCTGGAAGCGGGGACGACTGATGCCGCGAAGCCTCGCCATCGCCTCCATCCTGGCGTCCGCCGTGCTGGTGTACTTCCAGCTTCCCGGATACGCGATCCTGCCCTTGGGCCTCACCATCATGGTGAACGGCCAGAAGTGGAGGAAGGACCGCGATGGGTAAGGACACCGGGGAATGGCTGTACATCGCTCCTGAGCCCCACAAATGCGATCCCCCGACGTACCTGTTCGTCCAGCAAGAACCGCCGGGGAGCGTCTGGCGCTGCAATTGCGGCACGCTCTGGTACCTGGACCGGTTCCGCATCTGGACCCGTGCCGGGTTCCTCCGCAAGCGCAAGTACCGCAACTACAAGAAAGAGGACTGAAGATGCCCAAACCCGACAAAATCTACAAGGACCCGGAGGGCTGGGTTGCCAAGCTCGGATGCGCGGTCATCATCGCGGCCGTGGTGTCCGGAGCCGCCTTCTTCGGCCTGCTCATCTGGGGCGTGGTGGAACTGATTCAGCTCATCGGAAGGCTGGGCTAGCCGTGAAGCTGATCTGGTTCAACACCAAGAGCAACGGCCGCACCCAGGAGACGGAATTCGGGTGCCTGTGGCCCTTCTTCGTGATCCTGGCGGCCGTGATCGCCCTGATCGTCTGGCTGGTGTGATGGGCTGGCACCTGTTCATCTCCATCTGCCTGGGGGTGGCGGGGACCATGGTCTCCGCCGCCTTCGGGGCCACCCCCGCCTGGGCCGCCGGAATCGGCCTGATCGTCTTCGTCGTGTACTGGGTCCTCGTGTTCGCGTGGCGCTACATCGACGGCGGGGACATCTACGACCTGTTCGACTGGTAGCCTCAGCGATCCAGACAACTACACCGATAGGAAACGAACATGAACTTCAACGACGCGATGAAGCACCGCATCTCGGGTGAGCTGGTCCGCCAGCCCGCCAAGCCGCGCGAACTCATGACGCCTGGAGAGGTGGCGAAGATTTTCCGGGTGGACCCGAAGACCGTCACGCGGTGGGCCACCGCCGGGAAGATCGGCTACACCCGCACTCCCGGCGGCCACGTCCGCTTCTTCAAGGATGAAGTCATGGAGATGTCGCAGGGCACTCCCTCCGCCCAGTAGCCTTCACGGCATGACATGAAAGGAACGATGATGAACTACAAGGACCGCCTGAAGCGGGCCGCCGAGGAGCGCAAGCGCAAGAACCGCCGCGCCTCCGCCGCGCCCGGCTCCTACCTCACCGACCCGACGAACCCGGGTTCGGTGTACTACCAGCACCAGATCAACACCTACCACGCGGACGGCTCCTACACGTCCGAGTCCGGCTCCGGCTACGCCTCGCGTTCGGACACCGACTACGGCTCGCGGGAGTCCAGCTCCTACCACTCGGGTTCCTCGGACTCCGGCTCGTCCTCGTACGACTCGGGCTCGTCGGGGGGTTCGTACGGTGAGTGACCGCGCACCCGGAGACACGGCCGCGTGGCCGTACACCACTGAGAGCATCTACGACGCCGAGTACGACAGCCTCTACCGCAAGAAGTTCCTGCGGGGGCTGTGGTTCCCCGCCGTGGTGACCGTGCTCATCACGGTGGCCCCCTCCATCCCGGACGGGTTCACGGAAGAGGCGTGGAAGCAAGCCGCGTTCGGGCTCCTGTACGGACTCCTTCTGGTGGCCTTCCACTGGACCTTCGTCGTCCGCGACGTGCGGTACCTGAAGTACCACGCAGCCGCCGCGAAGCTGGACGAAGTGCTCCGCGGACGGGGCGGCCGGTGGGAGTGGTGCGAGGAGTCCGAGGGCTACGCCATCCACTTCGGGGACGACCCGCACGACGAGGACGCCGACCCCGACGAGGTTGGGGACACCGAGAAGTAACGGCGGTCACGTAGGGCCCGGCATCAAGGGGGTGCCGGGCCTTCCGTATGCTGAAGGTGCATCTTCCGCACTTCGCAAGGAATCCGCCGTGTTGTCCTCCCTGTTCATGCTGTTCGGTTATCTACTCGGTATGGCCGGATCGTCCATCATCCTCTACACCCCCGTATCCCGCGTCATGGGCTTCGGGGAAGACCCCAACCACGCCGACCCCGAGTCGTCCGCGGACGCCCTCCTGGTGCTGTTCGCGGTCGTCGTGGGCGTCTCGGCACTGTGGTTCGTCACGGTGCCGCTGTACTACGCCACCCGCCGCAAGCTCATCCCGGTAGACTAGGAGGCGGGCCCCTCCGGGGGCCCGCCTTCCCGAGAGAGGACCAAAGACCGTGCTCAAAGACGTTTCCCTCCACCTGGTGGAGACCTACGAGGACGTGACCGCCTGCCTGGAGTGGCTGGCCTCCACCCAGTCCGACCGCCTCGGCTTCGACACCGAGACCACCGGCCTGTCCCCCGAGACCGACACCGTGCGCCTGGTCCAGTTCGGAGACGCCTTCCACGGGTGGGCTATCGAGCTGGAACGCTGGTACGGGCTCGTGGAGGAGATCATCCGGCGGTGGCTGGGGACCGGCCGCCGGTTCGTGGCCCACAACGCCCGGTACGATGTGGCGATGCTGCGCAAGCACGGGATCGTGATCCCGGTCCACCTCGTGGACGACACCATGCCGCTGGCGCACATCGCGGACCCCACGGTGTCGGTTGGCCTGAAACAGCAATCGGGCCGCCACGTGGACCCCAAGGCCGCGGCCATGCAATCCCAGCTCGATTCGGTCATGCACTCTGCGGGCTGGAGCTGGGCTACCATTCCGGTCGTGCCGCGGGGCCCGGTCGCGGTCTACTGGATCTATGCCGCACTGGACCCGGTGCTCGCGGTCCGGCTGTGGGACCACCACGCCCCCGCGGTCCTCGCGGAGGCACCCCGCGCCTACGACCTGGAGGTGTCGGTGGGGTGGGTTGCCGACCGCATGGAGCGCGCCGGGCTTCTGGTGGACCGCTCCTATACCCTGAACCAGGGGGAGGAGTTCTCCACCCTCTTCGATCAGCTCACGACCCAGTGCAAAGTGGGGTTCGACGTGGACCCCAGCTCCAAGGACCAGATCGTCCGCCGCTTCATCGAAGACGGCGTGGACCTGTGGAAGCGGACCCCTACCGGGGACTACTCCCTGGACAAAGACGTGATCCGGGGCGTGGACCACCCGCTGGCGCGGCTCATCGAACAGCGCCGCAAGGTGGAGAAGCTGAACTCCACCTTCCTGCGCCGGTTCCTGGAGTACTCCGAGCATGACGGCCGCCTCCACCCGAGCATCAACACCCTGGGCTTCGCTGAGCAGTCGGCGGGGGCCTTCGGCGTCGTCACCTCGCGCATGTCCATGTCCCACCCCAACCTCCAGCAACTCCCCCGCGGCAAGGACGCGCTGTCCAAGGTCATCCGCAACTGTGTGATCGCCGGGGAGGGAAAAACGCTGTTGATGGTGGACTTCGATCAGGTGGAGTTGCGCATCATGGCGCACCTGTCGGGGGACCCCGGCCTGGCCGCCGCGTTCGCGACGGAGGACGACTTCTTCACGACCCTGACGCGGGGGATCTACAAGGATCTGGGCATCGGCAAGGACGACCCGCGCCGACAGCTTACGAAGAGCTACGTATACGCCACCCTGTACGGGGCCGGGAACGACAAGCTCGCCACGACCACGGGCGTGCCGCTGGCCGAGATCGAACAGCTCTCCCGGGACTTCGCCCAGGCGTACACCGGGGTGCCCGCGTTCCAGCGGGAAGTGCAGCGCCGGGCCAGGGAGCGCGCCCAGGCCGAAGGCTTCCCGTACTCGCGGTCCCCGCTGACGAACCGGCGATTCCGGGGCGAAGAGGGCAAGGAATACAAGCTGGTGAACTTCACCATCCAGGGCATGGCCGCGGAGATCCTGAAGTCCAAGCTCCTGGAGCTGGACGCGGCCGGACTCGGGGACGTGCTGCGCCTGCCCGTCCATGACGAGGTGATCGTGGAGGTGGACAAGGCCGACGTGCCGGAGGCGGTTCACATCCTTGAGGGCGTCATGAACGACGCCGACCTGTTGCACATCCCGCTCACCGCGGGCGTATCGATCGGGGATCGATGGGGATCGAAGGTGGATTATGTCCCAGCCGCATGAAGACCAATACGTCCTGATCGGGTTCGACCCGGGCCTCACCACAGGCGTGTTCGTGTACTTCGAAGAAGGGACGCGCGACCCGATCCAGTACCCCCGGGAGGAGATCGCCCTGCACACCGCGGATGCGCTGAAGCGGTGGTCCGAGTGGTACGGGCCCGGCAACATCCACATCGCCATTGAGAAGTACATCATCACCCCGAACACCGCGAAGCTGTCGCAACAGACGGACGCCCTGGAGGTCACCGGCATGGTGAAGGGCTTTGCTCAAGTCAACGGCATCACGGACGTGCGCCAGTACCTCAAGTCCAACCTGAAGTACGCCGATGACCGGACGCTGGAGTACCTGGGGTGGAGCATCCCGGGTCAGCGCCACGCCCGCGACGCGGCGCGCCAGGCGTTCGCGCTCCTGAAGGACGTGGACCCCCCGCGCTGGCGCAAGATGGTGACGGATGCTAGTCTGGACTTCGAAGACGAAGGAAGGAAGATGGCATGATGAAGATCCTTGCCGAGGTCCACCCCAACCGGCGACAGCGCATCACCCTCCACGGGCTGACGGACCAGGGCTACGTGGAACAGACCCTCTGGAGCGACAACCCCGTCATCAAGCAGATCCCGGGCCGCAAGTGGGAGAAGGACGCCAAGCGCTGGACCGCGCCCCTGTCCTGGGGGACGTGCATCGTGCTCCGCTCCCTGTTCGGTGACCGCCTCGTGGTCGGCAAAAGCCTCGGAGAGTGGTCGCGCGCCAAGCGCCTGCGCCGGGATCTGGCGCTGTCCTTCCGCGACGCCCAGGCCCCCCAGGAGGGCCACGTGCCCGCTTCCGACCATGACGAGAAGCTGTACCCCTTCCAGATCCCGGGCCGGGACTTCCTGGTGGCCGCGGGCGGGGCGATCCTCGGGGACGAGATGGGCTCGGGCAAGACCTTCCAGACGATCGCGGCCCTGCGCAAGGTGGACATGCTGGATGTGGACGGGGACGCCCCCGCCTACCCGGCGCTGATCGTCTGCCCGAACACGCTGAAGCGCAACTGGGAGCGGGAGGTCCGCCAGTGGCTCCCGGAGGCCAACCCCTTCGTCATCCACGGTTCGGCCGACAAGCGACGCAAGCAGCTGGCCGAAGCCGCCGCCGCTGACAAGGCGGTCATCATCATGAACATTGAGTCCATGCGCCTCCACTCCCGCCTGTCCCCCTACGGGTCGGTGCATCTGAAGAAGTGCATCGAATGCGACCCCAACGCCGGGACTCCGGGGCTGAAGATGTCCGCGTGCGAGGTCCACCCCAAGGAGTTGAACGCGATCCCGTTCCGCGTGTGCGTCCTGGACGAGGCCCACCGGGTCAAGGACCCCAACGCGGCCCAGTCGCGCGCCATCTGGAACACCTTCCACGGCCCCACGGTCCGCTACCGCTGGGCGCTCACCGGCACCCCCGTGGCGAACCACCCCGGGGACCTGTGGTCTATCCTCCACACCGTGGACCCCCAGGAGTTCCCCGGCAAGACCGCGTTCCTGGACCGGTACGCGCTCCTCCAGTTCACCCCCTTCGGCACGATGGAGATCGAAGGGCTGAACCCCTCCCGCAAAGAGGAGTTCTTCAAGCTGGTGGACCCCATGTTCCGCCGCATGATCAAAGCCGAAGTCCTCTCCCAGCTCCCCGACAAGGTGTACATCCGCCAGGACGTGGAGATGAGCGCCAAGCAGGCGAAGGCGTACAAGGGCATTGCCGACCAGCTCGTAACCGTCCTGGAGGACGGCTCGGTATTGGTGGCCGGGAACAACCTGGCCGGGGCTACCCGCCTCCTCCAGTTCGCTTCGGCGTACTGCGAGGTGGACACCGAGGACGTGAAGTACGACGCCGACGACGCCACCACGTGGAAGGTCAACCTCACCGACCCGTCCCCGAAGGTGGACGCGCTCATGGAGATCATCGCGGACAACCCCGGCAAGCCGCTCGCCATCGCCGCGGAGCACCGCCAGCTCATCGACCTGGCCGCGAATCGCCTCACCGACGCGGGTATCGAGTTCGCCCAGATCACCGGGGGCGTGTCAGCTGACGATCGTGACGCGGCGGTCCAGAAATTCCAGTCCGGCAAGATTGACTACGTGCTGTTCACGTACAAGGCGGGCGGGGTGGGCCTGAACCTCACGCGCGCGGACACCATGGTCCGGATGCAACGGGGGTGGTCGCTCGTGGAGCTGAAGCAAGGCGAGGACCGCATCCACCGGATCGGCTCCGAGGTCCACGACTCCGTGACGATCATCGACCTGGTGACCGCCGGGACGATCGAAGAGGACCAGATCGCGCGCCTCAAGCAGAAGGCGGAGCGCCTGGAGGAGATCGTCCGGGACCGGGCTAAGCTTCGCAGGCTCGGCAAGGACACCGCCGAGTTGGACGCGGAAGCCGCGCGTCTGGAGGCTACGGGACTCATGGAGGACTGACCCGTTGGGCGGTCTACGCTACGACGACCCGCGGGCCACTCCCGAGTACATCGCTCGGGAGAAGGCCCGCAAACGTCTCGTCAACCGGGACGAGTGGGTACGGAAGATGTGGCCTCGTGTTGAGGCTGAAGTGAAAGAAGGAGATCATGGGGAAGAAGAGCCAAGGCCCGATCGAAGATGACGGAACGCTGAAGGGCTACTACGACGCCCGCCGCGAGCGCCGTCTGGGCATCACCCCCTCTGACGAGGAGGTGGAGCGTCGGCGCACTGAGCGCCTGGAGCGGGAGCGCAAGGCCCGTGAGGACCAGGACCGATGACCGAGGTCCGGCGCATCTCCCAATCGGAGATGAAGACGTTCCTCCGCTGCAAGCGGAAGTGGTGGCTCTCGGAGTTCCGCCGCCTCGCACCCAAGGGCAACGACCCCACCGGCCCCCTGAAGTCCGGCTCCCGCGTCCACACCGCGCTGGAGGCGTTCTATACGCCGGGCGGTGAGGACCCGTTGGTGGCCTTGGCGCAGGCTCAGGCGGACGACTGGGCCGCCTACACGGGCGCGCTCGTGGCGCTGGGGGAGGTGCCGGAACAGGGCATCACGGAGGCGTTCCAGAAGGACTGCGAGCTGGAGCGGATCATGGTGGAGGGCTACGGCGAGTGGATCGCGGAAAGCGGCGTGGACGCGGGGCTGGAGGTCATCTCCACGGAGGAGATCGTCACGGTGTGGGGCTCCTCCTTCAGCGACCGGCTCGTAGACGCGAACAAGGGCCATGACTTCCAGGTCGTCGGCAAGCTGGACATGCGCCTGCGCCGTCAGATGGACGGGGCGCGGCTGTTCCTGGACCACAAGACCGCGAGGAGCCTCACGGACGCGATCCCGGGGCTGCGCCAGGACCCGCAGATGCTCCACTACCACTGGCTGGAGGCGCAGTCCTCGGACAACGGCTGGTGCGATGGGGCCCTGTACAACGTGCTGAAGAAGGTGAAGCGGTCCAAGACCGCGAAGCCGCCCTTCTACGACCGATACGAGGTCCACCACAACGGGGACGAGATCGCCTCCTATGAGGCCCGGATGAAGCACATCATCGCGGACATCTTCGAACTGGAGTCGCGCCTGCGCACGGCGATGGGGCACATGATGTCGGCCCAGATCGCCTACCCCACGCCCACGCGGGACTGCGCCTGGGACTGCCCGTTCTTCACGGTGTGCCCGATGTTCGATGACGGCTCGCGCGTGGAGCACGCCCTAGCGGATGGCTTCCGGGAGCGGGACCCGCTGGCGCGGTACTCGGATTCCCGTGCCCAGGGACTCTGATAGAATTAGGGACCGACGACGAACGGAGCAAGGACAGGATGATCGAACGAAACCCGCGGCACAACGCGTCGTTTCTCCTGTACGGGAAGACGAAGACGGGGAAGTCCTCCCTAGCCGCAACGGCTCCCGGCAAGAAGCTCGTGGCCGACGCTGAAGGGTCCTGGAACGCGTTCTACGGACGCCAGAACCCGAACAACCCGGATCAGCCGTACCGGGTGACGTGGTGGGACGACCTGTCCCAGCCGCCGCCTGACATGACGGACTTCGACATCTGCGTGGTGGACGTGCAGCGGTGGGAGACCGTGGACACGATGCTGAACTGGGTGATCCAACCGGACCACCCCTTCCAGTCCATCATCCTGGATTCGGTGACGGAGATCCAGAACCGCTGCAAGAAGGCGATCCAACCGGATATGACCGGGCTCCAGCAACAGGACTGGGGCAAGCTCCTCGCGCACATGTCCGACCGCATCAAGCGGTTCCGCGACATCGTGAAGAACCCGGCCAACCCGGCGCGCGTGGTCGTGTTCACCTCGGAAGGGAAGCTCCAGCAAGACGGAAGCTACGTCCCCCACATGGAAGGACAGCTCCGTAACGGCATCGCGTACTGGATGAACACCACCGCGTGCCTGCGGGTGGCCCAGCTCCCGAATGAGGACGGCATCGTGACGGACAACAGCCCGACCGTACGCCGCCTCCTGGTGAAGCCCCACCCGCTGTTCATCACGGGGTCGCACTTCGAAGACCGCTTCGAATCCAACACCATCGACAACCCGAACATCACGCACATCATGGGGAGCATCTTCCCCGGATTCAGTGAATAAAGAAAGGATCACGACATGGCAGACCTGGAATGGGATGAGATCGTTGCCGAGGCCGGGGACCGGTTCAACGTCCCGCCGGAGGGGAAGTTCCCCGCCATCATCGAAGAGACGGAGGTGACCACCTCCAAGTCCAGCGGCGCGCCCATGATCGTCGCCAAGCTGAAGATCGCGGAGGGCCCGCACATGGGCAAGCGCCCGAAGAAGGTCTACATCGTGAAGTCCGCCAAGGCGGCGGGCCTCCTCATGGGCCACCTCAAGGCGGTGGGCATCGACGCGGAGACGCTGAAGAAGCACAAGCCCACCATGGCGCAGATCGCCGCGGTCATGGTCGGCAAGCGCGTGAACATCGAAATCAAGCACGAGGAGTACCGCGGGGAGACCCAGGCGGTAGTCAACTTCTCCATGCGCCAGCCCGAGGGCGGGGCCGTCGCGGTCACCTCCTTCCCGCCGGTCGCTGCGGAACCCGCACCGGCCGCTGGAGGCTCCGCGTCCGGCGGGTTCTCCTCGGACCCCGGCTTCTAGACGCACACGCGGGGGCTCCTCGGGGCCCCCGCCTTCGTGAAGGGCTACAGATGGCGAAGAAGAAAATCCTCATTCCGTACGAAGCGGACGGATCGATTCCTTGGCAACACCCCTGGAGGGAATACCATTGGGATTTGGAACAGGACGACTACGTACTGAATCCGGACACGAAGTACGAGTGGCGGGAGCCGGAGCCCTTCAGGGCCCAGCTCCGATTCCACGAGTGGATGCCGATCCGTAGTGGGGCCACGATCCGGATGCAAAACACCGACACCGGGGCGATCTACCCGATGAAGTCTGAAGAGTTCATCAAGATGATCCCGGACATGTCCTTCGGGGTCCTCCCCGTAGGCATGTGGGAGCCGTACCGGGTGGGGAGCAACTACAACATCCGCCGGGTGAACCCCGGCTAGAGAGGAACCACCATGTCGTTCTGGGTAGCAAGGAACCGCCAGAAGCCGCCGGAAGAGAACGCCTTCGCACAGCGGGCCCGGCGCAACCGCCGCGGCCAGCCAGCCCCAGAGGCGGCCCCAGAGCCCGTCTCCGAGCCGGAGAAGGCCCCCGAGCCCTCGGAGGTAGCGGACGCGATGCCGGACCTCCAGGCGCTCCGTGAGGCGGCTCGGAAGGCCGCTGCGCTCGTCCACGAAGAGGAAGCCAAGGCGTGGTTCAACCCGGACCCCGAGGAGATCACCGCCGGGGTGCGGGTCGTCGCGCCGACGAACACGGAGCCGGAGCCCACCTCGGAATCGGAGACGGCCGCCATCCTCGCGGACCCCGACGCGATGGCGGCCATCGCAGAAGCGGAGGCGGAGAAGCCGCGCCGTGGCCGCAAGCCGTCTCCGGAGGTCCAGGCCCGCAACGCGCGCGTCCTGGAGATCGTCAAGGACGCCGAACAGGTCGGCATCTCCAAGCCCGACATCGCCGGGATCATGAAGGAGAAGGAGCAACAGGTCTACACCTCACTGCGCCAGCTCCAGGGTGAAGGGCTCGTGGACGTGCGCCACGTGGAGGGCACCGGATACCGCTGGTTCGCCCTCTGATCTGGGAGAACATCGAAGGAGGACCCCCGGGTTGACAGCCCGGGGGGACTCTGATAGATTACTTCCAACGCCGGGGAAACCGGCAAGACAGGACGACGAAAGACGGGTAAGATTGTCTTCGTTGACATACCTTCGTAGCTCACCGGTAGAGCGGCGGTCTCCAAAACCGCGTCAGACTAGGTTCGATTCCTAGCGGGGGTGCAAGGAAGCTCCGACCTTAAGGCCATTACCAGCCGTTTCGGAGCACGTTCGAAGGAGTCATGACCCTGAGAACTGGTAAAACCCGGGTGGTTCCGGGCGCGTGTAGCTCTGGTGAGCGTTGGTAGGGAATCGCCGTAGGCAGTTCACTCTTCCGTAGATGGTAGATCCGAAGACAGGCAGGGGTCAGAACCCTGACACGCACGGGGAAGGGTGTAGGTCCGTGCCTCCCAACATAAACGGACACATAGCGGGACGGCGCGACGGTCGCGCACTGGGCTCATAACCCAGCGTTCGTGGGTTCGACTCCCACTCCCGCCACGAGGACGGGCCGTCACCTATCCAAGTTGTAGGGGTGCGACTGAGTGGGGCCAGGCTGGCGGCTCGTCCTTCTGGAAGGTCTGGAGCTTGGTGCTCCAAGCCGGTTGCTAACCGGCTCCGTCCCTCGGGGCGGCGGTTCGATCCCGCGACCTTCCGCAGTCCTCTCCGAGGACGGCTAAAACCGGCGTACCTGGGCCACAAGCTCAGGGCGCTGAGGTAGGGAAGTCCAGTGGTGGACACCTGGTCTCGAAAACCGGGGCATCCGAGAGGGTGGAGGTTCGACTCCTCTTCCTACCGCTTCCACAACTTCACACAGCGTCACGCGCGGGTCTTTCCGATTCTTCTACCGCGCCGGGCGCAGGGGCTCCGCTTCGAATCGGAGTCCCGGGGTGGACGGCTGGAAACGTCCACCCCGAACAACCCGGTTCGTCGCAGGTGCGGCAGGGTGGCTGTAAACCACTCGTCTAAGGACAGGGGAGGTTCGATACCTTCAACCGGGACAGTTCGGCGGCTCTGGGATCGGAGCTGTGGAGGGCACTCATCCATGAGCCGCCGGGCGCAAGCCGTGTTAGAACAGTTGGTAGCTTCGCCAGATTCTCAGTCTGGAGGTCACGGGTTCGAATCCCGTACACGGTACAGGGGTAAGGGCGTTGAGAGAAGGAAGGCCCCTTGATAGCTACTACGGCTGTCGGTCAGGGAGGCGGGGAACGTCCCGCCGCCTCCCCCAATAATCGGTTGTGGTGTAAGCTGGCAGCACGCTAGGCTTTGGTCCTAGAGGTTCCTGGTTCGAACCCAGGCAACCGAGCACGATCCCGGGTAGCTCAGCGGCAGAGCGACCGCCTGTTAAGCGGTTGGCCGGTGGTTCGATCCCACCTCCGGGAGCTGGACGGAACCGGTGTATAAGGGGCCTGCTGGCCGGGTATGACGCGGGAGTTCCGTTTCAACTTCATAACGATGCTCGCTAGTTCAACGGCAGAACGGCCGCCTCTGGAGCGGAAGGTTCGTGGTTCGAATCCACGGTGAGCAGCTGGGGCCCGGGAGTTTGTGCGGCCTCGGAGGACGCGACACCCGGGAAGCTCCTCTAAGGCGAAAGCGCCTGATCCAACCGGGTAACTCCGCAGGCGCGATCTAGCTCCGTTGGTGTATGGGTAACATCTGGGATTTTCACTCCCAGGTATCGGGTTCGACTCCCGGACGGAGTACGCAAGTAACTACATGCTGTGTTAGCTCAGGGGGAGAGTACCCGCCTGTCACGCGGGAGGCCACGGGTTCGAAACCCGTACACAGCGCAAGGTCTCGGCTGTACTGCTTGGCAGCCGAGCCCGACCGGAGTTAGCCAAGCTTGGGAAGGCGCGTGCTTTGGGAGCACGAGATGCGGGGGTTCGAATCCCTCACTCCGGACTGTGTACGATGCACGAAGGCAGTGCGCCCGGTTGTGGTCCGGGATCTTGCGGGTTCGAGTCCCGTCGTACACCCCGCCCAGGTAACTCAGCGGATAGAGTGCCAGCTTCCGAAGCTGGTGGCCGAAGGTTCGATTCCTTCTCTGGGCACGGCGCGGTATTCCAACTGGCAGAGAAGTCCGGCTCAGACCCGGTACAGTGTGGGTTCGAATCCCACCCGCGTTACGCCCTGGTAGCTCAACGGATAGAGCAATGGTCTACGAAGCCAGAGGTTAGAGGTTCGATTCCTCTCTAGGGCACGGGAGCGGTACGGCTCATACCCGGCTTAGCTCCAAGACCCTGGCAGGGGTCGCACTCGCGATAGGTCTAGGTGACTGCCATCGCTTAGGTGAGCGGGTGTTCATGCCGGTGTGGTGTATTGGTTGCACAACTGACTTCCACTCAGTTGGAACGGGTTCGATTCCTGTTACCGGTTCGCAGATAGCACGGCACACCGGTCAATGCGTGTCTGTAAGGGAGGTCGGATAGGGATTGTTTCTGGTCCGACTGGCGTAGAGAAGGCGGGTACTCTGCGCACATGCCCTCGTAGCTCAGTGGTAGAGCAGCCGCTTCGTAACCGGCAGGTCTCGGGTTCGACTCCCGGTAGGGGCTCTGAGTCTCGTTAGCTCAGTTGGTAGAGCTTCGGAGTGAAGTCCCGAGCGCGGCGGTTCGATCCCGTCACGAGACACGGTTAAGCATGATGCTATACTGAACGCATGACGAAACGTGAAAATTACAATGAGTACATGCGTGAGTACATGCTCAAGCGGTACCACAGACGCCGGTCGGACTCGATCGAGAAACTAGGCGGGAAGTGTGTCGTATGCGGCACTACGGACAATCTAGAAATCGATCACATCGACCGGAGCACTAAGACGATGGCAATCAGCGGATTGTGGTCGTGCAACATTCAGCGGTACGAAGCAGAGCTTAAGCTGTGTCAACTGCTCTGCGAAGAACATCATAAGCAGAAGACGAGCCGGGAAAGCTCCGTCGAACACGGGGGAGGCAAGACCGGCAAACGCAACTGCTACTGCGAGTTGTGCGCGCCCCTAAAGCGCGCGTATGCTCGCGAACGACGACAATTTAAGCGCCGTTAGCTCAGTTGGTAGAGCTCTTTCCTTTTAAGTAAGAGGTCGCAGGTTCGAGCCCTGCACGGCGTACGCCTCGTTAGCTCAGTAGGTCAGAGCTACGGATTCTTAATCCGCAGGTCCCTGGTTCGAATCCAGGACGGGGCACACCTCGCTAGCTCAGCGGACAGAGCCGGAGGCTTCTACCCTCTGCGGTCGCAGGTTCGAATCCTGCGCGAGGTACGGCGAGTTAGCTCAATTTGGTTAGAGCGCGATTCTGATACGATCGTGGTTCCGAGTTCAAGTCTCGGGCTCGCTACGCACCGGTAGCTTAGTGGCAAAAGCGGCGGCTTTACATACCGCTGATCGAAGGTTCGAGTCCTTCTCGGTGCACGGGCTGTTAGCTCCAATGGTAGAGCATCTGTTTTGCAAACAGAGGGTTGTCGGTTCGAATCCGTCACGGTCCACGCAGGGGGTTCGGCGTCGCGTATCCACGTGTTCCGCGCGGCGTCGTCCCTGCTCCCACACATGGCGTGATGTCCGAACGGCTAGGTCGGGGCCTGCAAAGCTCTGTAACCGGGTTCGACTCCCGGTCGCGCCTCTATGAGAACGACGACGAAAGGACAGAGGATGGCTTACGAGGAGTACCCGCCGGACCACTACGTCCAGCCCCTGGGGCTGGGACTCCAGCCTGCCTACATCTGTGACATCGACGGGACCCTGAGCTGGCGTCCGCCCGAAGGCGCGGAGGGCTACCCGCCGCAACGCGGCTTCTACGAGTACGACCGGGTGATGGAAGACCTCTACGACTCCGACGTGTTCAACACCGTGGGGGCCCTCCAGCAAGCCGGAGCGAAGATCATCTTCGTGAGCGGGCGGCCCGAGTCGTGTCGGGAGGACACCACGGCGTGGATCAACGCGCCGGAGATCCTGAAGTGCGACCTGGACAACCCGCTGTACATGCGGACCACGGGCGACTTCCGCCCTGACACGATCGTCAAGCGGGAGCTGTTCGACAAGCACATTCGGCCGGAGGGCTACCACATCTTCGGCGTCTTCGATGACCGCAACCGCGTCGTGAAGATGTGGCGCGAACAGCTCGGCCTGACCGTCTTCCACGTCAAGGACCACGACTTCTAGGGGTTGACGGGACCGTTCCCGCAAGCTATCTTGGAGGGAACGGTCCCTGTACCAACCACGACGAAGGATGACACGATGACACTCATGATCTTCATGTTCGCAACCACGTTCGCCACGGCCATGATCGCCTGGGCCTCCAGCACCATGAAGCGGAGGGGGTGGCTGTGAACTGGTATCGGTTCAAAATTGAACTAACTGTGTGGGCCGTGAAGCTCTGCCTGTGCGTCTTCTCGGGACTGTGCCTCGTGGCGGTCTACCAGCGGGCGTCCGACGTTGACCCCGACGTGATCTACCTGAACGGCGCAGAGCAGATCACGGACCAGCACCTGTGGATCATGCCCGCGGCCACCTTGGGCGTGCTCGCCTTCATCTGGGTCATGTTCCTGGAGGCGTTCCGAAGGATGCGCTCCGGGAGCCGGTACGGAGCACGGTAGGGGCCCCTTGCGGAGGCCCCTAGACGTGCGGTATGGTGGGTGCTACAAAGATGAACGACGGAAGGACACGGCCATGTACACCATCGACACCCCGCTTGCGATCAGCAACCCGGCGTCTGAATCCCAGCTCTCCTACATCCGGGGCCTGGTGAACCGCAAGTATGCGGAGGCCGACCGCGGCCAGTACCTGGACTTCCTGGACACCGCCCGGATCTCCAAGGTTCGCGCCTCCGAGATCATCACCCACCTGAAGACGCTCCCCAATGTCGAAGGCTCCTCCGAGGTCGGCGCGAACGCCGACGTGGAGGTGGGTCTCTACCTGGTGGACGGCGTGGCCTACAAGGTGAAGCGCGCCGTCTACGGCTCCGGCTTCCTGTACGCCTGCCGCTGGGACGCGGAGTCCGCCACGTTCGTCAAGGAAAAGGGGGCCATCCGCAAGATCCACGCCAACCACCGCATGACGCTGGAACAGGCGAGCCCTTACGGTCTCGCGATGAGCGCGTGCGCGCACTGCGGACACGCCCTCACGGACGAGGAGAGCATCGCGCGCGGGCTGGGCCCGATCTGTGCGGAGAAGTACAACTAAGGAGATCAATGCACCGACCCGGTGACAGGAACAACGCCCCTCGCGCAAGCGGGGGGCTTCGCTCTGACTGGATGACAAAAGCCGCATGTCGGGATTATGCGAACCCGTACTTTGATCCGTGGGACGCCGACCCTGGGGACGGGATGAACCCCACCGCCGCGTCCTTCTGCAAGACGTGTCCGGTCAAACGCCAATGCCTCCTGGCCGGATTCGCCAGCGACCGGATGAACGGCGGGGCCGCCTTCGGCATCTGGGGGAACACCGCGCCCAAGCAACGCCGGGCCATGGTCCGCTTGCGCTACCGGGAGGGGTGCCCCGTCTGCAAAGGGAAGCTCATCATCACGCCTGATGGGGAGGAGTGGCAGGCGTGCGCCTCGTGCGGGGTCACCTGGCGGTGCCGCAAGCGGGAGGTCATCACGCCCGATACACCGCCGTCCAGCCCAGGGGGATATCCGTCCACGTAGAGGTGGACCCGCTGGCGTTGGAGAACCCGAACAAGGTGAAGCCCGTGGTGGTGGGGGTGATAGCCCTGAAGTCCCACCGACCGGTGGCCCCAGCGCCGGACTCCAGGTTGACCGTCACCGTCGGCACGGCGGGGAACGTGAAGCCGAAGGACACCGGAGTCACAAACGAGTCGCTTGCCGACACGGAGGTGAGGACGGTCCCCCGGCGCGTCCAGTTGGTCAGGTTGGTGATGTTCGTGGTGTTCGTCGTGACAGACGCCTGAAGCGCGGCGATCGTCGCAGCCTGGTCCGAGACCATGGAGGCGAGTGCGGCCAGTGCCGCGTCCACCTGAACGGCGAGCACGGGCATGGTCGTCGTCGGGCCGCCGGTCAGCGTCGTTCCTGGAAGCGACGTGGGCGACTCGTAGTCGAAGCCGTAATTTGACGTATTCGGCACAGTCGTCTCCTAGCTGAACACGGTTCCCATGTAGGTACAGGTCACCCGTAGCAAGTCGTTAGTCGCGATGGTGGAGTTGGAGTTCCCATCAGCAATGTTGACCACGCCCGCCGTGCTGATGACCGCTCCTCCCGAGGTGGCCGTGGCGACGTAGCCGGGGAACCACGTCTGACTTGGCCGCGCCTCCACGGTGTTGATCGTGGCAATGGTGGGGTCACCAATGATGTTGCCGGTGGAGCCAATCACCAGTGCAGGGCCAGTCCGCTCGCACGTGATCGTGATCGTAACCAAGGGCCCCCACCGCCGGTAGAGCGCGCTCGATACGGCGAAGTTCGCTCCCGCGGAGGCCGACATGGAGAGCCACCCCGTATCCGTGGGGGACGCGGTTTGCAGCGTGGCGATGTCGCCCTCAGCGGCGGCTAGGCGGCTGTCGATACCCGCTAGAGCCGTCTCCACCTGTTCGGCCAGGATCGGCGCGGAGCCGTCCGAGTCGCCCGTCAGGGTGATACCCGGCTTGGTGAGCGGCGTCTCGTACTCAAAGCCGTAGGTCGGCGTCATCGGCATTAGAGAACCCCCACGTGGATGATGGCGGACTGGCGCGTGGCTACGGTGATGGGCGAATCCACGTCCAGGGGGATGGACACCCGGTCAACGATATGTACCTCCCGGGTCCCATCATTGTAAACGATCCGAAGCACATCGTAAGGACGTACGGCGGGATTCGGGACCGCCGACAGGCCCACATCGTATGGCGCTCCAAGGGACTGGCGCAGGAGGTTGACCGCGGCCCCTGCCGCTTGCTCCTGGGTCGTGATGAACGACGAGGAGTAGAAGCGCGGCACCCTGCCGAACGGCCCTCCGAAGAAGGTAGGGCTCGATTCCTGGGCATTGATCGCCACGGCGCGCACCGGGTTCAGGTCGTCGGCACCTTCACCCGTGACCACCAGGGCGTTGTACACCCCGTCCCGGGAGAGAGAGCGGTCCGTGCTGACCATGACCCCGTTGGGTCCGGCGTTCACGGTCCAGATGATGTCGGTCTCCGAGGGGATGTCCTTGAAGACCAGGCGTCCGATCTCGTCCCAGTAGAAGATTTTCCCGAGCCCTTCGGCCAGGGTCTTGATGACCTCCAGCCGGGATTCCTCCGCGATGAGCGAGCGCCCCAGCTCGGACAGGTCCGAGTCGTCGTCCCACATGATCACGGCGTCCGGGTAGACCTCTAGGACCACTTCGTTGATGATGTCGCCCACGAGCGTCCCGGCCAGCCACTGGCGCGGGGACATGAAACGTGAGTCGATGATCGTCGCCATACGGTCGTCCAGGTCCAGCGCGATCGGGCCGCGGGCCGCGTCGGACTGCGCCGTCTTGCTGATGCGGTAGTAACCCAGCGGAGCCCACAGCACGCCAGCCGCACCCCGCTCCACGCCGCGGGCTAGGAAGACCTCCGAGCCGTACGGCGCGAAGCGCAGATCCCTGGCGTTGGGCCATGCTTCCGCCACGGTCACGTCTCCCGTGGAGCGGATCTCCGCGGACGCGTCGTACTCCACGCCTCCGGTGACGACGCGCATAGCAAGCCCGGACGGGTCGCTCCCCGTCTGGAAGCCCTCCACGAGCGTGGCCCGGAAGCGAGCGGCGTGCGACCCTCGTACAAGGGTGTCGAAGTCGGCGGCGGTCACCATCAGGTTTGCCTGCCGTAACAGCGGTCTACCATGACGCGCGACTGGGTGCCGGAGGTATTGCGGCAGAAGAGTTGGAGGCTTCGCAGGTCCCCAGGATTGGTCGTGGACCCCCAACCGGGAACATCTACGGTGAGCGTGCCGCTTCCGGACGACGACCCGGCGGTGACGCCATCAAAGCGAACCTCCCAGTCCACCGCTCCGGCCGTCACGCTCGTGGAGACACCGATGCTCACCTTGGGGTGCCACAACGTGGTGAACCCGTGCATGACCTCCTGGTAAGAGGCGTTGGTGAAGGCAGGCCAGAACGGTCCTCCGGTCGCTACCGTGGTTCCTGTGGAAGGGACCATGGGGATATTGAAGTATGGACGGGCGATCCCCACGTTGGCGGAGTTGTTGGAGAAGATGTTGTTCCCGCCGGTATCCCGGATGATGAGGGAGTTGCGCCCTGCGATCTGGATGGCTCGGGTAGACTCCGCGTCTCCGTAGAAGAGGATCGTCAGGGGGATGCCATCTGTGTCGCTACCGAAATACACCTGATCGTACTCGTCACCGGAAGTGCGGAACCGTACCTGACCGAGGTAGAACGTCAGGTCCGCGATGAACTCGCCAGGGTTCGACAGCTTGCCGATGATCCACCAGGTGCCGACGCCCTTGGCGTTCTCCGGGGCCCAGCCCATGAGGCCGACGACATCGCCCACCTTCAGCACCAGGTTGTTCAGACCTTCGATCATGGGCACGTCCGTGAGTGTGATTCCGCGCCATTCGATCGTGTTGCGGAGTTGCTGACGATCCCACGTGAGGATCTTGCCCTGACTGAACTGGACGCCTTTCGACGGCGCAGGCGTCAGCAATGCCGCAAGATCGTTATTGATTCGATCACTCACAGTACAGTCCCCCCGAACGAACTGGCGTCGCCCTCTTCAAGCCAGAGGTCTTGCCAGGTCGGCCATGTAGCCCAGACCGTTTCCCAGGTCCCTTCAGGCCCAATCATATCCCAGAGCATCTGCCAGGTCATCGTGGTGGGAATGACGCCTTCCTGGTCCACCGCGGCCACGCGCGTCATGCCCACCGACCACCCGCGGATGTTCGTCCCCGGGAGGGAGTGGCGTTCCTCGTGGCCGTCCCACATCATGAAGCCGTCCGGGATGCCGGAGTAATCCGTGGGGCAGTCCTCTTCGATGTCGCCCGGCGGCTGAAGGTAGAGGATGCCGCCATACGTCAGGAGGGACCGCACGCCGCGGAGGGTGTCTTCGTTCTCCGTCACGAACGTGAGCGTGAAAGAGCCCGAGGAGCCCACGTCGGAAATCGCCAGAATCTCGTGGCGTCCCTTGATGTCGAAGAAGCCCGCGCGCGAGTCGCGCTCTAGGGCGTCCCAGTTGACGCAATCAAGCTCGCGGTTCAGGAGCGGGTGCGTGATGGACTTAAGGAAGGTCTCCGCCTGGGTCGGCGTGACCGTGGCCGTGTCGCCCACAGTTGGCGGGATGGTGTTCGCTTCGATGGGTCCGAACCACTGTTCGAAGGCCGCACCGCTCCCCTTGAAGGAGCGCATGTTGACGCCCGTGCCCGACACGATGGAGGTATCAGTTACGAACAGTGACCAGTTTGTCGGTTCGTTGGAGCCCTCCTCCCAGATTTTGGCCGCCAGGCTGGTGCCCTGGACCCGGAACCGGGCGTGCCAGGGGATGCCGGGAGTCCAGGTCCCAACCATGCCGGTCGTGCCCAGGGTGGTGAACGAGTCGGCCACGAACTTGCCGATCCGAAGCTCTACCGCGTAGTTGTTGGCCTCCGGCCGGAAGCGGATGTTCGATTCGTACATGTTGTTGAAGTCGGTGGAGCGCAGACCCACGCCCCACTCCACCGCCTGGTCCATGGACGCGCGCGTCC
>Ga0105028_100015_pt1 | contig 23885 bp, 29 predicted proteins | sample RS_106metaG_FD_91478 | JGI IMG/M metagenome (GOLD analysis project Ga0105028, IMG submission 91478) | Switchgrass associated microbial communities from Austin, Texas, USA, to study host-microbe interactions - RS_106 metaG | ecosystem: Host-associated > Plants > Roots > Rhizosphere | place: USA...
CTATGCGAGCTCGACGACAATCTGAACCCCTACCTGAGAGAAGTCGTCGGAAGACAGCTACAACTCCTGAGGGCCGTGAGAACCAGCTGATCTCACTGGCCCACGACCTCGTTGAGAGGCGTCTTTCTGAGGGAACGGCTTCGGCTCAGGAGACAGTTCACTTCCTCAAGCTCGGTTCATCACGAGAACGACTCGAGCAAGAGCGCTTGGCTCATGAAAACCAGCTGACTCAAGTCAAGATCGAAGCGATGGAGAGTCAGGCACGGATCGAAGAACTTTACACAGAGGCTATCTTGGCCATGCGCGCTTATTCAGGAAGTGCGCCTGTCGAGTCTGATGACGACTATGAAGATTAGGTCATATTCAGAGCTTCGCCAACTCGACACGTTCATCGATCGCTTCAAGTACTTAATGCTCCGCGGGGAAGTTGGCCGAGCAACTTTTGGTTTCGACCGGTACATCAATCAGCAATTCTATACGTCCAGAGAATGGCGTCAGATTCGTCATGATGTAATCGCTCGAGATAACGGGTGTGATTTGGGAATCGCTGGTTATGAGATCAGTGATCGTGCTTATATTCATCACCTGAATCCGATGACTGTCGAAGAAATTGCAGATGGTGAATCTCGTATTCTCGATCTCGACAACCTTATTACGACAACTCATCGAACACACAATGCCATTCACTACGGAGACGAGAAACTGCTTCCCCAACCTCTCGTTGAGCGTAAGCGTGGCGATACAAATCTCTGGTAGACAGGAGAACAAATGCCTGAGCCCGAACAGGCTCCTTGCACCTATGACGAATTCGATCCGAATGTTGGTGAGGATTCAGCCGATTTCGAGGTGGAGGAGACCAATGCCAAGGAGGTCAAGGAGTGAGCGTCACCTACACGCACGTCAGCTCCAAGCTCGGCAAGGTCAAGCCTGAGACGAAGTCCATTTCCAAGGAACTCTTCGATGCGGCCAAGAAGGAAGGCCACGAGATCTGGTTTATGTGGGGTATGGGCTCCAGCTCGGAGCACGCCACAGGGCTTGCTCTCGATCTCATGGTTCGTAATGAGAAGGGTGGTGACTGGATACGTAATTACATCTGGAAGAACCGTGAGCGCCTTCGTCTCCGCCACGTCATCTGGGAACAGCACATCACTTCAACCGTTACCCAGCCCGGCGTCCGTCGAAAGATGGAAGACCGTGGAAGTGTGACTGAGAATCACTACGATCACATTCACGTTCTTTTCTTCCAGGGCACCTATCGTGCTCCAGAGAAGAAGCCGTCAACCAAGCCTTCCACTGGTCCGAGCACGAAGCCCGTCCCGAAGCCTGGGATGACCGTTAATCAGGTCGCCAGGGAAGTCCTTCAGGGAAAGTGGGGCAATGGTGAACAGCGCAAGGATCGTCTCGAGAAGGCTGGTTACGACTACGAGGAGGTTCAGTCCCGGGTCGAGTACCTGATGGGCAAGACTTCCAAGCCGGACCTGAAGAAGACAACTGCCGAGGTGGCTCGGGAGGTCATCCAGGGCAAGTGGGGTGACGGAAGCGTTCGAGTCCGACGACTGGCCGAGGCCGGTTACAAGGTGAACGTCGTTCAGGACGAAGTGAATCGTCTGATGCGACAGGGCTAGCATCCCGTAAGGAGGTGTCCCGCGTGGATCACAGCATTCTCAACAGCACCAAGAAGGTTCTCGGTCTCGAAGCTGACTACACAGACTTTGACACCGATATTCTCACTCACATCAACTCCGTATTCTCTACGCTGAATCAGCTGGGTATCGGACCGAGTGAAGGTTTCATGATCGAGGATGCCACACCTACGTGGGACGCCTTCCTCGGTGAAGATCTGCGTCTGAACCAAGTGCGGTCTTACGTATTTCTTCGTGTACGTCTCCTGTTCGATCCGCCCCCTACTTCATTCGTGATCGAGTCTCTACAGCAGCAGATCAACAAGCTCGAATGGAGCATAAACGTCCAAAGGGAAGGTGAAGCATGGACAGATCCCAACGTACCGACGTCGTAAAGACCATCGGAAGTGTTCTCGAGCATTACGGCATCAAGGGTATGCGATGGGGCGTCCGCAGAGACAACCCTTCAGGATCGTCTACTCCTTCTTCCGACGATGCAAAGAAGACCGCAGAGTACAAGGCTCGAGTCAAGGCTGGTGGAACAAAGTCTCTCTCCACCAGAGAACTCCAGGATCTTGTCAATCGCATGAATCTGGAACAGCAGTACAACCGGTCAAGACCGCGTACTGTTGGAGAACAAACTCGGAAGTTCGTTACCGAGACACTGCTTAACATAGGTAAGCAGGAAGCGGCCAAGTACGCATCTCGTGAAATTGCTAAGGCATTGGCTGCCAGATCATGAGTACTGTCGAAGATCTTCGAGAAACTCTCTCTAAGATAGAAGAGCATGATCTCGATTATGAGATTCGATACGGTCTCGTACTTCGTGCTATGTGTCTATCTTATGCGGCAGGTTTTTCCACTGGAATTCGTATGGACCCACTTGTGCCTGAATGGCCGGTCGTCTATATCGAACTTCCTACTGGTCAGGTTTCATGGCACATGCCGCAGCATAACACTACTTGGGATGGTCACGACACAGCCACCAAGTATGCAAGGATTCGTAAGTGGGTTGATCAGTAGAAAGGGGGTTGGCTGTGGGATTGTCGAATACTGCAGTCCCGGTATATTACGGACAATTCCGTGACGCAGTACTTCGCGGCGAAATTCCAGTGAATCGAGAAGTCACACTGGAGATGAACCGAATCGACGCGCTCATTGCCAACCCTAACATCTACTATGACGACGGGGTTGTCGAGGGTTTCATTCTCTACTGCGAGAATGAGCTCACACTTACCGATGGCAGCGATCTACATCTGCTTCCTACATTCAAGTTGTGGGCCGAACAGATCTTTGGTTGGTATTACTTCGTCGAACGAAGTGTATACGAGCCGACAGAAGACAATCATGGTGGTCGATACGTCAACAAGACAATCAAGAAGCGGCTGACTACAAAGCAGTACCTCATAGTTGCCAGAGGTGCCGCTAAGTCTATGTATGCCGAGTGCATACAAAGTTACTTCTTGAACGTAGACACATCGACCACACATCAGATCACGACTGCTCCGACGATGAAACAAGCTGATGAGGTGATGTCGCCATTCCGAACAGCAATTACAAGGAGTCGTGGGCCCCTATTCAAGTTCTTGACGGAGGGCTCTCTTCAGAACACCACTGGTTCCAAAGCGAATCGGGTGAAGCTTGCCTCCACAAAGAAGGGTATCGAGAACTTTCTGACTGGCTCCCTGCTGGAAGTCCGCCCGATGTCGATCAACAAGCTTCAGGGTCTCCGCCCCAAAGTTTCAACGATCGACGAATGGCTTTCTGGCGACATTCGAGAGGATGTCGTAGGAGCTGTGGAACAAGGCGCCTCAAAGCTGGACGACTACTTGATTGTTGCGATCAGCTCAGAGGGGACAGTTCGTAACGGCAGTGGCGACACCATCAAAATGGAACTCGCTGACATTCTCAAGGGCGAGTACCTAGCTCCTCACGTTTCAATCTGGCACTACAAGTTGGATGAACTTGAGGAAGTCGCTGATCCGGCCATGTGGCCAAAGGCGAATCCAAACCTGGGAAAGACCATCACCTATGAGACTTACCAACTCGATGTTGAACGAGCCGAGAAAGCCCCCGCGTCTCGCAACGACATCTTGGCTAAGCGCTTTGGGATTCCGATGGAGGGGTATACCTACTTCTTTACTTACGAAGAGACTATACCTCATCGTCATCGGGAATTCTGGGAGATGCCTTGTGCTCTCGGTGCGGACCTTTCCCAGGGTGATGACTTCTGTGCGTTCACATTCCTCTTTCCGTTGCGCGAGGGTTTCGGGATAAAGACGCGAAGCTACATCACTTCCCTGACTTTGATGAAACTCCCTGGCGCCATGCGTCAGAAGTACGACGAGTTCATCGAAGAAGGCAGTCTTCATGTTCTTGAGGGAACTGTTCTTGACATGATGGAAGTCTATGATGACATAGATGGTTTCATCACAGAGTCAAGGTACGATGTTCGTGCTTTTGGTTTCGACCCGTACAATGCCAAGGAATTCGTTGCTCGTTGGGAGGCCGAGTATGGTCCTTACGCCATCGAGAAGGTAATTCAGGGTGCTAAGACGGAGTCGGTTCCGCTCGGAGAACTGAAGAATCTGAGTGAGGAAAGACTGCTCATCTTTGATGAAGCACTCATGAGTTTCGCCATGGGTAATTCCATCACCATGGAAGACACAAACGGTAACAGGAAGCTTCTTAAGAAGCGACAAGAAGCGAAGATCGATAACGTTGCCGCTTTGATGGATGCTTACGTCGCATACAAACTCAACAAAGAAGCCTTCGAGTGACCAGAAAGGAGGTGACTCATGGGAGTACTTTCCCGTCTGAAGAATAGCATTCAGCACGCATGGAATGCTTTCACGGATGAGAACTATCGAGATGCCTCATATGCTGGCGGCTACAGTTACGGCGGTCGTCAAGACCGAGTGCAACTGACATATTCTAATGAGCGGTCGATCATAGCATCGATTCTCACTCGTTTGAGTATTGACCTTGCAGCAGTTGACATTCGTCATGTTCGTTTGGATAGTAGTGGGAGATATTTGGAAGACATCATCAGTGGTCTGAATGATTGTCTCACTCTCGAAGCGAACATGGACCAAGGGGCCACTCACTTCCGTCAGGACATGGCGATGTCTCTCTTCGATAAGGGAGTTGTTGCGATTGTTCCTGTTGATACAACGATCAACCCCGCACAGTCTGGTGGATTTGATGTTCAGTCTCTTCGCGTTGCCGAGATCGTAGCATGGTACCCGGACAAGGTACGTGTCAGTCTTTACAATGAGAAGAAAGGCTATCGTGAGGAGATCACACTCCTTAAGAAGTTTGTCGCGATAGTCGAAAACCCTCTTTATGCTGTAATGAATGAGCCGAACTCAACGCTTCAACGACTCATTCGAAAGCTGAACATGCTTGATGCTGTGGATGAGCAGTCCAGTTCGGGCAAGCTTGATATGATCATTCAGCTCCCGTACGTCATCAAGTCTGAGGCTCGTCGACAGCAGGCTGAACAACGTCGAAAGGACATCGAGTTCCAGCTCAAGGGTAGTAGATACGGCATTGCCTATACAGACGGAACTGAGAAGATTACACAGCTGAACCGTCCAGCAGAGAACAACCTGCTCAAACAGATTGAGTATCTCACGGCAATGCTCTACAGTCAGCTTGGTTTGACGGAAGAAGTAATGAATGGCACGGCCGATGAGAAGGCCATGATCAATTATTACAACCGGACAATCAAGCCTGTTCTCAGGGCAGTTACTGAGTCTATGCGTCGAGCATTCCTCACCAAGACTGCTCGGACCCAAGGTCAGTCGATCTTGTTCTTCCGTAACCCGTTCGAACTCGTTCCTATGGAACAGGTTGCGGAGATCGCCGATAAGTTCACTCGGAACGAGATTCTTACCTCCAACGAAATCCGTCAAGGTATTGGTTTCAAACCAGCCAAGGACCCGAAGGCGGACAAGCTACAGAACAGCAACATGCCACAACCATCGACTCCGTCGGAGTCGCCACCGCCCCAACTAGTAGGGACAGGAGGAGACAGTCAAAATGGAAGCTGACTTCAGTGGTTACGCTACCAAGGCTGGCCTCAAGTGCTCCGACGGTCTAACCATTACGGCTGAGGCCTTCAAGCACATGGACGGGATGAAGCTTCCTCTCGTCTGGCAGCACGGACACAACAAGGCCGACAACGTTCTGGGTCACGCCAAGCTGGAAGCTCGTGGTGATGGCGTCTACGCATACGCCTTCTGCAATGAGACGCCCCAGGGCAAGAACGCGAAGATGTTGGTCGAGCATGGCGACATCACGATGATGTCGATCTACGCCAACCAGCTCGTCAAGAAGGGCAGCGTCGTCACTCACGGAATGATTCGTGAAGTCAGTCTGGTTCTCGCTGGTGCCAATCCTGGTGCCAAGATCGACTGGGTGAGTGTCAGGCACAGTGACGGCGACATCGAGGCTCTCGAGGACGAGGCCATCATCCACACCGGGCTCAAGTTCGAGCTCGAACATGCTGAGGAAGATACGTCATCTGATGAGGGTGATGAGACTCTTCAGGACGCCTACAACAACCTCTCAGATGAGGCGAAGAACGTCGTTCACGCCATGGTAGAGGCCGCGTTGGAACTCACTGTCAAGAGTGACGCCGCGGAGCATTCCGAAGACAAGGCCGACGACTCCGACGGCGACGACAAGAAGACTGACGAGGGCGACCTCAATCACCAGGAAGGAGCGGACATGTCGCGTAACGTGTTCGAGCAGCAGGGTACCGACGTCGAGGTGAAGAAGCACACGCTGTCGCACGCCGATGTTCAGGGGATCATGGCCGACGCCGTTAAGATCGGCTCCCTCAAGGAGGCCGCCCAGAACTACGCTCTTCAGCACGGGATCGAGAACCTCGAGGTTCTGTTTCCGGATGCCCAGACTCTCAGCAACACCCCCGAGTGGATCAAGCGGCGGACCGAGTGGGTCTCCGGTGTTCTCGGTGGTGTGCGGCGGAGTCCCTTCTCCAGGGTCAGGACTATCCTGGCCGACATCACCATGGAGGAGGCTCGGGCCAAGGGTTACATCAAGGGGAACTTCAAGAAGGAAGAGTTCTTCTCGGTCACCAAGCGGACGACCGGACCCACGACCGTCTACAAGAAGCAGAAGCTCGACCGTGACGACGTGGTCGACATCACCGACTTCGACGTGGTCGCCTGGATCAAGGGCGAGATGCGTCTGATGCTGGAGGAGGAGCTCGCTCGGGCGATCCTCATCGGTGACGGTCGTGACGTGTCCGACGAGGACAAGATCAAGGACCCGGTCGGTCAGACCGATGGTCTGGGCATTCGTTCGATCCTGAACGAGCATGAGCTCTTCGCTACCGTCGTCAACGTCAATGTCGGTGCGACTCCGGACTACTACGAGGTCGTGAAGGCGGTCAAGCGTGGTATGCAGTTCTACCACGGCACCGGTACCCCGACGTTCTACACTACTCGTCCCGTGCTGGTGGAGATGCTCCTGACGGAAGATTCCTTCGGTCGTCCTCGCTGGGAGACCAAGGAGGCTCTCGCTGCGGCTCTGATGGTCGACCGGATCGTCGAGGTCGAGGTGATGCAGGATCACACGGATCTGTTCGGCATCATCGTCAACCTGGGTGACTACAATGTCGGTGCCGACAAGGGCGGTGAGGTTACTCTCTTCGACGACTTCGACATCGACTACAACCAGCTCAAGTGGCTGATCGAGACTCGGATATCCGGTGCTCTGGTCAAGTACAAGTCTGCCCTGGTCGTCAAGCGAGTCTCCAGTTCCAACGTTCTGGCCACTCCGGTGATGCCGACCTTCGTGGAGAGCACGGGCGTCGTCACCATCCCGACCGTGACCGGCGTTACCTACGTGAACGCGGACACCGATGCCACGCTGACGCCTGGTGCTCAGAGTGCTCTCGCTGAGGGTGCGACGCTCAATGTTCTGGCTACCGCGGACAGTGGTTACTACTTCGCCACCAACGCCGAAGACGAGTGGTCGTTCACCCGTCCGGCTGCCTGATAGTCGACTCTAGCCATGGCAAGATTCCACGGTAAGGTCGGTTACGGCGAAACTGTGGAGACGTCTCCTGGAGTCTGGGAGGATGTCATTACTGAGAGATCATATTTCGGTGATGTACTTCGTAATACTCGCAGACTCCAGGAGGGAGAGAGCATCAACGACAATCTCTCGGTGAACAACTCCATTAGCATCGTCGCGGACGCGTACGCCAACGATCATTTCTTTGCCATTCGCTATGTCGAGTGGGTGGGGTCTCTGTGGAAAGTCTCGGATGTCGAGGTTCAGAGGCCCCGTCTTATCTTGAGGCTGGGAGGTGTCTACAATGGCCCCAAGGCTGCAACTCCAGACACTCCTTGAGGGAATTCTGGGTAGCGGCAATGTATATTTCCAGCCTCCCGCTACCGTACAGATGCAATATCCTTGTATCGTGTACGCAAGGGACAACGCGAAAACTGAGTTCGCCGGAAACAACCCGTACACCTACAACAAGCGCTACATGGTGACGGTAATTGACAGGAATCCCGACAGTGAGATCCCTGACAAAGTCGCCAAGCTTCCGACGTGTCGACTCAATCGGATCTACACGGCGAACAATCTTCACCATGATGTGTTCAATCTCTACTTCTGAGAGGAAGTAAGCAAATGGCCCTGCTCACGTGGGATCAGACCGGCGAACGCTACTACGAGACCGGTGTGGATCATGGAGTCCTCTACCTTCCGAATGGCGTGGGTGTCTATGACACCGGCTTCTCCTGGAACGGTCTGGTCTCCGTCACCGAATCGCCTTCTGGTGCCGAGTCAAACCCGCAGTACGCAGACAACATCAAGTACCTCAACCTGGTCTCCGCTGAGGAATTCGGTGCGACCATCGAGGCTTTCACCTACCCGGACGAGTTCGCGGAGTGCGATGGTACGGTGATGCCGCAGCCTGGTGTCTCCGTGGGCCAGCAGAACAGGAAGCCCTTCGGTCTGTCCTACAGGACCCGTCTCGGCAACGATCTGAACGGTACTGACTACGGATACCGGTTGCATCTGATCTACAACGCTCTCGCGGCTCCTTCAGAGAAGGCCTACACGACGATCAACGACTCGCCAGAGGCCATCACCTTCAGCTGGGAGCTGACCACCACCCCCGTCGAGGTCGGTATGGTCGACTCGGTAATGTACAAGCCGACGGCCAGCCTGACAATCGACTCGACCAAGGTCAATGCTGCGGCTCTGACTACCCTCGAGGAGTTCCTCTACGGGACTGCAGGCACGGACCCTTCCCTGCCTGCTCCTGCCGATGTCCTCGGTCTGTTCTCCGGCACCATCACTACTGTGACGCCGGTTGCTCCGACCTACGACTCCGGTACCGACACGATCACGATTCCTTCGGTGACTGGTGTGAACTACTACATCAACAACGAAGTGGTGACCGGTGCGGTCGTCATTACCGAGAACACCATGGTCACGGCGAAGCCTGCCGCTGGCTACAAGTTCACGACCGGTACGGACGACGACTGGTTCTTCAGCTTCTCATAAGAGAAGAAGTAAAAAGGAGGGAGGCCAGGGATGCTGACCATAGTAATACCATTGGGTGAGTCATTCGACGAGGAGAAGAACGAGTTCATCGTTACCGAGTCGTTTGAGATGGAGATGGAACACTCTCTGGCCTCCCTGTCAAAATGGGAGTCATTCTTCGAGAAACCATTCCTTGGTGCAAACGACAAGTCTCCCGAAGAGACTCTCTGGTACATCAAGGCGATGGTGATTACTCCGGAACTTCCCCCGGGAATTTTCGACAAACTTTCTCAGGGGAATTTCGAGGAGATCAACAAGTACATCGGTGCTAAGATGACTGCGACTTGGTTCAATGAGGCACCCAATCAAAGACCTATTCGTGAAATCATCACTGCAGAGATTATCTATTACTGGATGATCTCGTTCAACATTCCATTCGAATGCCAGTATTGGCATCTGAATCGACTGCTTACCCTTATCAAGGTGTGCAGTCAGAAGAATGCTCCTCAGAAGAAGCAATCGAGACGAGACATGATCGCCCAACGTCAAGCTCTCAATGCTCAGAGGAAGAAGTCACTAGGGACTAGCGGGTAAAGGAGGAATACCACGTGCCAAGACTTGCCTGGAACTCTTCCGGTACCCGTTCCTACGAAACCGGTGTGGACCGAGGTGTTCTCTACGTTGCAGGTCATCCGGGTGTTGTCTGGAACGGTTTGACATCAGTCACTGAGAATTCCTCTGGCGGAGAAGCAAAGCCTTACTACATCGATGGTGTAAAGTACGCCAACGTGCCAACATATGAAGAGTATGAGGCTACGATCACGGCTTTCACCTATCCCGATGAGTTTCTTGAATGCGAGGGTCGTACTCAGGCTCGTTCGGGTCTCTTCGTGACTCGTCAGCGTAGGAAGTCTTTCGGATTCTCCTACAGAACCAGAGTCGGTAACGACCTGTCAGACGAGCACGGGTACAAGATCCACATCATTTACAATGCTTTGGCTTCTCCGTCAGATCAGGAATACACGACTGTCAGTGATTCAACCGAAGCCATGGATTTCAGTTGGAACATCACCACTCGTCCCCCGGCAATTTCCGGTTATCGACGCACGTCTCATTTCGTGATCGACTCCCGAAGCACAGACTCTGTTGTCCTAGGAATCGTCGAGGATATTCTATACGGGAATGAGGCTGAAACAGCCAGACTTCCCACCTTCGATGAGCTTCTCGAAGCATTTGATACCATCTCCAATCTCATCATCACTGACAATGGCGATGGTACGTGGACGGCGACCGCTCCATTCGACGTTATTCAAATGCTGGACGACACAACGTTTCAAATCACTTCGCCGATGGCCGAATTCATCGATGAAGATTCATACACCATCAGCTCGGAGTAGAAAGGCGATCACGTGGCAACTATCACTGGTTTGACTGCTGACAGAATGCTCGCGATCGAGGCGGCGACCGTAGTCGGTGGTGCATTCGATTCTGCAAGCCATCTTCAGCTCGAGAAGCATGACGGAACCTTGGTCGACGCGGGAACTCCTCCGGATGCTACCGAAGCTGCAAAGGGCATCGTCGAACTTGCCAGCAGTGCCGAGGTCATCGCGGGCACGGATGCTCTTCGTGTGGTGACCCCCGCTGGCCTGGCTGCCATTCCTGGCAACAAAGTTCAGAATCTCACCGCCAACAGCATTGCCGAGAGCGCGATTTATAGTGCATATCCTACTGGCGTTTCGATCATGAGCCTTACCACAGGTTCTAGCTGGTCACTCGCCTCGGGATTCGGAACTGTTCTCACGATCAACATCGACATGGATCGGTGTACTCAGGTTTTCTACGCGAGGGCTGGCGGTGTTACGGGTCTTTGTAGGTCCTGGACAAGGTCCTACCACTCCACAGACAACGGTGGTGGATGGACGACCTGGCAGCAGCAGATGATCATGCCGACCATCAGCCCTACCGGAGTGACTCAGTCTATTCCGGTGGGTAACTATCCACAGGGTCAGTGCAGGATCTATTTCACGTCAGCTCAGTCTACTGGTTGGGATTTCGCTGGTAAGGCTGGCGAAGTCGTGACCTACTACGATGGGGTCGACTATGCGAAGCAGACCTGGACATCCCATGCAAGTGGTAGCAGCAACAAGCCCGAGACATGGATTCGAACCGGAAACATCGCAAGCGGTTGGTCTGCATGGACCATTGTTGCCAATCCTGGGGCATGGATTTCGTACACGCCCACTTGGACAGCTAGTACCACCAACCCAACGTTGGGTAACGGTACACTGACCGGTCGATATTCTCGAGTGGGAAGAACGATCAATTTCCATATTAACCTGACTATAGGTTCAACAACAAACGTGGGTTCTGGAAGTTACGATTGGGCATTGCCAGTTCCAGTAACAAGTGCGGATGTGCATTTTGTCGGCAACGCACACATCATTGCTGGAGGTCCTCGCTATGGTGGACAATGCCTCATGTCAACTACAGGGACAACAACGGCTGCGTATTTTCCGCTAACATCCAGCAACACCAACCTACAGGTGATGAACCCTACTAACCCGGTAACAGGTTCGCTTTCTGCGAACCATCAGGTTAGGATCACAGGAACCTACGAGGCTTCTAGCTAAAGGAGTGAGATGGCACTTCTCGAAGTGACTCTCAGCGTTGGGAGCAACCAGCGCTTCTACGAAATCCAGATGACTGATGATGGGCCTGACGGTGGATATTCCACAACCGTTGGCGTTCATGTGAATGTCAACGGCGACATCGGTTTCGACGATATCGAAGCTGCGCTTCAGACGTTTGCAACTACTCTGACGTCTTCTCCAGGGTATACGCTTCACTCTATCACCAGCATTTCAACTTCACAGAACACACTCTAACTTCTGAAGGAGTCGAATTGATTTCCATGCGATCAACCGGCTCCTTCAGCAAGACGGAGTCTGCTCTAAAGCGGATGAGAAAGCCGGATATTCTCTCGATTCTGCAGTCAGGCGGAAGAGAAGGGGTAAGTGCTCTAGTTCGAGCGACTCCTATCGACTCTGGTCTGGCTGCAGATTCGTGGGACTTCGTTGTCTCATCCGACAGGGGAAGATACACAATCACTTGGACTAACAACGACGTCGAAAACGGATTTCCAGTCGCAATCATGCTTCAGTATGGGTATGGCACGGGAACCGGAGGTTACGTTCAAGGTCGTGATTACATCAACCCTGCAATCCAGCCTATATTTGACAGCATTGCTGATAAAGTGTGGAAGGCGGTGACCTCAGCGTGACGTCTCCAGTCGAAAACCGTGTTGTACAGATGCAGTTCGACAATGCTCGATTCGAACAGCGTCTGAATCAGACGATCGCTTCATTGGATCGTCTTAACAAGACTCTTCAGCTGACTGGAGCCACCAGAGGCCTTACCGACATAGGCAATGCAGCTGCCAATCAAGCTTCTTCCCTTCAGAACATCGAGCAAAGTGCCCAGAGTATATCCGACCGATTCAAAGCAATGGGCGTTGTCGGTGTAACTGCTCTGGCTACGGTTGCTCATTCTGCGATTACTGCGGGCAGTCAGTTCCTCAAGTCTTTTACTTTCGCACCTATCATGGAGGGTTTTCGAGAGTATGAGACGAACATCAACTCAATTCAGACAATTCTGGCGAACACCGGCCTTGAGGGAGAGAAGGGTCTCGCCAAGGTCAATTCTGCTCTGGATGAGTTGAACCATTACTCTGATCAAACCATCTACAACTTCTCCGAGATGGCAAGGAACATTGGCACCTTCACGGCTGCCGGTGTCAAGCTCGATGTAGCTACTTCCGCGATCAAGGGTATCGCCAACCTTGCGGCTATCTCCGGCTCGAATTCGGAGCAAGCTTCCGCAGTGATGTATCAGCTCTCGCAGGCTATATCTGCGGGAACTGCCACACTCGAAGACTGGAACTCGGTTGTCAATGCCGGTATGGGTGGCAAGGTCTTCCAGGAGGCTCTGAAGGATACTGCTCGCGTTCATGGTGTCGCCATTGACGACATGATCAAGGATGCTGGTAGCTTCCGCCTTTCCCTGCAAGAGGGATGGCTCACTGGTGAGATTCTCACTGAGACTCTTCAGAAGTTCACCGGCGATCTTACCAAGTCTCAGCTCAAGTCCATGGGCTACAATGAGGAACAGATCCGCGGGATTCTCAAGATGGGCAACACTGCCCGGGATGCCGCCACCAAAGTCAAAACTATGTCACAGCTCATCAACACTCTTCAGGAGGGTTTGAGCTCTGGATGGGCTAAGACTTGGCAGACTGTATTTGGTGACTTCAATGAGGCCAAGACTCTCTTCACCGAAGTGGGTACTGTTCTCGGTGGGTTCGTCGACAGTTCTAACGAAGCTCGTAACGAGGTTCTTGGGGATTGGAAAGAACTTGGCGGTCGTACTGTTCTGATCGACGGCATCAAGAATGCTTTCGAAGCTTTGATGTCGGTAATCAGACCGATCAAGGAAGCTTTCCGAGAGATATTCCCGGCCACAACCGGGCGTCAGCTTTATGAGATGACAGTCACTTTCCGTGACTTCATGGAGCGGCTCAAGCTTGGTGAGGAGACTGCGGATAATCTCCGGCGGACGTTCGCCGGGTTCTTTGCAGTTCTCGGCATCGGCTGGGAGATCGTCAAACAGGTTGCGAAGACTATATTTGGACTCTTCGAAACCGTTGGCGAGGGTAGTGGCGGCTTCCTCAAGAGCACGGCAAGTGTCGGTGACTTCCTGGTTTCTTTGCATAAGGCAATCAAGGAGGGTGAAGGTCTTACCAAGTTCTTTGAGGGTCTCGGTGCTATTCTCGCTGTTCCGATCAGGCTGGTTCAACGGCTTGGCGGATATTTGGTCGATCTCTTCGAAGGCAGTGGTACCGACAGTACGAGCGCTGGAAAGAACGTTGGCGAATTCACTGATAAACTCGATGTCATGGCCCGAGTCGGTGAGAAGATCACCGATATTTGGGAGAACATCGGAAACGTCATGGATCGGGTCTGGAGTGGTGTCCAGACTATCGGCAGCAACATAGCCGACTTCTTCGACAACTTCGGATCTGGCATCGGTGAAGAACTTCAAGATCTGGATCTCACCGACGTCTTTGCAGGAATCAACACAGGCCTCTTCGGCGCCCTTGTGCTGGCTCTCAGGAATTTCCTGAGTGGTGGCGGTGGTGGTCTTATGGAGGGCATTACCGACTCCATAGAAGCTTTCACTGGCGTTCTGAAGTCCATGCAGACGACTCTGAGGGCGGCAACACTTCTTCAGATCGCTCTGGCCGTGGGTATTCTTGCTCTTGCAATGAGCACCCTTTCCGAGATCGATCAGGAAGGACTAACTCGAGCGGGTACCGCAATTGGTGCTCTGTTCGCTCAGTTGGTTACATCTCTGCTCGTCTTCGAGAAGATCTCAGGGTTCAAGGGTTTCGCCAAGATGCCCTTCGTAGCTACTTCTATGATTCTTCTCGGAGTCGCGATCAACATCTTGGCTATCGCAGTCAAGAATCTGTCTGAGCTCAGTTGGGAGGAGCTCGGTAAAGGTCTTACCGGAGTCATAGGTTTGCTTGGCGCCCTTGTTGGCGTCTCTCAGCTTATGGGTAATCCCGGAAAGATGATTTCTACTGGTCTCGGGATGATTGCTCTGGCAGCAGCAATCAAGCTACTTGCTGATTCTGTCAAGGATATTTCTGGGCTCAGCTGGGAGGAGATGGCTCAGGGACTGGTTGGGGTCGGTGCTCTTCTCGGAGCTCTGATTCTCTTCACTAAATTCTCCAAAGCAAGTGCCGCGGGGCTCGCTCAGGGTGCTGGAATTGTTCTTCTCGCCGTCGGTATCGGTCTACTTGCCGACGCACTCAAGGATATTTCCAAACTCTCGTGGGGTGAACTAGGCAAGGGTATGGCGGGATTGGCTGGTGGGCTGGCGATTATCGCAGCTGCACTTAAGCTGATTCCTGCTCAGGCCATCCTGGGTGGTGGCGGAGTTCTTCTAGTAGCTCTGTCGCTGGGTATGGTGGCTGACGCCCTTGACGAGATGGGGCAAATGAGCTGGAGTGAGATCGGACGTGGTCTCACTGCAATGCTCGGTGCTATGACCATCATTGCAGCTGCTTTGTACGTGATTCCCCCGGCGGCAATTCTCGGTGCGGCTGGTGTCCTCATTGTGGCTTTCGCGCTCAAGGAGATTGCGAAGGTTCTCGATGAGATGGCTCAGTTCAGCTGGGAAGAGATCGGCAAGTCGATGACTATGCTTGCCGGTACCCTGGGGATCATCGCAGCAGCATTGTTCGTCATGCAGGGTGCTCTTCCGGGTGCGGCTGCAGTTCTCATTGTTGCTGCGTCTCTGAAGCTTCTGGCACCCGTTCTCATGATGTTCAGTCAGATGTCTCTAGCCGAGATCGGTACTAGCCTTCTCATGTTGGCTGGTGTGTTCGCCGTATTCGGTCTGGCGGCTCTGGCGCTTGGTCCTGTCGTACCCGTAATGCTGGCTCTGGGTGCCGCTGTTACTCTTCTGGGTATCGGTATGCTTGCGGCTGGCGCAGGCGTATTTCTATTCGCAACCGGCCTTACGGCTCTTGCTGCGGCTGGTGTCGCTGGAACTGCGGCTATCGTGGGGATCGTGGCCGGTCTGGTTGGCCTCATTCCAATGGTGATGGAACAAATCGGACTCGGACTGATCGCCTTTGCTGAGGTGATTGGGGAGTCTGGTCCTGCCATTACCAGAGCTATCACCGAAGTACTCAATGCGTTGCTTGATGCTATCGAAGAAGTAACGCCTCGGGCTGTTGAGCTACTGCTCGAGATGCTCGTGATGATGTACAACCAGATGGCCGATTACGTGCCACAGATGGTGGATGCTGGTCTTCGTCTGTTGACTGGCGTTCTCGATGGTATCGCCGATAACATTGACGATGTCGTTGACTCTGCTGTAGATATCGTTACCGAGTTCATCGAAGCCATCGGTGAGGCTGCTCTGGATATCGCAGATGCAGGTGCAGAGATGATCATCGATCTCATCAACGGTGTTGCTGACTCTATCGACGAACATTCGGAAGAGCTTGGCGAAGCCGGTGGTGAGCTTGCTACGGCCATCATCGAGGGCATGGTTGATGGTCTAGCTAGTGGTGCCAGCGTCATTGCGGAAGCCGCTAAGGACATGGCCCAGGGAGCTCTTGATGGAGCGATGAATCTTCTGGGAATCAATTCTCCTTCCAAAGAATTCATGAAGATCGGCAAATTCGTTGTTCAGGGTTTCAGGAAGGGCATCGACGGAAACAAGCAGGAGATCAATCAGGCGTTCAGTACTCTTAAGGGAGCGTTGCGGCAGTTTGTCAGCGATTCCAGACAGGAAGTCAAGCAACTTGAAGCGGAGTTGAAGCAGCTTCGGGATTCTGACAAAAAGGCGGACAAGCGAAGAGCCATCAAGGTAGCCAAGGAGCTAGCTCGGGCCAGAAGAGAGCAAGCTGCTGCAGAGTCCACGAGAAACCAGCTCAATAAGCAGTTTGATGATGAGCAGAGGAGACTCGGACGTCTTGCGGACAGGTACGATGAACTGACTGGCAAGATCGAACGAGCTCAGCAAAGACTGCAAAATGCGATCCGAACCCGGGACGACTACAACAAGCAGATCAAGGACCAGTATTCGGATATTCCGAGTGCTACCGGTGAGATGAAGGTCGCCGACTACATCGCAGATCTCAAGAAGCAGGTTGAGGACACGAAGGTGTTCGCTAATGCTTTGGCTCGACTGCGTGATCTCGGTATCAATGACGAAATGTACAAAGACCTTCTCGCCACTGGTCCTGAAGCTCTGCCATTCGTCCAAGAACTCCTTGCTGGTGGTAAGCGTGGTGTCAACCAGATCAACTCCCTTAACAAGGAATTGAACAAGGTTGGCAAGGGGCTTGGTAAAGAGGCTTCGAGCGAGCTCTACCAGGCTGCTGTTGACTCTGCTCGCGGCATTGTCGAGGGTTTGAAGAAACAGCGCAAGGCCATCGAGAAGCAAATGGATGCTATCGCCGATGCGATGGTCAAGGCTCTCAAGAAGAAGCTCGGAATCAAGTCTCCTTCGAAGGTGTTCGCCGAACTCGGTGGATATTCTGCGCAGGGTCTGACGAAGGGCTTCAAGGACTCGACCGGAGACGTCGCCAAATCTGCAGAGGACATGGGCGATACGGCTATTGACTCGCTTCGTAAATCGCTTTCCAAAATGGCTGAAGCTGTTGACGGAGAGATCGACACGAAGCCGGTTATCAGTCCAGTTCTGGATCTGGACGGAGTCAAGAAGGATGCCACGAAGATCGGCGGAATGCTTGATACTGCGTCTATATCCGCGAGCTCCGCCTACAACAAGGCGAAGATCATCTCTCAAACTCAGGCGAACACCGGTTCGTCCGGGCCAACTACGAAGGATGTTCAGCCTTCGGTCGTCTACAACCAGTACAACAACTCTCCTAAGGCCTTGTCTTCGGCGGATATTTATCGCCAGACGAAGAATCAACTATCCACAGCGAAGGGGGCTCTGTCAACGTAATGCTTGTTCAAGTAGAAGTCAGAACACCTAACGGTGACTTGCTGACCCTGCCGCTGGAGGACATTGACAACGGCCTGATCGTCCAGGAAGTTGAAGGTCTTGATCCGGTAAAAGCGACTCTGGTGTCGACGAGCTTTGCTCAGATGCCTGGTGCTCAGTACCAGTCAAGCAGGAGAGAAACCCGTAATATCACGATCAAGCTCGGTCTTGATCCCGATCCGTTGACTGAGACCGTGAGAGAACTGAGGAATCGTCTATACGCTTTCTTCATGCCTCAATCCTCGATCAGTCTTCGTTTCGTTATGGATGATCTGGAAGTCGACATTGAGGGAAGAGTGGAGACTTTCGAATCTGCTCTTTTCACGCAGGAACCGGTAGTAGATATTTCGATCATCTGCTTCGATCCCGATTTCTGGGACGCGACGCCGGTTGTGATGAATAGCTCGACGGTTTCGAGTACGACGGAAATACCTGTCACTTACGAGGGTACCGTTGAAACGGGACTGTTGTTCACTCTCAATGTCGACCGGACTCTAAGCGAGTTCACGCTCTACCACAGAGCCCCGAATGACGATATTCGTGTGCTCGACTTCTCTGCCCCCCTTGAGGCTGGCGACGTGCTGACTATTAGTACTGTTTCCGGTCTCAAGGGGGCAACCCTGACTCGTATGGGAGTAGACAGCTCAGTCTTGTACGGGATATCTCCACAATCAACCTGGACTGAATTCATGCCAGGAGACAACTTCGTCCGTGTTTACGCGGAAGGAGCTGCTATTCCTTACAGCATTGAATACATTACCAGGTATGGGGGTCTGTGATGGAAGTTTACACTCTGGACCCCCTACTTCGTCGGGAAAGCGTTATCGACAGTTTCGAGTCTCTTATATGGACCGAGAGATTCAATGAATACGGCGATTTCCAGCTGGATATTCGCTCTACTGTTGACAGTAGACGTCTTCTCATTCCGGGTATGCTTCTTTCCATGAATGAATCCTATCGAGTTATGATGGTTGAAACCATTGAGGATTCGGTGGATTCCGAAGGATCGAAAATTCTCTCGGTACAAGGCAGATCTCTGGAAGCAATTCTTCTCGATCGCGTTGCAAAGGAATCTCTTAGTGATTTGACCACTTCCCCAAAGTGGGTTATCACTGATACTCCCGCGGATATTGCGAGGAAAATCTTTCATGATATTTGCGTTACTGGAATTCTGAATTCAGGTGATGTGATTCCCTTTATCATTGAGGGAACTTTCATGCCTGAAGACACAATTCCAGAATCGACTGACGACATCACTGTCGAATTGGACCCGACGACAGTATACGACGCCATCAAGGATATTTGCACGGTCTGGAATATGGGTTTCCGGATTCTGCGTAACTTTGATATGTCGCAGCTGTATTTCGACATCTACACAGGAAGTGACCGTACCACCGGTCAAACGACACTGCCGTCAGTCGTATTCACTCCAGAACTGGACAACCTTCAGAACACCAGAGAACTCACGACCATCGATAAGGCGAAGAACGTAGCTTATGTATATTCTCCGGCCGGTTTTCAGATGGTATATGCTGTGGGTGTTGATCCGGAAGTGGAAGGGTTCGAACGCAAGGTTCTGGTAGTTAATGCCAGTGATATTACATCGGATAATCCTGATGTGATTACTGCACTACAACAGCGTGGTAATGAAGAGCTGGCAAAAACCCGTGTCAATCAGAATCTCGATGGTGAGATCAGCCAGAACAGCCAATTCAAATATGGTATCCACTACAATCTCGGCGACATTGTCGAGGTCCGTAGTACGGATGGCGCTACCAACAACATGCGAGTCACAGAACAGATTTTCGTGTCTGATAAGGAAGGCGAGCGTTCATATCCTACGCTTACCGTCAACACGTTCATCAACACTGGCTCATGGCTCTCTTGGCTGAACAACAAGCAGTGGATTGAGATGGGTGAAACCGAGTACTGGGAAAATCAACCTTAGCGAAGGAGGCTACGAATGGCTGTCGGAGATCAGGCACAAGCGGCTGGTTACCCTATAGTTCCGGATACCGGCGAAGAAGGCCGAGTTCGCTGGGGAGCACTGGAAATCAACCGTACTCGGGATTTTCTCGCATTGGTTAAGGCACTCATCCCAACGGGAAAATCTGCATACCGTACTGCAGGAGGGATATCTTCGGGAACCGCTAACCCAAGCGGAGGTAATGATGGGGATATCTACTTCAAGATCATCGAGTAGGTATTTCCATGGCTACTGTTCCGAAGGCGCCAACAACCCCTCAGATAACAAGCGTCGGTGAACACAGCATTACCGCTAGATTCGAGGACAACGGTAATGGTGGCGACGCAATCAATGCTCGAGAACTGGGTGTAGACAGAGATCCCGAAGGCAAGTCGAAAACGCTGTTCAATTCAGATCGATGGACAACTGTCACCGGTCTTGCCTCAGGGACAACCTTCTATATTTGGGCCCGATGCCACAATTCAGAAGGCTGGAGTCCTTGGTCTGGCAGAGCAAAGGCCACGACCCTGGACGTCCCTGATGCACCCAGTTCACCCCTCATTTCAAGCGTCACAGCTACTTCTGTAGATGTTGCGTTCTCACCGAACGACGACAATGGAAGTAAGATAACTGCTTACCAAATCGGATATGGAACCACTCCGTCAATACCAGTAGGAATCGTATCGGCAAAGTCGCCGCAGGTGGTCGACGGTCTTGTACCTGGAATAACTTATTACTTCACGGTACGAGCTAAGAATTCCGTCGGATGGAGCGCGTGGTCAGCAACCACGAAGGTGCGAACTGTTGCAGGGGCTTACATCAAAGTAGGTACGCAATGGAAACTCGCTGTTCCTTACGTCAGAGTTGGTGGCGTGTGGAAGATGGCAGAAGCTTGGACGCGTGATGTGGGGGTCTGGAAAAGAACAAAATAATAGTGGTTCATATTTATTCTCTCGAAATCCGGGAGAATGGGGAGGACTTTTTCGTGGACGTTTGGGCTCAGCTTGTTCTGACTTCGCTGCTCGCTGTTTTCGCTTCGTCAGGCTTCTGGGCCTACGTTATACGGAGAAGCGATAAGAAGTCTGCAACCACCAAACTTCTGATGGGGATAGTCTACGACAGGTTGAATCATCTCGGTATGCGCTATATTGAGCGAGGTTGGATCACCCGGGATGAATACGAAGACTACCGCAACTACTTCTACGAGCCTTACAAGGCTCTTGGGGGAAACGGGGTCGCAGAAAGGATCATGAACGAAGTATCGGGACTTCCGATACGATCTCCGCAGAACTACGCCGAGGTATTCGAGATGCGCACACGAAATGGGGAAAGCATCGACCATGGGCGAATCGTCACACGCCGCGAAGAGTCCACTGCTTAGCGACGCCAAGTATAACGCGTTGAAGCAGTCAGTTACTCTCATTTTTCCAGCGGTCGGTGCTCTATATTTCGCGCTGGCCCAAATCTGGAACCTTCCAAAATCTGAAGAAGTCGTTGGGAGCATAGCAGCTCTCAACACTTTCCTCGGCGTTCTTCTTGGAGTGTCGACGAAGTCGTACAACAAAAGTGACGCCAGATATGCCGGGGCAATCGTAGTCGAGGAGACGGACGAAAAAAAGACGTTCACCCTCGAGCTCAACGAAGACCCGGAGAAGATAGAGAAGAAGGACGAGGTCACGTTTCGGGTAGAGAACGATACGGGTAGTAACCCCATCGTGAGTCAGTAGTGCCTCCTGGGTCGCAGGGTCTACATGCCCTATAGTGAGACCCCTATGTAAGGAGGCGCTTTGTTCGCCGAAAAGACAGTTACGCACTCGACAGAGCTTGAAGAAGCTATTGCGCGTGTGCTCTCTGACATGCAAGGAGTCAGCACAGATTCAGATGATTACGCCAAGCTGGCGGACCAGCTGACCAAGCTGTACAAGATCAAGGCAATCGATGTCGATCTCAAGATCAAGGAGATCGAAAACCTCGTGAAGCAAGACGAGGCTGCATCCAGCTACGAGCTGAAGAAGAGCGATGCTCAAACCAAGACCGCGGAAAACGCTGCCAACCTAAAGCTGAAGCAAGACGAGCTTCAAAACAGGAAGGAAGAAAACAGCGCCAACCACGACTTGCGGATGAGCGAGCTCAACACTCGTAAGCAGGAAGTCGCAGCTACCGTTTCGCTCCGTGAGGCCGAAACCGCACTCAAGCAGGACGACATCGAGGCCCGGAAGCGTATCAGCATGGAAACACTGGCCGTTATCGGTGGCAACATCGTCGGTATCGCGCTGATCCTTGGATTCGAGAGGACAGGCATCATCACTTCGAAAGCCCTCGGCTTCGTGACTCGATCCAGGTAACAGATCGACCCTGAAACAGCAGATCAAACGCGGAAGGCGTGTGAGAGAAACCCCACTCTTGCACGCCTTCTTCGTTTTTCATGGGCTATATTTTTTAGCCTCGCAGGGCCTACATGTCCTATAATGAGACCCCTACGAAAGGCCCTGCCATGTTTGGAAAGAAGCGTGCCCTCCAGGTTCAGATGGTTAAAGCACCGAAGAACGAAACCGTTTCCGATGAGAAGAAGACGTGCAGTCACATGAGTCCCGAAAAGATCGCAAAGATCTCCAAGGACTTCGTGACGCATGTTGGAATCGTCGTCGGAGCTGTGATCGTGACTTCCGCCGTTACGACCGCTGCCGCCCAGATCGCCGTCAAAAGAACGCCCAGCAAGGACTAGTAGAGTTATATTTGAAACCGCGACTCCCACAAGGAGTTTCGGTTTTCGTTTTGGCAAAAATCCCGGGCGGAAATTTTCCGACAAGCTTTTTGATCATGGGTTCCTCGCAAGATTTACATGCCCTATAGTGAGACCCCTATATGATTGGAACCCCATGTCCGAGACCAAGCAGTCCATCCTGACCACCGCCATGGAAGCCGTAAAGGCGAAGAAGGAAATGGCCGCTCAGACCGAGGGTGACGAGACCAACGACACGAACACTGCCCGCAAGCAGCTCGTGAAGAAGGCTGTCGTCGCCACCGCCGTGAGTGCCGCCATCACCTACTTCGTAGTGCGACAGAAGAGGTCGGCCAACAAGAAGGACGAGACCCCTCAGGACTGACATCCAACCTCCCCGGATGCTCAGAAGCCCAGACACCCCTAACCAAGGTGTTTGGGTTTTCGTTTTTCTGAAAGGGAATGATCATGCCCAAGATCTTCTCCTCCGTCAAGTACTTCACTCAGTGTTTTCTGACTGGTGTTTGCCTAGGCGCTGGATGGACTGCCGGTAGTATCCTGATCGATAAGATCAGTAAGACCGACGAGAAGTAGTAGACTTACGGATCGCCGGGTTCTGGCGACTAGACAGGAGCTTTACCATGGATTTCGGAGCGCTTGCCAAGCGTGCCGGGAAGATCGCCAGAGACAACTCGCCCGCGATTCTCACGGCAATCGGTGTTACCGGGGTGGTCACGACGGCTTACCTCACGGGAAAGGCGACCTTCAAGGCTGCTGAAATTCTCAACCAGGAACATATCAAGCGCTTCGACGAGGCCGACGTCACGGGCGAAGACATCAAGCCTATTGAGCTTCAGGAGAAGTTCGAACTCGTCTGGAAGCTGTATATTCCTGCTGCTGGCTCTGCCGTCATGACAGCCAGCGCCATCATCTTCGCCAACCGGATTGGGAATCGCCGTGTTGCGGCTCTGATCTCGGCCTACAACATCTCTGAGAAGGCCTTCGAGGAATACCGCGAAAAGGTCCTTGAGAAGATGGGGCCGAAGAGGGAACAGACGGTCAAGGACGAGATCGCTCAGGATCGCGTCAACAAAAACCCCGTCAGCAAGAGTCAGCTCGTGGTCATCCAGAATGGCGGCACGACTCTCTGCATGGATCTGCACTCCGGTCGTTATTTCAACAGCGACATGGAGACTATTCGGAAGGCCGTCAATGATCTGAATTCTCAGGTCATCAACGAGTCTTATGCGTCGCTCACTGATTTCTGGGACCGTCTCGGTCTTCCGAGAACAGCTGAGTCTGACGAGATCGGTTGGAGTACCGACAGGCTTCTGGAAGTCGATTACTCCGCCACTCTCGATGAGCACGGCAAGCCCTGCATGACAATCGGTTTCCGTGCTTCTCCGATTCGTGGATATGCCTCTTCTTATTGAAGAGCTGCCGTTCACTACTACAC
>Ga0105028_100016_pt1 | contig 23824 bp, 22 predicted proteins | sample RS_106metaG_FD_91478 | JGI IMG/M metagenome (GOLD analysis project Ga0105028, IMG submission 91478) | Switchgrass associated microbial communities from Austin, Texas, USA, to study host-microbe interactions - RS_106 metaG | ecosystem: Host-associated > Plants > Roots > Rhizosphere | place: USA...
ATAATACTTGAAAAGAAGTACGAATAGTTTTAATAAAAATTATCATTTAGAGGATCAAAGAGCATGAATGAACAGCCAAAAGCGACAGAAACAGCCCCTGATATCAAAGGTGCCGTTGAGCGTATTCTGACGACAATCGAACGTGAACGTGAGCGTGAAATTATTTCCCGTCGCTTTGGCTTAAATGATCGCAAGGAAACCCTCGAACAGATCGGTGAACTCCTCGGCATTACCCGCGAACGCGTCCGTCAGCTCGAAAAAGCTATCCTCATCCGCCTTAAAATGGCTGCTGAATCAGGCATGCCTGAAGTTGAGCGTGTCGAGAAACACTTCATCCGCCATCTGAGCGAAATGGGCCGTGCCGCTAAACTGCAGGACTTAGCCGACCGCGTCAAACAAGATGACAACAAGCACGCCCGTGCTCATGTCGCCTTTGTCGCTGAACTGGCCCCTAATCTGACCGTCCTCAACGAAAACGACCACTACCATCATGGTGTCGCCATCCGCGAACACCACGCTGATGAAAAATCATTGCGCAACAAAGTCGATGGTGTCGTCAAAAGCGTCAAGGAACACGGCCAGGCAATTGAACTTGAGGAGCTGCACGAGAAAGTAGGGAAGTACGAACACCCTGATCATACCCGTGCGCTTGCCTCACTCAGCAAAAACCTCGCCAACCTGCGTGATAGCTGGGGGCTCACCAAATGGCCAACCGTGAATCCAAAGAATATCCGCGACAAGATCTACGTCATTCTGCACGACAACGGCAAGCCAATGCACTTCTCTGAGATTGCCGATGCGATCAAGGATTCTGATTTCAAGCGCAAAGACGTCACGACTCAGGCAATTCACAACGAACTGATCAAAGACAAGCGTTTCGTCCTCATCGGCCGCGGTATTTATGCGCTGAGTGAATGGGGTTATAGCAAGGGTACGGTCTCTGATATCATCAGCGACATCCTCAAAAAAGAAGCTGCGCCACTGCACCGCGACGAAATTGTCCGCCGTGTCCTGAAACACCGCCATGTTAAAGAAACGACTATTCTTCTCAATCTCCAGAGCAAGCCTCAGTTCAAGCGCGTTGCGAAAGCAACCTATGTCTTGGCTGACGCCGCCTAAGCTTACGTCGGTTGCACCAGATCTCATTTTAGAGGACAATAGGAGGTAGCGATGGGCACACTTTTGTCTTGGATATTTGGCTTTTTGCTGCAATGGTACGTATGGCTGCCAATTGTCTTGGTATTGGCCTATTTAGCGTGGCGTAACTATCGCAAAGCCGAGCACATCGATGAGATCGATCACATCCTCTTAATCCTGGAAATTCCGCGTACTAACGACAAACAGGAGTTGGCCGCCGAGCAGTTGTTCGCCAGTCTGCACGGTATCTTACGTGACCGTGCCGAGCTCCGTATGAGCGGGGGACTACAAGAGCATGTCAGCTTTGAAATTGCCGCCATTGGCAAACTGATCCGTTTCTACGTCTGGGTTCCAAAGCATCTGCAAAACTTCGTCGAAGGCCAAATTTACGCCCAATATCCGACCGTTCAGATCCGTCCGGCCGAAGACGACTACACCAAACGCCAATTTGAGCACTCAGTGATCTACACGGCTGAATTAGCACTGACCGACAACGAAATGCTGCCGATTAAGACCTTCCAAAACTTCGAGGTTGACCCGCTCGCTGGTATCACCGCCACGCTTGCCAAACTCGAAGACGTCGACGAAGAAGTCTGGATTCAGGTGATGGCCCGGCCGATTGCCGATGACTGGCACAAACGCGCTTCGCGCTTCGCCGAGAGTATCAGAAACGGCACACCAAGCCTTGACCTCGGCGGGGTAGGGGTCTGGGCTCTGCGTGCCCTTGGGGCTCTCTGGAAACCGCCAGAACAGGGCGATGCCGCCAAACCAAAAGAATTATCCGAGCGCGACAAAACCCGTATCGGCGAGATCGAGAAAAAATCCGTCAAACTTGGCTACCAGGTGAAAATCCGCCTGGCATATTTGGGTGAGAGCGAAGCAACTGCCAAACTGCGCATGCAGGCGATTGTCGGTACGTTCAAGCAGTTCAACAGCACCAACCTCAACGGCTTCAAAATCGCCAACACCAGCCTGAAACGCGACGACATTGCCAAATATACCGCCCGCTTCTTCATCGACCGGGGCTACATCCTCAACATCGAGGAACTGGCTTCTGTATTCCACTTGCCGCACACTAACGTTGAGACGCCAAATATCGTCTGGGCCTCAAGCAAAACGGCCGAACCGCCATCAAAACTGCCGGTCCTGACCGGAGATAGTGCCCACGACGAGCAGGTGAGCGCCTTTGGCCTGACCAACTTCCGCGGCATCAACCAGCAGTTCGGTCTGTACCGTACCGATCGGTCACGCCACGTCTACGTTATTGGGCAGACTGGGGCAGGAAAGTCTGGTTTGTTGGAATTGTTCGCACTCTCAGACGTTTTCCATAACCAAGGTTACGCCATCATCGACCCGCACGGAGATTTTGCCGTCAACAATATGCACTTCATCCCGGCGCACCGCATCAAGGACGTCGTCTATTTCAATCCGGCCGACACCGCTTATCCGCTCGGTTTCAACCCGATGGAAGTGACCGACCCGAACATGAAGAGCAATACCAGCTCCGAGATTATCGGCGTGCTGAAACGCATGTTCGGCGAGTCCTGGGGCCCGCGGCTCGAATATATCCTACGCTATACCATCCTGGCGCTCTTGGATTACCCAAACAGCACCATGCTCGACATTACCCGCATGCTGACCGACAAAGCCTTCCGCAAAGAAGTTCTGAGCTATTGCACCGACCAAGTCGTCATGCAGTTCTGGACCATTGAATTCGCCAGCTGGAATGATAAATTCCAAGCTGAAGCGGTCGCGCCGGTCCTCAACAAAGTCGGAGCATTTACCGCCAACCCGATCATCCGTAATATCATCGGCCAGCCGAAAAGTACCTTCAACATCCGCAAGATCATGGATGAAGGCAAGATCCTGGTGGTCAACCTCTCACGTGGGCTGATAGGCGAGGACAACGCCGGCATCCTCGGTTCATTCCTGGTCACCAAGATCCAGCTGGCTGCCATGAGCCGGGCTGATATCCCAAACATCGAGGATCGCCGGCCGTTTTATCTTTACGTTGACGAGTTCCAAAACTTCGCGACTGATTCATTCGCAACCATCCTCTCCGAAGCCCGCAAGTACGGCCTCAACCTGACCGTTGCTAACCAATACATCTCCCAGATGCAGGAAACGGTCCGTAACGCCGTCTTCGGTAACGTTGGCACCACGATTTCATTCCGCGTCAGTGCCGATGACGCGCCGATACTTGGCAAGCAGTTCGAGCCACAATTTGAGCCGGGCGACCTCCTGCAGATGCATAACCGCCACTTCATCATCAACATGGTGATTAAAGGCGAGAAATCACCGGCCTTTAGCGCCACGACGCTGAGCCTGCCGCCACCGCAGACGGATTACCTGCAGAACATCATCGCCAACTCACGCGAGCACTACGCCCGCCCACGCGCCGAAGTAGAAGCCGAAATCCAAGCCCTGATCGGCAAGAAACAAGCTGCTCCAGCCGCACCAGCACCACAGTCATCAAGCGTCGCCAAGCAGTGGCCGATTCAAGGCGCCTCTCGCCCTGCTCCGGCACCAAAGCACGATACCCAACAGCAACCACCGGCTCCAGTAGCACTCGAAAACGCTCAACCCGAGAGCGGCGACGCACCAACACGCAAGAAACGCACGCGCTCACGTTCACGCAGCCGCAACCGGCAGGGCGGGGGAGACAAGCCCACCCCAACCCGTGAGACCCCTACCTCAACCAAGATCCAAGAAGCTTCTTCGTCGGAACAAGAAATCCGATTACGTTAATCGCCCTTTTATTACACACCAAATTTTGGTGTGTTCGGTAATGAAACAAAAATAGAACAAGACATGTTAGCAATAAATCCCGTTAGGAATATATAAATGTTGTTTTTAGCTGCAGACTTAATTCAATAGGACAAGCCGGGCAGGAAATTGGCTAGTCATACAAAAATCAAAAAGAAAATCCGGAGACTCAGTGGAGGTAAAGGCATTAACCATCGTCATAGAGGATTATAGTTTATGTCGCACAATATACCTTTTACGACACACAAGATAGTAATTTGGGATGAGTACACATACCCCTCAAACGGGGGAGTTCTCAGCTATGTTGCATTATTGTGCACGTAATTACCCATACGCTTTGTATATTGTTATACGTGTCATACTTCTGCGCGGATGAGCTGCCACGCCACCTTGCACGCGTCGCATTTTGTTAACAACGTTCTATAGATATCCACAGCCCATCGGTACCACTATTTGACTTTTTCACATTTTGTTTTCACGCCCCTACTTTCCCCCACTATTTGACATTTGTTTGACTTTTACGTTTTGTATGTTTTTTATATAGTTTTCGAAATCACGTAAATAGAACAAATTTAGAACATGAAGAGAAGTGAGGCAGGGCGCCTAACGGTACGCCGCTTTGCCCGGTACGCGCGTATCAATATAGCTTGGCTTTATCCCTTTGCTATCAATATACTTCACGGCATTCACGAGGTCGGTAGCTTGCGATGCGGCATCACGGCCTAACTGGGTCTTGATGAAGTATCCCCTTCCCTCCAGATTAAAATCAATCTCGCGCGACGTATTCCTCGGTATCGTCGCGCCGGTCACGCGAAGACCAGAGGCATTCGTAAGTGCAATCACACGACCCATGAACTGCAGGAAACGGTCTGACACGATCGCGCCTGCCGATGGGTCGATGCCGCTATCATCCTTGACCGTAACGGCGGGTTCACTGTAGTAATTCACCGTAAATGACTGCCCGTCACCATCAACGTAATATTTCTGTGCTTGGATTTGCCAGGCCACGACCGGGACGCGGAAGCGGATGGACGCGGAGGCTACTGCGAGGCCGGTGTTTTCAAATTCAACCGATGCAACTTCCGGTGCTTTATCCTCTAAATATCCTGCGAGCGCATCCCGGTTGAGTGCAAACCGTAACCGTTCGAGTGGCCGGCTATTAAAATATTGGTTAATGAGCTGGACATATTTTTGATTATCCGGCTCTTTGATAAGCGGCTGTTGGCTGGAAAAGGCAGGGGTCACGACACCAATGAATTGGCTCAAAAGCACCATGAGGCCACCAATCAATATGAGCACGCCGAAAAGGTACGCGCCTAAACGGCGGCGGTGAGAGCGCAACTCGTGCTCTTTCAGGCGAGGGGAGCGCAGCTGAGCCCGACTTTCCCCAGCGGTCCTCACCTGCTCCGATGACGAGCCCGTCAGCGTGCGGCTCCGGCGGAACGTCACTGATTCATTCTGGTCAGTGATACGAGGGGAGCGAATAGGAGTTGGTTGTTTTTTCCGGAACAGCCCCACCCTACTCTTCCCCGTTCGTTTGCTTGGTCCGAACTGCCTCAATAATTAAGTTTGCAACGTCACGTGCCGCATCCGGTTTCGCAAAGGTGTGTAGCTGGGCTGCGATATGGGACGCTTCGGCCGGTTCATTGATGAGTAACTCAATCGCCTCCGCCAGCGCGCTTGGTTTACGGGTAATGATCTGATCACTCAGCACGATCGCCGCTTCAGCTTCCTCGAATACTTTGGCATTTTTCACCTGGTCAGTCAGATGTCCCGCCGGGATGACGATCACCGGTTTTTGCAGTGCCGCCAGCTCCTGCAGGAAGGTGGCGCTGCCGCGTGCAACCACGATATCAGCCGCTCCTAGCACCGTCGCCATGTCCTTATACACAAACGGTACCTGCTGATAATCAGCGTGCTTAGCTGCCCGCTTTTCAACCGAATCAAAATGCCGCTTGCCGGTAACGTGATAGATTGCCACCCCCGATTTAAGCAGGCGCGGTGCCATTTCCACGATGGCATCATTAATCTTTGGTGCGCCCAGACCACCACCAGTCACGACGACCAGTGGTTTCTTGAGGTCGCTAACGCCCAGTGCGTCTTTAGCCGCCCGCTGCTCTTCAGGTGAGAACGGATGAAAAGCGGCATTAATCGGCACACCAACGTATGAGCTGATATCGCGGCGATAATTATAATTCTGCAAGGGCGCACCGGTACCAATCCGGGTTGCCCAGCGGCTCAAGACCTTGTTCGTCAACCCAGGCCGGGTATCAGAATCATGAATAACGAGCGGAATTTGCAGCAACCGCGCTGCCATGCCGACCGGTAGGCTGACGTAGCCACCCTTGGCAAAGACAACATCGGGCCGCAGGCGGCCAAGTAAAAATAGGCTCTGCACCATCCCGGCCAGTACCAGGAAGGCGTCGCGGATATTCTTGGCAGTTGTCGGCAAATCAAGCAGCTGTTTCCACCAGGCGATACCGTGATAACGCCGCAACTTCCCGGCCACGACCGTATACACCTTGACCGGCACGTCAGCGTGCTCCATCAGTCCGCGGGACTGCGATTCAAAGGCCTTGTCACAGATAAAAGAAGCTTCCAACTCAGCATCGAGCTTATTAAGCTCGTTGATAACGGCGAGAACCGGCGTGACGTGACCGCCTGACCCCCCACCCACGCAGACTACTTTCATCCTCTCGGGCTCCTTCTTGTTTCTTATATACAGTATAGCGGGAAATATGGAATGCGATACCCAATGAAAGCATCGTAAAGAGTAGGCTGGTGCCGCCGAAACTGAGAAACGGCAACGTCACGCCAGTTAAAGGGAAAATCCCGGTCATGGCACCGATATTTACTACCACGTGCGTCATGATCAATCCTGCTACGCCGGCCACGATCATCCGCAGTGTCGGATCCGGCATGCGATCAAGTATACGCAACAGCCGCAAGATCATAGCCGTGAAAATCGCAATGATTACGACTAATCCGACCATACCAAACGTTTCACCGAGCACCGCAAAAATTGAATCGTTCAAAGCTTCCGGCAGATAACCAAACGCTTGCACACCTTGTCCCAGCCCCTTGCCGGTGAATCCCCCGCTGCCAATCGCGATTGCGGCTTGGTTGATGTGATAATTAGCCGCATCCGATGTATCGGTTGGATTAAGAAATGTCGTGACGCGTGCAATACGGTGCGGTGACGTGACGATTAATAGCAGTCCGGCTCCAACCACAAGCGCCAGTGTCGTAAATATCAGCCGCTTATTCAGTCCGCTGAGAAACAGCATGGTTGCACTGGTTCCCAGCATCGTGATACCTGTTCCCATATCTTTCTGAAACACGATGACAAGCAGGCTGGCAACACCGAGGACGACCGCCACCGGAAAGAGGGTTTCAGAGATATTATTAACTTTGTTTTGGGCAATTTTACGACCCAAAAACGTCGCCACGAATAACATGACGCCGAACTTCAGCAGCTCAGCCGGCTGGAACGAAGCGATGCCGAGGTTAAACCACCGCACCGCCCCACCACTCTCGTAGACGATGCCGTCTTTGATAAAAATACCGAGGAACGAGAGCAACAAACAGGCGCCAAGACCGATGAGGAGGATTTTGGCAGCATGTTTCACCCACAGTTTGACCGGCAGAAATGCCGCCACCGTAAAGGCGCCAAGGCCGGCCGCCAGGTACATAATCTGGCGTTGCATGAAGTGTGCTTGATCCAATTCACCGCCATCCAGGTTGATCCGTTCCACTTGGTACGGGCTGATCGCAAATAACACGACGAGGCCGATCAGGAGCAATAATCCCATTAAAAGCACGAGTTGGTAATCAGGCCGGTGGCGGCGCGTGATGGCTGATGTATCGACGTTGCCCGACCCTTGAGCTGCCAGTTGACGGGCTGCTCGAGAAATTCTCACGTGATATTACCCCCTGCCAGCGCTAGGAGAATGCCAATAAATGCCGCCACGCCGGCGATCACCCAGAACCGCATCGTGACTTTCGTTTCCGGCCAGCCTTTGGCTTCCAGGTGATGATGGACTGGAGCTGAGACGAACACTTTGCGATGGAATAATTTCTTGCTGAGGATCTGGATCAGGCTTGAACCAGCCTCGGCCACAAAGACGATGCCAATGATTGGCAGCAGGAACAGCGTATCGGTCATCATCGCAACGACGCCTAAGCCCGTCCCAAGTGCAAAGCTACCGACATCACCCATGAAGAACCGGGCCGGAAAAATATTAAACCAAAGGTATGCCAAAAGCGCGCCGATGATCGTGAAGCAGAACCCGGCAATACCGAAGTTACCTTGCATCAGGGCAATCGTGCCAAACGCGCCGTAGGCGCTAATCAACAGCCCGCCCGCCAGGCCATCAAGCCCATCACTGATGTTAACCGCGTTACCAGCCGACACGACCGCCAGGACAAACAGCGGGATAACGACCCAACCGAGTTCAATTGAGCCGATAAATGGCACATGGATATCGGTATAGCCAAGCTTGGCGAAAAAGAACCACGCTGCCGCAACTGAGAGGACAGTTAGCATGGCAAACTTCAGACTGGAACGCAACCCACTGACACCGGTTCCCGTCCCGCGGATGTTAATAATGTCATCAATCAGGCCGATAATGCCACCACCGATTAGTGCCGCCAGCGGTAAATACGTCTGTTCACGGTCGAGGTTGAATATCAGTGTCACGGCCGCAATCGCGATAATGAACACCAGCCCTGCCATCGTTGGGATATTGCGGCTCAGCTTTGATTTGTGCAGCTTGGAAAAGACTTTCAGCAGCTCACCGGTCGTACTGGTCGTACGCGGCTTTTTCCAGAATTTATAACGGTACGCAATGAATGTGTACAGCGGCGTTAACAGCATTGCCAGCAAAAAGGCGCCAACGGAGATAGCAAAAATTTTTACCAATTCGTCCGTCAATTGCGGGAGAGTTAATGCAAGGTGAATCATGGCCATATTTCCTTATTGTTTTGGTCTTAGTTGAAGATATTGCAGCATCCAGTTAGACATGTCATTGAATATAGGCCCAGCGGCGGTCGTTCCTTCGTACCCACCGGTTGCTTTACTATCAAGTACTCGCACCATTATGACATATTTCGGCGCATCAACGCCACCAAAACCGAGGTAGCTACCGACCGAGTCCTTGTCAGAATACTTGCCGGTGGCCGGGTCAATCACCTGGCTGGTTCCCGTCTTACCGCCAACCCGGAATCCTGCCGGGTCAAACTTACCGAAGAAACCTTGTTTACGCCCCTGGTAAATCATCTCCTGCAGTTGTGCCGAGATATCCGGCCGCAGCACGTTCGTACCCAGTACTTTGGCCGCTTCAGGTTTGACGCTGCCATCAAGCTGCCGAACCCCACCGACCAAATGCGGTTGATAGAATGTCCCGCCATTGATCGCCGCTGAAAACGCCGCCGCCGTCTGGATCATCGTCACGTCCATTCCCTGGCCAAACGTCATGTTGGCGTAACGGACATTCCGGCCATAGCCCTGGTTTGCCCCGATAATCGTGCCTTCAGCTTCGCCAGCCTGTTCAATACCGGTCGTTTTTCCAAAGCGGTAATGGTTCGTGAAATAATTCTCAAGCGCTTCACGTGCCTTTTGGTTCACTTCTCCACCACCCATCTGTTGGAGCACATGAACCACGCCGGTATTAAGGGAGTAGCGCAATACGTCCGTCATTGTCGTATTAGGAAAAATCGGATCCTCTTCAACGTTTCGGATTGTCGTATCATCTACTTTGACGGAGCCGGTATTATCGAAGGTAGAGTCGTAGTTCACCGCCCCTGAATCAAGCCCAGCACCCATCGTCAGTGTCTTGATAACCGATCCCGCTTCGTACGGGTTCGAGACGACGCTGTTTTGAAAAACGCTGCCGTCTTCGACTTTGCTGTACTGCGCTGGGTCGTAGGTCGGGAAATTGGCCATTGCCATGACTGAGCCGTCATTTGGATCCATCACAACGATACTGCCTTTGGTTGCGTTCGCCCGTTTCAAACCGGCTTGCAGGATTTGCTCTGCCTGCGCCTGGATATTGCGGTCAACCGTCAACACTAAATCATCGCCATCCTTGGCTGGTTGGCGGACGTCATCCTTCCCAATTGTCAACGGGATCCGGCGGACATCGGTCACGGCTTGTAATAATCCTGCCTCCCCTTTCAGTCGGTTATTTAATGCTTCCTCGAGGCCGTACTGGCCCTTTTCCTCAGCATTCACGAATCCGAGCGTCTGGGCGGCCAGCGTTCCTTCCGGATAGACGCGCCGGGTCGTTTCCTGGAGTCCGACACCATCAAGTTGCTCTTTCTTGATCAATTGCGCCTGTGAGAGAGTTACCTGGCGCGCCAACACCACATAGCGGAGTTTATTGTCCTCGAGGAGGTCCTTTTTAAACGTATCTTCAACTACCGTACCACCCGCTACCTTGTAAATCACGTCCTTGATCTTGCCCGGGTCTTTGACCTCTTTTGGATCGGCAAACACGGTGTAGACCGTTTCATTCAAAACCAACGGAACGAGGCCGCTTGCCCCGTTCTTGGCATAAATCGTGCCGCGCTCAGGCGCAATCGTAAACTTAGTTTGCTGGGATTTCAGGGCTTCAGCTTCGTAATAATCATGCCGGATGACTTGCAGGTAAAACAGCCGTACGATAAATATCGCGACCACGATAAACAGCAAAAGAGCCAGCAGTTGCGGGCGGGATTTTGCTCGGAAGATCGATGAAAGTTGCATAGAAAGGGTTAATTATTGGCGTATTCGACGCTGCTCGGATCAGTCATCGCCTTCGCGACATCACTACTCTTGACACGCTCCAGCGCCTGAAGCCGGGCGTTTTCAATCTCGAGGTTCTGCCGCTCTGTCGCGAGGGTATCAAGTTGCGTCTGACGCTCATTCAGCTGGTAGCCAAAGAAGCTCGTCTTGGTTACCTGCGTCAAGTATATCAATCCTAACACTGCAATCATCAACGCGATAATGACTGTATGGGCAATAGGACCAAGCTTGGCGTTTGGTGCGAACGCGACGGTATTTTGGTTGCGGCGCCACTGGCGCTGCGGCTGAGCTGCACGCGGCGCGAACGCACGGCGTGACGATTTAAATTCTGACATGTTTGTGGTGGATTATTTGTTTTTATTTTGGAGGTCATCCCGGCTATGAAGCCGGGACTTCCCTCTTTTGGTGCACTATTTGCCCGCAGGAACGACGTGAACGTCGATGCGAACAGCGCGAGACTTGTTGACAACCTTAATTGGCATTGTCAGTCCCTTCTTTTTATTTTTTCACTGCGCCTCGGAGCGTTGCGCTCCGTGCACGCGGATTGTGAACGTCTGATTCGCTTCCCCGAATCGCTTTTTTGGTGAGCAACTCGAGCTCGGCTTCGTAGCCGGCACTGGTTATCTCAGCAAAGTATCGCTTCACTAATCGGTCTTCAAGGCTGTGGAAACTGATAATTGCGATTCTGCCTCCCGGTTTCAGAAGCTTGGGGATCAGCGGCAATAACCGCTCGATCTGTCCTAACTCATCATTCACCGCGATGCGGAAAGCTTGGAAGGTGCGCGTGGCGGGATGGACTTTTTGCCATTTGCCACGATGCGTTGATAACACTACATCCGCGAGCTGGTCGGTCGTATGAAGAGGCCGGGCGGTCACGATAGCACGAGCAATTGCCCGGGCGCGCGAATACCGCTCTTCCCCGTATCTCACCAGGATGTCGATCAGTTCCCGCTCGCTGGAACGGTTAATAATCGCCTCGGCACTCACCTTGGACGCCTGATCCATGCGCATGTCGAGCGGTCCTGACTGGAACGAAAAGCCGCGTGTAGGGATATCAAGTTGCGGTGACGACACCCCAAAATCTGCCAAAATCATATCGTATTGCTCGTCGGCCGCAGCACATTGTGTCGCAGCGTCAGCAAATGAGTCATGAATGATGCGTGCGCCCTTTAGTTTCAGAGGCTCAAGTGCCTCTATCGCCATCGGGTCACGATCTACCAAGGTTGCGCGTTCGGGCGCACCAGTGCGGGCGATAATTTCGCTCGCATGGCCGCCGTACCCCGCTGTTAAATCGAGATAACTCTCGCCCGCTTTAGGTGACAGTAACTCAATAACTTCGGGTAGCAACACAGGTATATGGAGTTGTTGTGGTGGTTTTCTCATATTCTACATTATAAGACACCCGTTCCGGGTTTCTCATCGCGCGGTGCGCCGAAGTAAATTCGGACGCGTCGGCTGCTCTTCCCGAATCGCAAGCGTCTTATTATGTGTTACGTCGAGGTCACCTATCTGGCAGTCAGTTTTTGTTTTCGCAGTGTTTTTGTTTTTGGAGTGTAGTCAATGGAGTTGTTGTGGTGTGAGGTACTGGAGTTTTCCGGCACCTCAGCGTTAACCCGACTACGTAAGTGTTGAGAGACTTATGTGTGAGGTGGAGTTTTTTTGGGAGGTGTGTGTTAAATAAGGTACAAGAACGAAGCTTTCAGTAGCCGTTCTTTCTACTGCTGACTACCAGATAGCTGACCTCGCGGTCTTCCTCTGTTCTATCTGGTCAAATTGTTAATGTTCGCTCACTCAGCTGCCGAAAGCCGCCAATACTGCCCTGCGCGGACCGCTACGATACCTTTAGAGATACCGGCGTAGTCCAGCAGATGCTGTTCAATGACGATCCGTCCTTGTTTCTCATCGAGTGCCTGGACGCTCTTGCCAGATCGGAACTGGACGTTGAGGTCCGCGACTTTCTCGTCGAGAATATCCCCTTTGAGTGCCGGTTCGACCTGGTCGTTCCAGACGCTCATCGGATAGACGTGGAGATACTTGGAAAATCCGCGCGTAATAACTACTCCGCCCGCGAACTCAGGCCTGACTTCCGCCGGTATCGTAAGCCGCCGCTTGTCATCAAGCTTTCGTTCAAAGTAGTCTATGGCGAATTCCCTTTCACTCTTCGTTAGATGATGTGTGCCGTGGTTTTTGTTTTTTTAAGTAGTGGTGTGGTAAGTTACCCACTACTACCCACTGACCATAGTCTACTACCCACAATTACCCACTGACAATACTATTTTGCATAATTTTCTCCAGCCCTGCCCACAGTTATCCCCGAATATGTGGATAAGTCTCAGAGAAAACAGAGGTGACGTAAAACCGCCCGGGATTTTCGGACGGGCGGTTATTACAACGGTTGATGCCTTAATGAGTAAAGACAGCAACGCTCACGCTTGGGTCAATTGAGACCGCTAGCCAAGTAATGAAGATTGCCAGGTTTAAGAGAACCGACACGATCAGAACTGATGCCATCAGATCTTTGCCGGTGTTCATAACCGCGACGTTTTCGGTGGTGTTTGTTTTGTTTTCCATACTTCGATACTAGCATAAGTTTTATAAATTGTCAAGTATATGGAGTATGGATAAGAATTACGTAAAGAAGATCCGCATGATTTGCCGGGCAACCTTGTCCTCATCATGACGAATAAAGCTCCGTTGGTGGGCCAACGGGTCGCCGGCCTGCTGCGTTTTAACCGCTTGAGCCAACAGCTGCGCACCCCGGTATTGGTAGTGTTTAGTCTTCAAATTATCAATGTCGACTTCAACGCCATACTCACCTTCACGGGTATATTTCTCCTGCAGGGGTTGATTTGGTGCATCGGTATTAAAAATAACGTAATCCAGGAACGTTCCGCCGGCCAACCGTTCGATCTCATCAGCGAAATCACTCACTTTGAATGATTCGGTTTGGCCTGGCTTCGTCACCAGATTACAGACGTACACGCAGATCGCCCCGGTACGACATAGTGCTTCGCCGACCCCGTCTACAACCAGGGCCGGGGCCAGACTGCCATATAGATTACCGGGCGCAATCACGACGATATCGGCCGATTCGATCGCTTCGATCGCCAATGGGTTAGCTTCGGCGTGCGGTTCGAGCCACACCTGAGGGCGTTCGGCCAGTTCACCATACGATATATTTGACTCTCCGTGTACCGGCTGGCCATCTTTACCCTCAGCGCACAGCGTGACATTGGAAAGCGTAATCGGCTCGACCTTGCCAGTGATATTGAGTACCTTACTCGCCAACTCGACCGACTCGGCAAAGCTACCGGTCATCTTCTCTAGTGCCGTCAGGAAGAGGTTGCCAAAAGCATGACCCTCCAACCCACCCGAATCAAATCGGTAATTAAAGAGGTCACGTACTTTTGGTGAATCGCTCAATGCCACAAGACATTGCCGCACATCACCTGGCGGCAATACGCCCTGTTCATCACGTAGTACTCCGGTTGACCCACCGTCATCAGCCATATTGACAAGCGCCGTGATATCGCTGGCATATTGCTTCAAACCGCTCAGTACCGTGAAACTACCGGTTCCACCGCCGATCACAACGATTTTCGCGCCAACGGTTCTCTTCTGGCTCATTGTTCGCGCATTTTCTTGATAACGCTACCGTACCAGATGGCGCTTTTGCGGACTTTACGTTTGAAATTATCCTTGTAATCCACCTCGACCAAACCAAAACGTGGCCAGTGGCCATATGCCCATTCAAAGTTATCAATCATCGCCCAGTGCAGGTAGCCGAGCACATCGGCGCCGTGTTTCATCGCGGCATGGATTGCCAGGATCGAACGCAGGATCCACCACTGGCGGTAGTCGTCATTTTTGTCCGCCACGCCGCTTTCGGTCACGATAATCGGTTTCTTGTGCTTCGCGAGCCGACGGATCACATGCTCGAGGTCATCTGGACGCATTTCCCAGCCGAGGTCACTTAGGTTTTCCTGGGTATTATCGACTTTGATGCCGATATGACGGTCGGAGAAGTAGTAATTCAGCCCGAGAAAGTCCGTCTTGCGGCCGACATACGCCAACACCAAGTCGTCGCGGAGCCAGAAATCGCCCCGCACCGCCAATTTCGTAATTTTGCGATCATCCCCTGCCCGCAACCAGGCATAGCTTTTCGTAAAACCGATCTTAAACCGCCGGCTCATCCGCTTGCCCATTTTATAAACCTCTTTGTGGCCCTTGAGCAGATTACGATAGACCCAAAACGCCTTCCAGTACGAATGTTTTTGCGGCGGATGTTCAAGCGTTACGTAGCCATGAACAATCACGGTGTCCGGTTCATTAATCGTCGTGATATAACGTAGGTCCTGACCTAATTCCTGGAGGATTTTTTCAGCGTAACGAACAAAATATTTCACGTTGGCAGATTTCTCAAACCCGCCCATTTTGACGAACCACATCGGCATCGTCCAATGGAATAGCGTCGCCATTGGCTCAATGCCCCGCTTCTTGAGCGCCGTAATATACTCGCGGTAGTGCTGGATTTCATCAAGATCCCACTTTCCCTCTTCGGGCTCAATACGCGACCATTCAATACTAAAACGGAACGCATTGAAATTTAATTTCTGAGCAATATCAAAATCCAACTCGTAGCGATTATAGTGATCGGTCGCCTTTCCGGACACATAATTTTCCGGGTCGGAAGCATCATCTTTCACCTCTGGCCAGATAGGCAGGTGGCTAATTTTGTACGGAGCGGCTTGGGCGAGACTTTTGGCATTTTCAAGCTCCCACACACTCCAGTTGTTGTGCAGGCCGCCCTCTACTTGATGTGCACTCGTGCTTGCGCCCCATAGAAAACGTTTCGGAAATTTGGGTGTAACTTGAGTAGCCATGAACTGCAGTTATTATAGCCTAAGCCATGGCTAATTGACATCTCGGTGCCACCTGCCGCCAAATGCGCTACACTAGGGGGATGAAAATTGCGATCCAGGGTGGCCATTATTCTTTTCATGATCTCGTTGCCCGGCGCTGGTTTGGCGAGGCAGCCGAGATCGTTCCTTGCGAATCATTCGCTGATGTCTTCGCGGCCCTCCAGTCCGAGACGGCCGACAAAGCCGTAGTAGCAATTGAGAATTCCCTCTATGGCTCCATCAATGAGGTATATGACCTGCTTCTCAAGCACCAATTCCCTATCATTGGCGAAGTACCGGAACATATCCACCAGCAATTAATTACCCATCCCGACACCACGCTCGCCGATATCCAGGTAGTCTATTCGCACCCGGTAGCGCTCAACCAGTGCGCCCAATTCCTTGACACGTATCTGCCGCAGGCCGAGCGTATTGAATATTTTGATACCGCCGAGAGCGTCGCCCACATCAAAGCCCTGGGAGACCATCAGGCTGCTGCCATCGCCGGACATGGTGCCGCCCAAGCTCACGGCATGGCAATCTTGAGTGAGAATATTGAGGACGAGGCTACCAATTTCACCCGGTTCCTCATCCTTGACCGTGACGCCGAAGCGGTTGATGGTGCCGACAAAGCTTCGCTCGTCTTGCGCACCTCGCATAAGCCAGGCGCATTATATGAAGCGCTCGGCATTTTCGCCAATCGCAACATCAATCTCACCAAACTTCATTCCCGGCCCATTCGCGGCAAAGTCTGGCTGTACCAATTCTTTATCGACTGTGAAGCCGACACCGATCAACTCACCGAATCTATTGAAGCGCTCCGAAACGCCGATTGTGAAGTCACTCTGCTCGGCCACTACCGCAAGGCAACAACCGGCGATATTGACTAGTTATCCCAGGCGAACCCATTTCCAAAATGCCCATAGCGTGCCGTCTGTTCAAACTGTGGTTTTCGCAAATCGAGAGTAGCAATAATTCCTTTCGGCGTGAGATCGTAGCCTTCAACCACTTCTGCCTTGCCATCGATAATAACCGTCGCTTCAACTGGCTCGGCCACGCCGATTGCGTAAGCCAGATAGCAATATACTTCTTTGGCTTTGCGATTTTTTAGATAATCAACCGCGATTCGACGCGCGATGTAGGCCGCCGAGCGGTCAACTTTGCTCGCGTCTTTGCCGCTGAAACAACCGCCGCCAACTGGGATGTGCGGGCCATAATTATCCACGACGAGTTTACGCCCGGTCAATCCGGCATCAGCCTCAAATCCACCCTGGTCCCAATCGCCAGCCGGGTTAATGTGAATCTTTAGTCGTGGACCAACTGTTTGGTTTTTCAACCAATTTTCGACTTCTGCCCGCAATGTCTGTGATTTTGCGTGCTGGAAGCTTGCTACTACCGCCACGATCTGGCCGTTTTTGAGCGTAATTTGGGTTTTGCCATCATGCGGCCAAATCGCATACAAATACTGATTTAATCGCCGCGCCAACACCGTTTCAAGTGGCAAATACTCCGGTGTCTCATTAGTCGCATAACCAACCATGATCCCTTGATCGCCGGCACCGCCGGTATCCACGCCAGCGGCGATTTCCGGGCTCTGTTTAACGAGGTGCTCTGTCAGCTCCACGTCACCCGCTAGGCGCTTCACGATCGACGCCACGTTGATATGCGTTTTCGCCGTTACCTCGCCGGTGATAAATACTTTTCCGTGACCACCGACCGTTTCAACCGCCACGCGCGCCGTGGGATCCTTAGCCAAATACGCATCCAGAATCGCATCAGATATCTGATCACATAATTTATCCGGATGCCCCGGGCTAACACTCTCGGCCGTGCGATAGGTTAATTTGTGTTGTGCAGACATTAAAAAACTCCCTTCTGTCTGCCTGATCGAGAAAAGAGTACGGGTAGGTATATCTTTCCTGGAAACCAGGCTGGAATTGGCACCTAACTAAATAGGTTGCTGGCGATTCATCGGGCCAGTCCCTCATCGCGCTCTTGATACTTAAATTGTTAACGTTTCTAGCCTATCACAGTCCTTATGGCAATGGAACCGCGTCCTCGCCGAAGTGCTTTTGCAGTCTCAAGATAATCGATTTGTTATTACGTCCGAGCAGTTTGGATAGTTCCTCAATTGAACTGCCATTTTGGAATTTTTCCGTTAACACTGCATCATCTTCCTTTTTCCATGGCGTATAGGCATTTGGGTGTTTCTGGCGCATTTTCTCGAGCCGCTCCGCCCAACTCTTGGCTTTTCGCTCTTTTTCAGTTCGCTTTGTTGCTGCTTCCGTTTCCCGTTTATTGGCATTGGCTCGTAAATGTTCGTATTTCTTGGCGTGCTGGGCAGCGTTTTTGCGAAGCTGCTCATCAATATGTAGCGCGTCTTGACTGATCTTGAGTGCCATCTGGTTAATGCCAAGCAGGCTTAAGTTATCCAATCGGCGCACACGAGATAATGCAACGTAGCCCATGCCTTCGACAAAGGCTTTTCGCAGATCAATCCGCGCCGCATCCAGCGTCATGCCTTGGGATTTATGCACCGTAATCGCCCACGCCAAACGCAGTGGTAATTGCATAATGCCGGCTCGTTTTTTGTCACCATCACGGAGCTCCCAACTGTCCGGCTGAATGGTGACGGTTTTGCCATTTTTGAATTCCACGATCGGATAATCGCTTCCCTTTTCAAAGCCGATAACTTCTCCGATTGAGCCGTTGACGTATTCTTTTTTGGGGCTGTTTTTGATCGCCATCACCAACGCGCCATGTTTCAGCGCCAAGCGCTCCTGCGCCAGGCATGACCGCTTCAGGGTCGCCACGTAATTTTCCGAGCCAGTCGTCGTCATGTCGTAATAATGCGTCTCACCCTCAAGCTGGTTTAATCTCGCCTGGTTGATGCGGTCAACATCAATATTGACGGTATGCAGTTCAGTAATTTTGTCCGTATCGAGATCGGCACCTACTTGCTCGAGCAAACGCTCAGCATGGCGGCGGCGAACATCACCACCACGAAGCGCATTGAGGATTTCGAGAAATTCGTCGTCATCCTGACGGTGTTGTTCATCCAAATAGCAAATCACCGGGTCCAGTTCTTCCCACGCTTTTGAGTGAACGACAAATCCGCCTTCGCGCTTGTCCTCTCGATTCACTGGCGGCAGCTGGAAAAAATCCCCACACATAACGACCTGGATGCCGCCAAACGGCCGGTCATCGTCACGCACGACACGAGCCACCTGATCAACCATATCCAACCGATAGTCATGCAGCATCGAAATCTCGTCGATTACCAGCACGTCCGTCGTCTCGATGATGTCACGGCGGGATTTCAACAAGTAATCTTCAAAGTCCTCAGCTAGCTCGTCATGAATTCCAATCCCGCTCCAAGCGTGAATCGTATTGCCACCGACATGGGTGGCCGCCAGACCGGTCGTCGCCGTCACTGAAACGTGTTTGCCATCAGCCTTGGCGGCACGGATAAATTGGTTCAGCACATACGTCTTCCCCGCCCCGGCCGGACCGGTCAACAGGACATTATGACCAGCATGCAAAATCTCAAGCGCTAGTTGTTGATCCATTGGCTCGTGCTCAAACGTCCTTCACTGGACGCACTAACTCCAAATCGACCACTTCAAAACTTCCATCAGATTCATGTCGATATTCAATCATATGCGCGGCACAGAAATAATCACCACTTCCCTGGTCACGGTAATATAATTCCGCGTATTTGTAACTGTTGTGCATCAGCTTCTTCCCCTGATAGATCATAAATTCACGCTCATTACCCGGTGTTAAGACATAATCCAATTCTTGTTTGGCACCAAAAATATAAATCTTATCCAGCATGATATCGAAGTGCGACAAGTTGCGGATCCGTGCCCACAATTCAACGTAATCACCGCTGTAATGCGGCCTGACCCCGACGATGGCGGCTTCAGCCACTACTTTGTAACCACCCTTCACGCGTTGATTTCTATGAACACGCTCCTGATCACCTACCGAATCATCGGCTTGTGTCGTTGGTTCAACTGGGTCACCCCATTCGTCAAACTGTTTCTGCGGTTTTTCCTGAGGCGCTTCGAAAGCCGGTTTTCCCTGAATCATTCGTTTTGCGACGTCCCAAAATCCCATACTTCTATTATATCGTGCTTTCGACCCGCGCGCCCTTGCGCGCCTTATTTGCCCACTCATCAGCCAGCTCATTGCCAGCATCACCCTCGTGACCACGCACCCAGGTCAATGTCGCTTTGCTCTGCCGAAATAATGGACAGACTGTCTGGACGATATCCAGGTTTTTGATCTCGCCGCCCTTTTTCTTCCAGCCATTCGCCTCCCAGCCAATTGACCATTTCGTGATGACATTGATCCAAAATTCACTATCAGTGAAAATCTCACAATGCTCTCCATTTGCGTTCTCAAGCGCCGCCTTGATCGCCAAACCCTCCATCCGGATATTTGTCGTTTCGCCATTCTCTGAACCCAGCACAACCGGCTTCATATCCCGGATGACTGCAAACCCGCCCGGACCAGGATTCGGGCTCGCACTACCATCGGTATAGTACGTTATCATTTAATCTTCTCCTTCAAATGAGCTGACGTTTCGCGTAATAGGAACAGGCTAATGTCATCTTGGGTCGTCCCCTTCTCATGAAACGGCACGCTGATAATTTTGATCAGGATCAACATATAACTCATGATGAACGTGATGATGCCGGTGATGATGAGGCCGCCATAAAACGGATCAATATTTGTCAGTAACAACACGCCAACAACCAGCACGACGATCGCGCGCACCAGGAAAAACGCCGATGGGATAAATTTAATTTTCTGGATGTAATTCACCCGGAACATACTTCTGAGTAACTGTGCCTGTTGCTGTTTCAACTTGACGATGAAGTTCGCCGGTACTCCCGCTGCTTCCATCTCGCCAAACGTGATGTTGAGGTCGCCGATCTCGCGCCGAGCACCTTTGCGATTGACACGCGTGCCCTCACGGAATGCGCCCAGGATATCAATGAGATTTTTGCGGAAGAGCTCGATATCAAACTTCGGATAGGTCTTCTTTATTTCAACGGCATCTTCATACATATTCTCAATCGTCGAGGCAAACTCAGCCGGAATGCGTTCGCTTTCTTTGTAGTCAGCTATGGTCGCCGAGAGCACAAACCCGATCACAAATATCACGCTGGAGATAACGCTATTGTGCAGCGACGTCTGCTGAATTGGTTCCAACCCAAAATAATGGAGCAGGTATTTTACGATCACCACCGCCACGGTAATGATGACTGCGATGAAAAATATCCGAAATCTCAGAAATACTTTCATATCTGACTATTATAGCCCAGGGACAAACTCTTCCTCTTTGTCCGACGGCTCTTTCAGCGGTTTTTTACTCTTAATTTCGTAGCGTAATCCGGTGACCGGCGATTCGATGTAGTCCTCATTTAATAGGTTCACGAATTTCACGAGATCCTTTTCATCCATGATGATAATCGCGCCGCTATCGTCTTCCATCAGTTCGACGCCGACGTCTTCAGCGTGATTCATCAATTGCTCCTGCGTCATGATGCCGGCATCAATTTTCTGCAGTTTCTTGATGGTTGATTTGCGCCCCTTCACGAGCCCGTTGATCGTCAAACCATCCGCAAAACTTAGCCGGAAATTTGCTTCGATTTCCTTCACTTTTTGCTCCGCGATATATGACTCTTTCGCATCATAGCCGAACAAACTTTTTAATTTGGCTTGGGAGAAAACATACATGTCTTGGTCGAGCACCATCAGCTGATTGTCGTCCGGAATGCGAATTGCCGCCTCGGCGTCGAATGGAACGAATTTGCCGTTGCGAATCATCCAGCCGACCTTCCCGCTCATCATCTGAGCCGCCGGCAATTGCTTGATGACGTAAAACGGCTTATCCAATTGCTCATGCGAAATCCGTGCCACCGCGCCTTTCATGCGCTTGATATCATGGGCTTCGTCATTAAAGATTTCCATCTCGGCCTCTTGGGTCTTGATCCAGCGCAGCACTTCGCGGGCTTTTTCGACGTTGGATAATTTCGTCCGCTGCAACACGTCCGCTTCAGCTTCGGCGTCTTCAAATGCCCGCACTGTCAGGCCGGTTTCCGCCCCACTCAGTACATATTCCAGGATCTCATCGAGGAATAACGGCTCCATTTGCTTATTCAATTCCGCCGAACGGTTCGTGCGGTAGACTACACCATTGCGGTTGAAGAAAAAGAGGTCAACTTTCAGCTCATCCTTGTACTGCACGATGTTATTCGCCCATTGGAAGATATCCGTTTGCTCATACGGCTCTTCATCGGCCGCCAGGATATCCGTCGGCAGCGGCAATGATGTCGCCTTTTTCTCTAAATCAGTCGTATGTTGGTCTTCCATATTTTGCGCCAAATTTTCCCCTCCGATATCAGATCGGCTTTGCGGTTTTTAGATAATTCACCATTCATCTTATCGCACAAACTGCCTGATGAATGATGTAAAACTAACGCCTATAATGAATATATGGGTGAATCCTATCAACCAATTTATTTTATCGGTATTGCGCTTCCACCTGCACTTGATAAACAAGTAGCTGATTTGAAATGGCAACTCTACAACAAAAAAGCACATATGCTCGTACCGCTCCTGCCGCACATCACGCACCTCAATCCCCCAAGCCTCAAAGGCATCATGCCAGACGAATTAATCCCACGCGTCCGTGAAATCGCCGCTCGCTACGTTCCAATGAATATTGCACTGACTGAAATCGACTTTTTCGATAATGAAGTCTGTTATATCCGTGCCCAATCGCAATCCCTGTACTCACTACAGTCCCAGCTCGTGAAATTGCTACCACCCGAAGCCCAAGCGCTTCATTACAAACGCCCCTATACACCACATATCACGCTTGCCCAGACATACGACCCTCGAAAGCTTGATGTTGATGCCGTCCGCGCACTTGCCGAAAAATCCCTCACGCTACCAATTACTTTTACTGTTGGTTCCGTTGCCTGTTTTGTCCGTATCCTACCACGCGAATATAGGCCTGAGACTATCTGATTTTATTGTACGTATCGCTTTACGAAATTTTGCAAAACCTTAGCAGACTTGGTGAAATCCCATTGTGCTGCTTGAGCCAGAATTTCATCGCCCTCTTCCGGCGCGAAATAGCCGTGATCACGATAGGCTTCAACTCGGAGCGCAAAACCCGGCAAATCTAACTCCGGATGAAACTGTGTCGCATACACATTTTGGCCTGCTCGTATCATATGCACACATTTATCCGAACGAGCCAGCTCAACGCAACCGGCCGGCACTTCGCCTATACCCTCTTTGTGCCCACTCAGCGCCGTAAATGTCTCACCTAAACCATCGAGGAGCGGATCATGTTTACCCGCGTCATTCACTACCACTTCAACCATGTCCGTAATCTCCCCATAGTCAAAGCTCGGTTTCATACCCTGTGCCATTGCAACCGCACCAACGCCCAGGCACAACCCCAAGAATGGTTTGTCTTCCTTGATAATTTCCCGCATGAGGTTAATAAGCCACACTTCGTAACGTTTTTGTTCAGGTAACTTCTTCTCATCAGGATATGCAAAGTTCGCTGGGCCGCCGCCCATGATGACGGCCGCATAATCATCGAGGTCAATCTCACCTAGCTCATCACGATCCATCCGCAATCGCACCACTCGCTCAGGCGCAACGCCACCCACGCGGCAAATCGCCTCAAATTCATTGTCGCTGACATCATTTTCCGGCCGCGATTGAAGCAATAAAACGGATTGCTGGTTCATAGATAATTATCGTACCACAACGATAAAATGATTATTCAAAATCCTATTGCATAAGCTGTTTGTATATTTTATGATGTGAAAATGATCCGTTTGCAATGTTCTTGTTGTACATGTTGTTAATCCTATTTTTAGGGTTACTGAATTAATGCCAACAACTCATTGAAACAAGGAATTGCACAACATGAATACTCTTGCCTTTCGTTCTCCTGAAGAACTACGGATCCACAACATATTATCGGTCGTGGCTCACCCCGATGACCTTGAAATGCATCACAGCGCTGCACTGTCGTTTGCAAACCAGGGTTTTGCAATTATCGCGACTGACGGTGAAAAAACGAAATTAAACTTCACGAACCAAGTATTTGAATCTCCTGAGCAAATTGCCCGCGCACGTCGAATTGAATCAATCCGTTCCCTCGCTCAACTCGGCATCGCCGCAACCGTCTATGGTG
>Ga0105028_100017_pt1 | contig 21566 bp, 18 predicted proteins | sample RS_106metaG_FD_91478 | JGI IMG/M metagenome (GOLD analysis project Ga0105028, IMG submission 91478) | Switchgrass associated microbial communities from Austin, Texas, USA, to study host-microbe interactions - RS_106 metaG | ecosystem: Host-associated > Plants > Roots > Rhizosphere | place: USA...
CAGCAGAACAGCGGTCCGCTCAACGTGCTTCAAAAACGCATCACCGAGTCCCTTGCCTTCAGCTGCACCCTCAATTAATCCCGGAATATCAGCAATCAAGAGGCTCGTGTCATCGATATCGGCCACACCGAGGTTCGGCGTCAGGGTCGTAAAGGCATAATCAGCAATTTCCGGCCGGGCGTTACTGACAACAGAGAGAAAAGTTGACTTGCCGGCATTCGGGAATCCAACCAAACCGACATCGGCTAATAATTTCAGCTCCAGGCGGGCTTCAAACGTTTCACCCTTTTCACCCACTTCAGCAATCCGCGGCGCTTGGCGGGTTGAGCTCTTAAAGTGGGCATTACCGAAACCGCCTTGACCACCGTAGGCAACAACCGCTTCCTGGCCATTTTCGACCAAGTCAACGATCAGTTCATCATCATGGAATACTTGCGTCCCCACCGGTACACCAACGATCAGGTCAGTCCCGTTGCGGCCATGTTTCTTACGCTCAGTGCCGGCCTTACCTTCTTCGGCCCGCAATTCCTGGCGCTGGCGAAAATGTGACAGTGTATTGAGGTTTTCATCGGCCACAAAGACGACATTGCCGCCTCGGCCGCCATCACCGCCATCTGGACCGCCCTTATCAATATATTTCTCATGACGAAAACTCAGGGCGCCATTGCCGCCCTTGCCTGCCATTACTACAACCGTCGCACTATCTGCAAACATATTTAGCCATTATAACAGAGGTAAATGTGATTAGATAGCGCCAAGGCTTTAATCGAGGACGTCAGGCAAGGCAAAAGCGAGAAACGAAAACAGGCTGTACAACAATGGTACTGCCTGTTTCGTATCGGAGCTTTTAACGCCGCCTGACGTTCCCTAGTAAAGCCGACTAATGGATGTAGTTGTAGCTGCCTGCCTGTCCGGCAGAAATAGTACGAGTCGAAACAACATTCCAACCGGCGTAGTTCATCTCAGAAACGGTCACACTGCCGTCAGCACCGACGCTTTCGACAAAGGCCACGTGGCCGTAGCCGCCGCCGTTTTGAAGCACCGCGCCAACCGCTGGCGTGTTGTTGACGGTATAGCCAGCTGAGCGGGCGTAGCTTGCCCAAGTAACGGCGTTACCCCAGAAGCTACCGACAGGACGGCCAATCTGAGCACGCTTGTTGTAGACATACCATGTACAGTACCCGTAGTCGTAACGGTTACCCGCTACCGCGGCAGCGGCCGCTGATGGGCGGAATGAACCGCCACCGCCAGAAGTTGCAAGCCGCGGGCGCTCATTCTCCGGCAGGATACCGCCAGGGATGACGAAACGCATACCCGGTGTCAGGCCAGATACTTCAAGGTCGTTAAAGCTGATGATGCGAGCTGGATCCGAGCCGTATTTCTGCGCCAGAGCCTCAACCGTATCACCTTCACGCGCCGTATAAATAACGCCGTTAGTGCTCGGAATCGAGAAAGTCTGGCCAGGTGCAACGGCATCGGTTGCCAAATTGTTAGCCCACTTCACCGTCTCAACGCTCACGCCAAAGCGCGCAGCGATTGACTGTGCCGTGTCACCGGTCACTGTTTGGTAGGTGACGATGCCGCGCTGTGAGTTAGGCTGGACAATTTGTGGTTTTGTCAGCAAATTATCATCACTTTGGGCTAGTGTTTCCTTGGCATTCAAGGAAATTGAAAGGTTTGCAACGTTTGACGCAATGGAGAGATCGGCAACTTGGGCGGTCGTCGCAGCTAGGTTAGCGGCAACGATCTGGTCAACTGAGAGCTGTTCCGCCTCGATAACGGAGGAAGCAGTCCCCTGGGAGTTAACTTGTTGTTGAATTGGGGATTGGTAACCAACAGAGACAATGCTTGCAATAAGAGCAAGGACGGCGGCGTATGACACAACGGTCGTTAGCTGCCGCGAGCGAATCACCCGCTTGGAGGATTTGCCCTTTGGTGTAACAGCAACGCCAGATGGCACAGTTGCTGTATTGGTGGTACGAATAATAATTCTCCTGCGTCTTGTTGCCAAGATGCGACTACCTCTACTCTGTCTTTGCTTTTTTGTTTTAGATGAAGAAACTTCAGATCAAACAAAAAACAGGGTGCGCGTCGACCATACTTTCGCAAGTGTTAGTGCTATTTATTGGGTAGCACCCGTATCGACATTTCGCGGCAGGCACATTCGAAGTTGATGCTCCCATCCCGACACTGATGAACCACTCCTATCAGCGTAGATTACTTCTTCCAATATGCAATAGAATTATACCAATCATTGCTTTTAGTGTCAATATATTTCATAGTATGTAGTTAATACAAATTACAGAGGTCATGACAATGAGCGGCGATGTTGGCCTCATGCTCCTCAAAGGTACGGGCAAAGTAGGTTTTGCCGTCATCACCAGAGACAAAATAGAGATAATCGCCTGGCGCAGGGTCTGCTACGGCCTGCAAGGCAGTGTAGTTCATATTCGCAATCGGACCGGGTGGTAGTCCGGGATTAGTCCTCGTGTTATACGGCGAATCGATATCAACTGCCGGCGTGACTCCTAGCTGTTCGGCGGCATACTCAAATGTCGCGTCGGCACCCAGCACCATATTTTGTGCTAAGCGCGAATAAAATACCTGCGCCACTTGCTTCTGCTCAGTCGGATTGGCTACTTCCCGTCCCACGATCGAAGCCAGCGTCAGCGCCTGATGGAGGTTCAGTCCCCGCGCCGCGAACTTCTCGATGAGGCCATCGTTTTTGAGTTTCTGATATAACTCATCAAACGCCCGCTCAAACACCGTGTTCAGCTTGTCACCGGCATTCATGCGGTATGTTTCCGGGAAGATATAACCCTCAAGTGTCTGTCCTTGTGGCCGGTCTGCAAGGAGCGGCGAATTGTATGAAGCAGTAAATGCCGCTTCGATTTCTTCTTTCGAAAAGCCCTGTTGCGCCAAGCTGCCGTCTACTTGCGAATCCGCCAGCTCTTTCAGCGTTAAGCCAGGCAAAATCGTGATGTTCAATTCGTCCGTTTTACCACTGGCAATATGCTCGACGATATCACTTACCTTCATATTTTTCGCCAATAAATAGCCTCCGGCTTGCAGCTTGTCCTTTTTCCCGCTGAGATCAATATAGATCCGCGTCGCTAATTTGGAGCGCACGAGCCCTTGGGCGGCTAAATTATCGATAATTTCCCGCGATGTTTCACCTGAGGTGACAATCAGCCTGACATTTTGTTGGTCATTTTTATTAACCGGCTGCAATGCCCAGTTATACCAGACAGCAGTGGAAATAATTGCCGCGATTACCACGCCAATCGCCGCGAAGATCCAGAACTTTTTCTGACGGAAAAACGGTGGCTTGCGATTGAGCGTTAGCTGCGCCGGGACCGGGTCATTGACCGGCGTCACCTTCTCGGCTGGTGGCTGAGGGGCTACGGGCAGTTTCGGTTCCCTTTTTGGCGGCGGTAAAATATCCATATCAGTGACTCTCCGCGTAATCGGTGAGGATAAGCGCTGCCGCAACCGCGTCAATATCCCCTTTGTTATATGGTTTCTTCACCGCTTTGAGCTGCTCCTCGGCCATTACAGATGTGAGAGATTCGTCCTGATAGACGATCGGTGGCACTTCGGCTTCGTTGAGTTTTTCGACAAATGCCTCAACATATTCTGACTGTTTGGTTTTCTCGCCGGACTGGTTACGGGGGTAGCCAACCACAACCTTGACGGGCTGAAACAAGCCGCAGGCTTTGACAATTTCGGCAATTTCCGTCCCGTCAACCAACAGGTAGCCGAGCGGACGGGCAATGCGCACATCACTGTCTATCACCGCCATACCGATGCGCTTGCTGCCCACATCGAGTGATAGGAGGTTAGTTTGTGTCATTTTTTAGGACAAATTTGATCGTTATCTTATCTTTACCTGGCGCTTTTGTCACCCAGAATGGGAAGAATGAGGTTTCGACGTCTTCAATGCCACTAATGCCTTCGAGTTGCTGCTGGATCTCACCAGTCCGTTTGCCTGCCAGTTGTGATTTCAGTTCATTCTCATCAATTTGCGGCCCGACTTGCGCCTGAGCCGTTGCTTTGACTGTAAAACCACCCTCAACGCTGGAGAATTGACTGAAGCCAACCGAATCATCGCCACTACTGTAGACTTTTTGGTCCTCCTTGCCGGCAAGTTGTTTCTTAAGGTAGGCATCAAAATTAGCCTTCAGGTCTGAGCGCTTTACGCCGACGAGCGTATATGTCGTCTCAGCGGTCAATTTCGCCTTGGTTGCTTCCTGATCAACGCCGGGAGAGGCAACCGGCTCAGCTGGTTCCGCTTTGAAACTCTCATTAATGACGATGGCGTCGCTACCAAATTTCTTCTTCAGCTCAGCATTGATAGCTGCGGTGTCTTGCTGCGCAAGCTGTTGCTTGGCTTTGTCAATGTCCGCTTGCGAGACAACCGTCGCGGTTTTGTCGGTACCTCCGCCGGAAGCAGATTTAAAGCTCGCCGTAGTGTTTGCGGGTGACCCCGAAAGCGCACCTGTCGCACCATTATAGCTACTGCCTGGTGCAAATGCGGTCACATCACCGCTCGCTGAACCCTGAACAGGACAACTGAAATTACCACAAGGGAACGAACCGCCAGGTACCGAGACATTGGCGTTCAGTACAAAAACGAGCCCGCTACTAGAGCTGAGTTTCGTGCCAGCCGCAACGGTAATGGCGCTGAACGAACTGTTCGAGATGCTTATCTGACCCGTCGCTTTCTCGCCTACTTCCTTTTTACCGGTCGCGTCGAAATCAACCGAAACGGTCTTTTTGGTTTGCTGCACGATCGCCGGCAAGATATTTTGCGCCGTATCGGCTGTCGCATTCGGCCGCAACTGGAGAGTTTGGTCAATATTCATGAGGTTCGTATTCGCCGTGATCGCTACCGTTGCATGCGGCGCGAAGACAAATGCCCAGATCAAAAAGGCGATCATGACGACCCCGCCGCCAATACCAAAGAATAACTTCTTGCGGAATTTATCAAAATCAGGTAGTTTTGAGCCTTTTTTCGGGGCTTTGGCGGCTGCCGTAGCAGCAAACGGCGTCGTCGAAGGCGCTGACTTAGACGCCTGCGGTTCTTTCAACCCATTGTCACCGGCAAGCGGCGCGGTTGCCGCTAAATCACCGACTGGTAATTCATCACCGTTGATGACATCTTCGTCATCGACTTCCAGCGCTGTCACCTCAGGTACTTCAGGTTTGCTCTGGAGATTTTTAGCCACCGGTATCATTACGCCGGCCGCTAAGCTCGAGAGTGCCGCGTCGTTCGTGATTAGCACGACACGCTTGTCAACCGCCTTGACGGCGCGTTGCAATAGTTTCAAATTAACGACGCTCTGCAATACCCCGATCCGCTTCGGCGGCACAAGAGCAACGATCGGGGCTTTGGCCGCTTTAGCTTTGTCGATAATCGACGTAATATCGTCTTCGATATCGACGTAAATTACGTCTTTTTTGGGTGAAGTATCGGTGGTCATACTCGGAGTAATCTGTTTAATTTGTCTTTTATCGTGTCAGCGTCACTGCTTCCTACCATCGTATCATATCCGACCCGGAGCAATCCCATGGCCGTGATGAAAGTATGGTCGAGTTCGCTGCTGGTTTTATCGGTAATACCAATTACGTCTGCCGGCTGGATGTGCTGGATTGATGGACGTTTGGTGAATGGCAGTTCCTTATACCAATCGCGCGTTTCCAGGGCTTCAACTAACTTTTTGAGGCTGGAGCCACCACCGCACAATAGGATACGGTTTGGCAAATGGTCAACTGAGTCAAATTCACTGAGAGCCAATTCAACGCCGCCGAGCCAAACTTCTAGGGTCTTATCAATCGAGGTATTGACCTGTTTGGCAACTGATTCTTTGAGCGGTGATTTATCCATGTTGACTTTCAATTTCTCCGCATCGGCGTAACTTAGGTCCATATCAGTTGCAATTGTGCGCGTAAAGCTGCGGCCGCCAATTCCAAACATCTTGGTACCTTCAACGCCACCGTCATTGACGACGGCAATGTCGGTTGTGCCACCACCAACATCGGTCAGGATGGCAGTGAAATTACTGCTCGCATCAGTACCGAGGACCGATCGCGAGACGGCAAACGGTTCAGCTGCAACGGCGATCAGGTCAAGGTCGAGCTCACCGGCGGTGCGCTCTAACGCCCCGATGTGTACCATCGGTGCAAAGGCAGTATAAATCTGAATTGCGACGTCCTTACCCTGGAAACCGATCGGATTCGACACCTTGTAGCCATCGATATGGATGCTCACAATCGCCGAGTTTACGAGCTTGACTTCGACGTCTTCGTTGCCAGTTTCAAACGCAATCTGTTTCTGAGCTTTGACTTGGGCACGCTCCTGGACTTTCTCGATAATGAATTCCATCTCGTTTATATCCAGTGCCCGGTCCGGCTGCGGCCGCTTGTAACGAATAGTATTCGTAATGCCTTTGACAAGCTCGCCGGCAATCCCGATAACAACCCTCTTACCCTGCAGCCCGGCCTGCTCTTCCGCTTGAGCAAGCGCTTCTTCGCAATTTTTGACGACGCCGCCGATGTCCGAGATGGCACCGGAATGCATATCGCTCAGATCCTGACGTGCCCGGCCGACGCCGACGATTTCGATATCATCACCATTAACGCGAGCAATGAGCGCCTTGACGAACTCAGTTCCTATGTCGAGCGCAACGAGATGCTGATCACTACTATCACCCTTGCTCGGTAGCGCACTTTTGATCTTGTCGAGAATCATACTTGCCTCTCATTATACCAGTTTTGTAACACAAACCTTATGGTTTTACACAACGGCAAGAAGCTTATACAAGAACCGCTTTGATGCGGCGAATACCGGCAGAGCTGGCTTCTTCTTTGGAAATCTTGAAACGCTTGCCGTCTTCGCCTAACTGGCCAGTGTGATCAACGTGCGGGCCGCCACAAATCTCAAGGCTGGCAATGTGATCACCTTCGCCCATTTGGTAGACCTTCACTTCATCGGCGTAACGCTCACCAAATGGTCCGATCGCGCCCATATCAAGCGCTTCTTGAGTTGGATAGAGCCGGAAACTGACTGGTAGATCTTCTTGGATCCAGCCGTTGACAAGCTCTTCGGCGCGAGCAATTTCCTCAGGGGTCATTTTGCGGTCGAGGTTGAAGTCGAATCGTAGGCGCTCCTCGGTAATGTTACTGCCATGTTGGCGAAGTTCATCCCCGAAAATTTCACGCAATGCCGACTGCAAGAGGTGTGTCGCCGTGTGGTATTTCTTGTGTGTCAGGGTCTGGCCACCGAGACCACCCTTGAACGTTCCCTTGGCAGCAGTTTGCGAACGGGCGCGCTGTTCAGCCATTTTGGCGTCAAATTCCTGACGCCAGTTATCTGAGAGTGAAATTTCTTGCTTAAACGCTTCTTCAGTCGAGAGCTCAACTGGGAACCCATAGGTATCATAAAGTGTGAATAGCTCGGCGCCGGTCAAACCGTCGCTTGCAAACTTTGTCAGCTCCTTGAGGCCTTTGCGCAGTGTCTGACGGAAAGCTTTTTCTTCCTTTACGAGCACCGTAATGACTGCTTCGCGGTTTTCGGCAACTTCGGGGAAACCACTGGCGTACAAATCAGCGATAATCGGCACTAATTCCTCGAGGAAGTTCTGCTCAATCCCGAGATCGAAGCTGTAACGGATGGCACGACGGATGAGTCGACGCATGACATAGCCCTGTTCTTTGTTGCTCGGCACGCAGCCGTCAACCGCCAGGAAGGTGGCGGCTCGGAGGTGATCAGCGATGACGCGCATGCTTTCGGTGTGGGATTCGTACTTCTTGCCGCTGAGTTTTTGGAGTTTTTCGATAATCGGCCACATCAGGCTGATTTTGAAGGCATCCGGATCACCAAGCTTGGCAGCCGCAATGCGCTCCAGGCCTGAGCCGTGGTCGATGTTCGGCTTCTCAAGTGGTTCAAATTTCCCTTCGGCAACTTTGCGGTAGGCCATGAAGACGTTATTGCCGATTTCCATAAAGCGGCCACAATCACAGTTCGGATGGCATTTTTCGCCAAACTCGGGATTATGAGGTGTGCCAAAATCATAAAACATCTCACTGTCGGGACCACATGGATCGCCCACCGGCGTATTTTCTGGATCGCCGCTGCGGCTCCACCAGTTTTTGCTACCGTCGTAGTAGAAAATCCGCTCACCCTCATTAATGCCACGTGCATAGCCGTCTTCCTCGCTGCCGATTTCAGCCTCACCTGAGCTCAAGCCTTGGGCTTCATAGAGTCGTTTCCACACAGCCGCCGCTTCGGTATCTTTCGGAATTCCATAGCGTTCATCACCGATGTAGCAGGTGACGTACACGCGGGACATATCCAGTTCAACAACCTGGCTCAAAAATTCGAACATCCATTCGATTTGCTGCTCTTTGAAGTAATCACCCATGCTCCAGTTGCCAAGCATCTCAAAGAACGTCGTGTGACGATTGTCACCGATGTCATCAATATCTTGGGCACGCAAACACGTCTGGCTATCAGCAATTCGCTGTCCATCCGGGTGGGGCGCGCCGAGCAAATATGGGATCATTGGCTGCATGCCAGAGCCAGTAAAGAGCGTGGTTGGATCGTCTTTAAGTACCAGCGGAGCGCGCTTCACGACGACGTGGCCGCGGTCGGCGAAAAAATCTAAATAAGCGTTGCGAATTTCTTGGGCATTCATATCTGTTATATCTTACCAGACGGATCAGCGTTTCCGAAACGTAAGCGGCTTTAATTACAGTTTTGGCGTCAACCGGACAATTTGGTCCTGGCCGGCACCATTATCCGTTGAGATATAGAGGACGCTATCTGGGCCTAACGTAACGGCCCGGATGCGACCATACGCATGATCAAAGACTTTCAGCTGTTCGCCTGTTGTACCGTCAGGCTTCAATTCCAACAACCGCAGGTGCTGGTCTTTCAGCACACCCATCGCCAGACGGTCTTGCCACTTGCCCCATTCATTTCCGGTCAAAAATGCCGCGTCCGATGGGGCAATTGTTGGATCACCTGAGTTCCAGATACTTTTCACCGCCTCAGGAAATTTCTGCGTATCGGTCATCGGCACGCTCTCATCATAGGGGAGTGGCGGGTTCCAGCCGAAATTACCCTTAACGAGCGGGTTCACCTCATCATCAACACTCGAGCCATGCTCGACACTCACGCCATACGAACCGTTTTGAATGCTTGAATAAAACGCTAGGCCTTGGGTGTTACGATGCCCATAGCTATAAATCCTCGGATCCGCTTGCCCGCCGAGATTACCATCGACGCCCTTGCCGTCACGATCCACCCGTAAGATTTTTCCGCCCAATGATGAGAGGTCTTGCGACACACCGCCGCGAGCCGCATCACCGGTACCGATCCATAAATTCCTATCCAATCCAAATCCAATCCGGCAACCGGAGTGACGACCGCTCGACGCCGCCGGCATACCCGTCACGATATCTGTTCGCTCCGACGCTGACGTCGCCGATTCATTCAGCCGCCACCTGACCACGCGTATATCGAGTCCGGAACGGGAGCTATTAAAGCATGCGTAAATGTAGCGGTTCGATTGGTAATCGGGATCTACCGCCAGCCCCATCATGCCACCCTCACCGCGTACCACCACATCATCCGGCTCCTCGATCACCACCTTTTTCCCGTCGGCAAGCTTCGAGATCACTCCGCCGCGTTCCGTGAATAGCATCGTATTATCCGGCAAGAATGCCACCTCCCACGGATGATCCAGCCCACTCGTCACTACCACTGCTTCTATTCTCGGCGTATTATTACGTGTATCGGGTTGGGACGTATCTACGACAGGGGTGTTATCCTCGGCTGAATTAATCAGCCTCGTAATCGCCAGCCAACTCAATACGACTACGACAACAAAGAAAACGCTACACCCAACGATCAACCACGTGTGTACTAGTTTTGGCCGCTCAATATGCAGCCAGTATAGCAAAATCAGGCGATAATGCCGCCGCCGAGGACTTCCTCGCCCCGGTAGATAACCGCTGATTGGCCACTGGCCGCTGCCCGTTCCGGTTGCTCCAGAAACAGCGTATTGTCACTGAGTTTGGCTGGTAACAATGCGCCACGATGACGCAGGCGTACCTGAAGTTCATCATCCTCATGAGGCGCATCATTAATCCAATGCATATTTCCGAGTGGTAATTCACGCCGCCACATCGCCTCGTCATTGAGATTGCGGCTGACGTAGACTTCGTTTTTTGCCATGTCCTTGCCGACGACGTAGTAGGGCAGGCCACCACCAAGATTCAGCCCGTGACGCTGGCCGAGGGTATAGAAAATCGCACCCTCGTGATTGCCGACGATCTCATTGCTATCGCGGTCAATGATTTTACCGGGAGTCGTCTCGACGAACTCGCTCAAAAATTCCTTAATGCCGACTGAGCCGACAAAACAGATTCCCATACTCTCCTTACGGGTTGCTGTTAACAGACCGCGTTCCTCGGCCATGCGCCGGACTTCGGATTTTTCATACCTGCCAAGTGGAAAGAGCGTCTTCTCCAGGGCCGCACCATCAACGCGGTAGAGGAAATACGTCTGATCCTTGTTCTGATCAACTGCCCTATATAGTTTCTCTTCGCTGGTTTTTGCATAGTGACCGGTTGCGATAAATTCCGCACCGTCTTCCAGTGCCGTTTCAAGAAAAATCTTAAACTTCACTTCTTGATTGCACATGATGTCCGGGTTTGGCGTCCGGCCAGCTTTGTATTCCTCGATCATATAATCGACAACTTTGTGCTTGTATTCGGCTTGGAAATCATAGACTTTGAAAGGAATACCGAGCTGGACGGCAACTCGTTTCGCATCAGCCAAATCCTCCGCCCATGGGCATTGCATACCGGGCAGGTCCTGCGTCCAGTTTTTCATGTAGACGCCAGTAACATCATGGCCCTGCTCAACCAACAACGCCGCCGTTAGGGAACTATCCACTCCGCCGCTCATACCAACAAATACCCGCGCCATTAGAACGTTCCGCCTGATGTGAAGAAAATGATAATTTTGACCAATTCGCCGAGCGCCAGCCACCAGCCATGTGGCGTCAACCACCACCAGCGGCTCCATTGTTTATCCTGCGTAACTGGCGCATTCACGATTTCAACGGACCGGCCGAGACGGGCACCGAACTCGAGGCTAGCACGGCGTTGATGGTAGGCACTTGTCACCAAAATGATCTTAGAAAGATGCCGGTTATTGATAAACGTGCTCGTATTGGCTGCGTTCTCAGCCGTATTGCGCGAAAACTCTTCAATCACCACGTTTTCCGACGGTACGCCTTGGGAAACGGCCCGGGTTTTCATGGCCTGGGCATTCGACGGTCCGTTTTCATCTTGGGCGGCACCGGAGAAAATCAACAGCGGCGACCAGCCATTACGATACCGCTCAATGGCTGCATCTACCCGGGCGTTCGTATCGCCGCCACTGACGACCACGATCGCATCAGCAGCAGCACAATTTGAGGAATTTGACGGCGTCTGGCCACAGCGGCTCAAATCATCCGGACCGAGAAAAAACGTCAGTGCCGCAATGAGCGTCAAAACTGCCAGGACAGCCAGCGCGATAATTGCCTTTATCATTTCCCGCGCTCCCGATTGATCGTTTCGCAAATAATCGGAATGACGTCAGTAATTTGTGTCTCGTCGTTCAGATGGCCGAGGCTTAGTCGCAGACTACCGTCAGCCGTTGCCTCGTCGAGCCCAATTGCTTCGAGTACTTTCGAGCGCGTCCCTTTATTTGCCGCGCACGCGGCACCGGTCGCAATTTGCACGCCGGCGCTATCGAGTGCAAACACGACCCGTTCCGCATCAACACCCGGCGCGCTGACATTGAGATACCCCGGCAAATGCCGTTTCGGATGGCCATTCACCACTAAGTCCGACACACCGGTTTCAAGCCCATTGAGCAATTTTTGCCGCAGCGCACTGAGACGTTCGTTTTCCTCATGGCGCCCCGCTTGGGCGAGTTCAAGGGCGCACGCAAAACCAACTGCCCCGGCGACATTTTCTGTGCCTGAGCGTACACCACGCTCCTGACCGCCGCCACGGATTAATGGTTCAAGCACGAGGCCTGATTTTACCCATAGCAGTCCGACTTGTTTCGGACCATACACTTTGCCGGCATTGAGCGTCAGCAGATCAATACCGAGGCGGGCAACATTGATATCAAGCGCTCCAGCCCCTTGGGAAGCGTCACTATGCAGATAAATCGGCGTTGCATTGCCGGCTCGTAACCGCGCGGTGCGCACTTCGGCAATAACGGCCGCAATATCGCGTAATTTCTGGACGGTGCCGAGCTCACTATCAGCCAGCGTGACGCTAACCAGTTTTGTCTCATCCGTAATAACGGCTTGAACAGCATCGGCCGTGATAATTCCTTTTTTATCCGACGCAGCATATGCGTAAGGGAACTGCTCGCCAGTTGTGCGTACGGCCGAATGCTCAGTCGCACCCATGACGACATGACCGCCATCGGCAAGCACGCCATGAAAGGCGATATTGATTGATTCGGTTGCGCCTGCCGTCAGGATAATTTCCTCACGTGAGCCGCCAATTGCCATCGCTAAGCGATGTCGGGCATTCTCGTAGTCAGCTTTGACGCCTCGGGCCGCCATATAAGCAGCCGAAGGGTTATAAAACTTCTCTGTAAAATAAGGCTCCATAGCAGCAAACACCCGCTTATCAAGCGGGGTGGCGGCAGCATGGTCGAGATATGCGGGCAATTGGCGTGACATCTACGTTTCTATTGTAGCAGGCGGGGTTTCGCTCAAGGGTCGGCCGGTAATAGGATCGAGCTTGTAAATTCCGCGCATCACCTGTTCATAATACAAACGCACGGCGACGGTCAAATTAATCAGCTCTTCACCCTCAATGAAACGGTAGTTCACGCCGTCCTGAGCTTTGAGGATACCGTTCGTATGTACTTCATAGCGGGTCGTGCTGGTGCGTTTTTTGCCTGTCTCCGGATCAACCCACTCCTCATGCCAGACCCAGGTCTGATTATCAAGACAGAAGAAATCACGCCGATGGCCGGCCGGAATTATACCGAATAATTTACTCCCAATTTCGCTTTCCAGCTCAATTAATTGCCGCTCGGTTAAATTCTTCAGCGGCCGTTGCTTGTCCTTGACTGGTGCGCCGGTAATGAGCGAGAGGGCTTTTTGAAATATCGACATAAAACATCTCCCTAGGCGGCACGCACAAAGTCATCACGACTCAATGTCTGAGTACGAATTGCCGCGATGTAAGTCGTATGTGATGCAACATATTGAATCATCTGTTCCGCCGTCATGGCTTCGGCTTGGCGAAAGATTTTTTCTTTCTCATCCTCGAGGCTCGGCTGAACGACACTTTCGTGTGTCACCACCTTTGGCTCAACATCACTCAGATAATTTAGATCAGGGCGGTAATCATCTTCTAGACGTATCGTCGCGTCATATGTTTCATGCGATTTGGGGCTTACTTCGTTTTCCCAAGCAGCAAAATGCTCATCGACCCTGTTTGGTGATTCATAAATTTTATTAGCCGCCGTTTGGACCTGTTCATCAACAGTCGGCGCCTGACTTACTGGTGTCTCTGACATCGGCAAAACCTTCCCACCCAATAAAAACTGGTAGATTTTTGCGGTTGGTTATTTGTTTGAGAAAAAGAGTTTTGTCGCGTTCCGCTCTGTTGCGCGCGAGAGCTCCTCGAGAGAGATAGACTGGAGATTCGCGATATAGTGCGCAATATGCGTTACGAACGCTGGCTCATTCACCATACCACGGTGCGGTACCGGTGTCAAGAACGGCGCATCCGTTTCAAGGAGTAAAGCCACGAGCGGAATGGCTTTATAGACGTCAGTTCTGTCCTTAGCAAACGTCGCAATGCCGTTCACGCCGATGTAGAGCCCGTGAGACAGCGCTTTGTCGAGATTAGTCAGGTTGTCCGTATAGCTATGCAGCACGCCTCTCAACCCCTTATATTGTTCAAAAATCGGCCAGAAATCATCAAATCCTTCACGAACATGAAAAATTACTGGCAGATCATATTTCCGGGCGAGTGAAAGTTGGATGTGGAGCAGCTCTATCTGCTTCTCGCGCGGTGAGTGATTATAAAAATAATCCAGTCCGCACTCCCCTATGGCTACAATTTTGTCCACGTGGTCTTTTTTGTCTTTTTCAATTAATTTCGTGAATGTTTCGACAATATTTGTCGCAGCAGCCGTATCATGCGGATGCAGGCCGAGTGAAACCCAGATATTTTCATGGTTTCGCGCGAACTCGACCGCTTGCTGCGAGCTTTTCTCATCTGTTCCAACACAGATCAGCCGCTCTACCCCGCCCTCCATAGCGCGAGTATAGGCGCCGTTTTTATCCTCGTAGCGGTCCTCGTGGATATGGCAGTGCGTATCGGTCCAGGTCATGCTTTTTCAGGGGTAGATTCAACCGATTGTGTTTCGGATTTGTGCAATTCTTTCCGCGGGAACAATACACCGGCTTGCTCGTGAACAACACCGTCTTTAAACGTATCGGCAATTTTCTGAGCTGTTTCCGGGAGAAACGGGACCAACAGGGCCCCAATTTGCTGCAAAGTACCGACTGCGTGCGCCAGGATTTCCTCTAGGTGCGCTTCAGCGTCACTGTCCTTTTCGCGCCGTTTGGCAACTTCCCAGGGCTTCACGTTCTCAAGATACTGGTTGAGTGAACGAACCGTCAGCCAGACTTCATCAAGGGCTTTATCAAACTGGCAATTCTTGATCATTTCGTGATAGGTGGCCGCATCATGCTCGGCTTTAATGGCATCACCCACTACTCCGGCCTGGTAGTTAGACACCATTTTCGCAACGCGGGAGACGAGGTTACCAAGCTCATTGGCCAGTTCATTATTGTAGGCTGCTTCAAATTTTTCCCAAGTGAAATCACCGTCATCCAGTGTCGGAATGTGACGGGCAAAGTAATAGCGGAAGGCATCAAGCCCGTAATCTTGGATAATTTGCATCGGATCAACCACGTTGCCGACGCTCTTAGACATTTTTGCACCACCGACGTTGATAAAACCGTGCACGAGGAGCTTTTTCGGCAATGGCAGGTCAAGCCCGAGCAGCATTGCCGGCCAAATTGCCGCATGAAACCTGAGGATATCTTTACCGATCACCTGGACATCGGCCGGCCAGTATTCCTTCCACTCTGCGCGATCTGGATATCCAAGTACGGTGATGTAGTTAGAAAGCGCATCAATCCAGACATACATGACATGGTCAGGATCATCCGGTACCGGTACGCCCCAGGTCAGGTGTTTCTTCGGGCGAGAAATTGAAATGTCTTTGAGGCCGGAGTTGATCAGGTTCAGGATTTCGTTTTTGCGGAATTCCGGCACGATTTCCATCTTGTGGCTTTCAATCGCTTCCTTGATTCGATCACCAAACTCACTCATCTTGAAGTAATAGTTCTCTTCGCTTAAGCGCTGGTACGGTTGCTGGTGGTCCGGGCAAATACCGTTCGTTTCAGCCGCCTCTTTGTCGGTGAAGAATGCTTCGTGACCGACGCAGTACCAGCCTTCATAACTTCCTTTGTAGATATAGGGTTCAAGCTTCTGCCAGATGAATTGAACGGCAGCTTTGTGATGAACGTCGGTCGTACGGATGAAATCCGTGTAGCTAGCGCCGACGGCTTTCATGAGCGTTTCGAAATTCCCGTACATGCTATCGACGTACGCTTTCGGATCGAGGTTGTTCTCGGCAGCTTTAGCGGCAATTTTGTTGCCGTGCTCATCCGTCCCGACCTGGAATCGGACTTCATTACCCTGCTGTTTCTGATAACGCGTCCAAATATCGGCCAGGAGATAGTCAAGCGCATTGCCGATATGCGGCTTGGCATTGGCATACGGAATAGCGGTCGTGATATATAATTTCTTGCTCATAATTATTTCAATTGTAACAGATTAGCGCTGGACGGCAGCGATTGCAAACCGGCCGTCAGTTTCACGGTTACCCTTGAGGAATTGGCTGTGTGAGAAATATATCTCATCCACGGTCGTATCAATCAGGCTCGGCGTAATATGTTCGCGCGTGATATCGGCGCTCATCAGTTGCTCAATCGCCACGTCTTGAAGCGAGCGGTTATCAAAATCAAACAGCGGGTAATTTTCCTGGCCGGCCGACGGACTCAGTGTCACAAATAAATCCTCTGGCCGTGAACCAAACTGCTCAATCATGTAGCGGATCGTCTCGCGCCCGCCATCCTGCAACAGATTGTGCCGGCCGAGATGACTCAGTCCGATAATCCCCTGTTCTCGATCCTCGATGACAGCCCCTATACAATCAGCCAGTGGCAAAAACAACGCCAGGTTCTTCTCACGCGTAAATAGCGCATCGGCTATGATCGTACTTTCGCGGTTCATCCCGTCACCCGCATCATCAACCGTGACTTCCAGGTAGCGACGATAGTTATCGCCTTCGTATTTGAGTCTGACCAATACTGAATCCTTGAGACTCATACCGTGAGCACGCAAAAACGCCTCCCGATTCTTTCGAACTGTTTCAGTATCTGGTACCGTGCTCATTGAGCCGTCGGCGGTCGTCGATATTAGAATCTGTACACTCATGAGAACGACTGGGCTAGTCTGCGCCATTGTTCAATTGAGACCGCTTCGGCACGAATGTCAGGATCAATGTCACTTTTACGCAGCAATGTTTCCGCATCCTGCTTTGATACACCGAGTCCACCAGCGAGAGCACTGCGTAGTTTTTTGCGCTTAGCGGAGAAGCCGGCTTTGACGACCCGGAAAAATGCTTTTTCCTCATCTGAATTTACCAGAGGTGTCGGATGAGTTTTGAGAATCACGACCTGGCTGTCGACCTTCGGTGGGGGCGTGAAATATTCGGCTTCAACCACATCGCCCAAGCTCACATCGGCATAGACTTGCGCACTCACAGCGAGAATGCTCATATCACCAGGTTGGGCGGCGAGACGCTCGGCAACTTCCTTTTGCACGAGCAGCACCGCAACCGACGGTTTATTCACATTGGTCATCAGTAGCTGCACGATTTTCGAAGTGATGTAATAGGGCACGTTAGCAACGACTTTGTAGCCTGACGGAAGCGCAGACAAGTCAAATGACAGGATGTCTTGGTTGTGCACCGTCAGGTTTTTGCCCGGAAATTGTCCTGGGAGTTTTCGTGCCAACTCAGCGTCAAACTCCACTGCAATCACCTCTTTTGCACGGCTCAGCAGCACACTCGTCAGCGTCCCAAGCCCCGGTCCGATTTCTACCACCGTATCGTGATCAGTAATTTCAGCCGAATCAGCAATCGCCTCGAGGATGAGGCGATCTTTCAACCAGTGCTGACCAAGTGATTTATTGGGCATAGATTACTGAGCGGGCGGTTTGTTCGATAACCCAAGCTTCTTATAGCAACCGGGATGTTGAGTACTGAGCCCAGCAGTCATATTCGTATTAGCGATTACAAGCGCGTCTTGATCTGCTGGGGAAGCGTTTGATGGCAGGACGCCGACGAGATCACCACGGCCAGTCTTTCGGGCAATGTTATCCCAAGTTGATGGCAAGAATTGATACGCTCCATAATACCCATTGCCAGAATCGCGCGTGTAATTATTGCCCGTTTCACAGGTACGGAGCGCAAGGAGCCATTCATTAAGTGAGCTTGAATAATTATTTTTAGCACCAACGATTTCAACTTGCCCAATCGGCTGTTCAGTTACAACGGACTGAATCGCCTTACGAGAAACTTCTTGCCCGTTTTGCGTATTAATTTCGTACGTAACTTGCTTTTTGCCAACCTTACCAGCACTTCGCACTTGCTTATATCCAATCGGCATATTGCCATCCTGAATCTGTTGCACCGGCATCTGCACCTCTTCCTCAAGTGTGACCGTCTGCACGCCATTGCGCCAGACCGACACCGTCATGCCAGCCGTGATCGGCGTCTCGTTTGGCAACGATACACCATCATCCTTTCCAAGCTTGACACCCTTTTCCTGGAGCATCTCCCCAACGGTAGCAGTTTGCGTGCGAGCTTCAACCGGCTTGCCGTAGAGAATAAAAGTAAACGGTGTCGCCCGGTCAATTGTCATTTTCAGGCCAGCACCGCCTTCGGCAACCACGTCATCAACCCGCTGCAAGGTAGTGTTGTCCTCGGCATACAATGCCGTGTTAGCGGCTTTGGCAATCTGATGCGGACCTTGAGCAGCAGTCATGACACGGGCACGAGTGGCGCCGTCTTCGACGACGACCGGACGCGCACGGTAAACATTCACATTGTACTGACGTCCGCTTATCTGCGTCTCAACTGCCGGCTCAGTAATGTCGATATCACTGACCTCAATGTTTGCCTCAGCTAGTACATCGCGCACCGTAGTCGCCTTTGTAACAATCGTTTGTTCCTGCCCGCGGTCATAAATCGTTACAAGCCGCTCACCTTGCTTGATTGAGGTATCCTGAGCAAACGCCTGCTGAACCGTCCAGAATAGGGCGAACAAGATAACAGCACACACGATTGGCCAGCTCTTTTGGAGAGCTGCCTTAATGGAAGCATATTTCATTATTTAGGTATCGATTTTACTCACAACAACTAAAAATTAGTGGTCTTATTGTAACAAAATGCTGCCGCTAAGGCAATTTAGAGCCGTTTTAGCGGAGCAAAGGCGGCATTCAATTTCTTGATCCCCTTCCCTTGGAATGCGATCGAAACCGTCATGCCATCAACGCCTACCACCTGGCCGGTACCAAATAATTCATGTCTGACCTTATCACCGATTTCGAGTTCCATCTCATCGTCCATTATCACCTCCGGCTCACCGGATTGTGCCGCACCAAAAGTCATCGCTGGTGCTACCTCAGTTGCTTCGATTTCGCCCAAGAACCGTGACGGCGGGTTGTACATCCGTTGCCCAAAAATCAGCCGGGAGCTGGACGTAATCAGATAGAGTTCCTCGCGGGCACGCGTCATGCCGACGTAACAAAGCCGGCGCTCTTCTTCCATTTCGCTGGCATCGTACAATGCCCGGGAATGTGGAAAGATGCTCTCCTCCATGCCGATCATGAAAACGACTGGAAATTCCAAGCCCTTGGCAGCATGCAGTGTCATCAATGTTACCGCCTGATCCCCACGTTCCACCGTATCAAGGTCGGAAATCAACGCTACTTCTTCGAGGTAGCCACCGAGATCAAGCCCGACCCGCTCTTGGGCGTCCGATACCAGCTCACGGACGTTGGCCTGGCGATCTTCGGCCTGTGGCGTCCCGTCATCAAGATAATTCAGATAATTGGTCCGCTTAATAACCGTGTCAATCAGCTCGCTTAATTCCATTTCCTCGATATGCTCATGCAATCTCGCCAACATGTCACCGAGCTCCGAGAGTGCCTTGCGCGCCTTCGGAGTCACCACATTACATAAATCAGCCGCTTCAAGTGCCGCGATAATCGACATACTCGTGCTATCACGCCAGGCAAGGAATTTTTCAACACTCGTTGGACCAAGGCCGCGGGTCGGGGTATTAGCGATCCGCAGGAAACTTGCCCGGTCAGACGGCTGGTAGAGCAACCGCAAATACGCGATCAGGTCTTTGATTTCCTTGCGGTCATAGAACCGCGTGCCGCCAACCAGCCGGTATGGAATCCCATAGCGGATAAATGCGTCCTCAATTGCGCGGCTTTGGGCGTTGGTGCGGTACAGCACGGCATATTCGTCATAACTGCGTACTCGCAAGTCAACTTGCGAGCGGATCCTGGTAACGACCGCTTCCGCTTCATGTAATTCTGAGCTCACATGCACGACCTGCACTGGTTGGCCACCGGACTTATCCGTCCAAAGTGCCTTATCGCTGCGCTGCTTATTCTTCGTAATAACTTGGTGCGCGGCATCAAGAATCGCTTGGGTCGAGCGGTAATTTTGCTCCAATTTCACAATGACCGCGCCCGGAAAATCACGTTCAAAATTCAGGATATTCGTAAAATCCGCCCCGCGCCACGAATAAATCGACTGCCAGTCATCTCCGACGACACAAAGATTCTGCTGGTCATTAACCAGCAATTTGATGAGGCGATACTGCACCGCGTTGGTGTCCTGGTACTCATCGATCATGATGTGAGTAAACCGGTTGCGCCATTTGTCGCGGATCTCTTTTACCGTCGTCAGCAAGCGAACGGTCTCTATTAATAGGTCATCAAAATCGAGCGCGGCGGCATTTTTGCGTAACCGCTCATAGCGCGGATAGACCTCGGCCACAGCCTGCTGAACCGGCATCTTGGCGTGCTGGGCGTATTCTTCGGGATCCATGTTATCGTTTTTCGCCCCGGAAATAGCACTGGCGATACTGCGTGGTGCATAGGATTTCTCGCTGATACCTAGCTCCTTCATGGCCGTTTTGATAAACGCCAGGCGATCAGCCTCGTCGATAATGACGAAGTTACGCGGAATCTGGATATTCTCACCTTCGATCCTCAACAGCCGGACACAAATCGAGTGAAATGTCCCCATCCAGGGCATAAATGAGCGCGGTGCTTCGGCCTGAGAAATATTGCCAAGCAGCTGCCATAACCGTTCCCGCATCTCACGAGCAGCTTTGTTTGTAAACGTCACCGCCAGGATCTGTTCCGGTGCCGTTTGCCGGGATGAAATTAAGTGCCCAATCCGGTGCGTTAGTGTCTTAGTCTTGCCCGATCCGGCGCCGGCCAATATCAAAAGCGGACCGCTGCCATGCAGCACGGCCGAAGCTTGAGCCGGGTTTAATCCCGTCGTCATTTGATCAGGCATATCTCTCTAATTGTACGCGAATGTGCCGCTGTCTGCCGGTGTTAGATTGTCATCAGGCGCTTAGAAACCCATCGTGAAGGCAAAGTACCCGAGCACGCCGCCGATGGCGAGCAATACAATGAGGAGTACGATGATAAGTCCAGCTTTGTGACGCTTCTTCGTGTGCGCCGGTAACAGTGGCTGATGATACTCCTCGGAGTCAAACAATGAGTGTTCCTGGGTGTCCTTTTTGGCAGCCGCCGGCTGATACTGCTGTGGAATTGAAGCAACGCCAGTGGTTTCGGTTGGTGTCGGGCGTGGTGAAGCCTCCGGTTTGACTTGTTCTTTCTCAGGGGTAACTAGCACAGGAGTTGGTTCTGGCGCTGATTCTTTTGGCTCAGTTGGTTCGCTGCGATCATCAACGCCGGCTGCTTCAACGGAATTAACTTCCGGGTTCAACTCTGGCGCAAGCGGCTCAACAGGTGCAGCCGTTCCTTCATCAGAGGTTGCCGGCGCTTCTGGCGCGATTGCCTCGTTTGATTCAGCATCGGGCGCTGCGAATGCTCCAAGTGGGCGTTTATCCACCTTGGCATCGGTTACGAATGGCGTCTGGGATGCATCGTTAAATGCTGAAGTTTCAGATGGTTCAGTAACCGGTTCTTCCGGTTCTGGATTTGAGTCAGCCTCCGTGGCTGGCTCGGCTGTATCGGTTGCCTTCTGCGCGAAATCAATCGGATCAGGCCATGATCCGTGGCTTGATGGTTCGGGCTCGGTCGAAGCGGCAACGATTGGCTCTTCCTTGGCC
>Ga0105028_100018_pt1 | contig 21353 bp, 26 predicted proteins | sample RS_106metaG_FD_91478 | JGI IMG/M metagenome (GOLD analysis project Ga0105028, IMG submission 91478) | Switchgrass associated microbial communities from Austin, Texas, USA, to study host-microbe interactions - RS_106 metaG | ecosystem: Host-associated > Plants > Roots > Rhizosphere | place: USA...
ACAAGAGGAAGGCGATCTCCGAGAAGACGAAGGAAGAGGAGATCGAGGAAATCAGGGGACGCTACAAGGCCCTGATCGATGTCCACTGGGAAGCAGCCGTCGAGGGGGACGCACTCGCGGGCTCGATCGTGATGCGGATCGAGAAGGAGAAGCGCCAGATGCTCGGCCTGGACGCTGCCACCAAGATCGAGGTGGACGGCAAGGTCGCCACCTACCGCATCGAGGGTGTGGACCCGAAGGAGCTGATCTGAGTGTGTGCATGCGGGAACAAGCTGGCTGACTACTGGGACGCCTTCACCCGGGGCATGTGCATCCGCTGCTACATGGAGTGGCTGCGGACAAGGCCCCACCCGTGACCGAGACCCTAGTCCACACAGCGACCTTCAGGGGCGGCGCCCAGGGCCTCATGAGGTATCGGGGCCCCGAGGTCGTCATCAGCGGCCCAGCGGGCACAGGGAAGTCCAGGGCGGCTCTTACGAAGGTGCACCTGGCCCTGCTGCTGAAGCCCGGCGCCAAGGCCCTCATGGTGCGCAAGACGGCCAAGAGCCTGTCCGCCTCGACGGTCGTCACGTACCGGGAGAAGGTCGGCAAGGAGGCCCTGGAGTCGGGCGCCGTGACGTTCTACGGCGGCTCGGCGCAGGAGCCTGCTTCATTCCGATATGACAACGGTTCGGTACTTGTCCTCGGAGGCATGGACAACTCGGACAAAGTGCTCTCGACCGAGTACGACCTGATCTTGGTCGACGAGTGCAACCAGCTCGACGAGGGCGACTGGAACACCCTTCTGACACGACTTCGCAACGGTGTGCTGAGCTACCAGCAGCTCATCGGCTGCTGCAACCCCGACAAGCCCGTCCACTGGATCCTGACCAGGGCCCGCACCACCCTCAAGCACATCTACTCCAGGCACCAGGACAACCCGGCGTACTTCAACGAGGACGGCACCCGGACGCCAGCAGGAGACGCGTACATGTCCCTGCTGGAGGGGCTGACCGGCATCAAGCGCGCGAGGCTCCTGGAGGGCCGCTGGGCCGCCGCCGAGGGTGTGATCTACGAAGGCTTCGACGAGGCCCTGCACCTTGTGGACCGGTTCGAGATCCCGGAGAGCTGGACTCGCTGGTGGACGGTCGACTTCGGATTCATCCACCCGTTCGTCTGCCAGTGGTGGGCTGAAGATCCGGACGGCCGCCTCTACCTGTACCGGGAGCTGGTCCACACCAAGCGGCTCGTGGAGGAGCACGCGAAGCAGATGCTGGCCCAGGTGAAGGACGACGAAGGAGAGTGGACGGAGCCCAGGCCGCGTATGGTCCTCACAGATCACGACGCGGAAGACCGCGCCACCCTGGAGAAGCATCTGAAGATGAAGACCCGGCCCGCCAAGAAGACGGTGTCCGACGGGATTCAGGCAGTCGCCTCACGGCTGAAAGTCCAGAAGGACGGAAAGCCTCGCATACTGATCATGCGTGACAGTCTCGTTGAGCTGGACAAGGAGCTGGAAACGATGGGCAAGCCGACCTGTCTGGCCGAGGAGATCCTGGGCTACGTGTGGGCCGACCACAAGACGAAGGAGCAGCCGGTCAAGGAGGACGACGACTCCTGTGACGCCCTGCGCTACATGGTGGCCCAGCGCGACCTCGGCGGCCGGGCCCGAGCGGACCGGGAGTTCTGATGGCATCTCTGCTCCAGGAGCTGACCAAGGATCAGCGCGCTGCATCTCAGACGCATGTTGTGCGAAAGAATCGCAGCCTCCGTCCAAAGATTCGCAAGGGGGCTGGTAAAGCACGTGACTGGTACAGTCGATCTCAACGTGCTGTGATGTATGTGGCAGGATTCGGCTTTGTGGACTACGCCTTCTGGCAGTGGGACTCGATCGCCGGAAGCGCCGCAACCGGAGTTTCGCTGATCGTTCTGGGCACGCTCACTGGAGGGGATGACGAGTGAAGTCCGTGACATCCCTGTTCAATCTGGTCCCCACCCCCTACGTCGCCCCCGAGCAGGCGGGCAACTGGCGGGCCATGGTCAGCGATTCGCCGCGTGCCGACCCCAAGCGGATGCTCGACAGCATGGGCGCCGTCTCCACGATGTTCTCCATCGTCGGCACGAATGCCACCTCGGTCTCCAGCGTCGAATGGAAGCTCTTCCGGAAGGCCGCCAGCGGAAGCAAGGAAGACCGCAGGCAGGTCACCGCGCACCCGGCGCTCACCGTGTGGAACAAGCCGAACAGGTTCTACACGCAGACGGAGTTCGTCGAGACCGAGCAGCAGCACGTAGACCTCACAGGTGAAGGCTGGTGGGTTCTCTACTCGGACTCCCGCGCACCGGCTGCCGGTCCCACCGAGATCTGGCCCGTACGTCCCGACCGCATCTTCCCCGTGAAGCACCCCACCGAGTTCCTGACGGGCTACGTCTATGTCGGCCCGAACGGTGAGGAAGTCCCCCTCGACATCGAGGAGGTCATCCAGCTCCGGATGCCGAACCCGGTCGACCCGTACCGTGGCATGGGCCCCGTGCAGGCGCTGATGACCACGCTGTACGGCTACCAGGCGGCGCTGGAATACAACCGGAACTTCTTCGTCAACGGCGCCGAGCCGGGCGGCATCATCAGCTTCCCCGACGAGCTGGAAGAGGACGACTGGCTGCGCCACAAGCGCCGCTGGGACACCCAGCACAGGGGTGTTTCCCGGGCCCACAAGGTCGCCATTCTCGAAGGCGGCGCCCAGTGGATCGACCGGAAGTACACCAACCGGGACATGGAGTTCATCGGTCTGGCGAACTTCGGGCGCGACACGATGCGTGAGGCGTTCGGGATCCACAAGCACATCCTCGGGCAGAGCGACGACGTCAACCTGGCGAACGCCCTGGCCGCCGACACGACCTACGCGAAGCGCCAGACGATCCCCCGGCTGGAGCGCTTCAAGCAGGCCCTGAACAACGACTTCCTGCCGCTCTTCCCGGGCAGCACGAACCTGTACGAGTTCGACTACTGCGACCCCACCCCGGACAACTCCGACGAGGAGAACAAGGAGAGGGAGTCCAAGGCGAACGCCTTCAAGACCCTGATCGACGCTGGCGTGCACCCCGAGGACGCGGCGATGATCGTAGGGCTCCCCCCGCTCCGCATGTCTGTGGACCGGCAGCCTGTTCCCCAGGAGGTAGTGGCATGAGCCGTCTGGTGAAGCGGCCGTTCAACTTCCAGCGCCCGCAGCAGGCGAAGGTGGGCCGCTGGTACGAGATCAAGAACGTGTCGGCCGACACCGTGAGCATCGCGATCTACGACGAGATCGGATTCTGGGGCATCACGGCCTCGGACTTCGTGAACGAGCTGAAGTCGGTCGACGCCAAGAACATCAGCCTGTCGATCAACTCTCCAGGCGGAGACGTGTTCGACGGGCTGGCCATCCTCAACAGCCTGCGCCAGCACCCGGCGGCCGTGAACGTCACGATCGACGGTGTGGCCGCCTCGGCAGCCAGCTTCATCGCCATGGCGGGGGACACCGTCAGAATCGCCCCTCAGGCGATGATGATGATCCACGACGCCAGCGGACTGGTCGTGGGCAACGCGCAGGACATGCAGGAGATGGGCGCCCTGCTCGACAAGACGTCCGACAACATCGCAGCCGTCTATGCTCAGCGTGCCGGTGGTACGCAGGAGGACTGGCGTGCAGCGATGAAGGCGGAGACCTGGTACACCGACCAGGAAGCGGTCGACGCTGGGCTCGCGGATGAGATCCTTTCCGACGAGGCCAAGCCGAAGGCCAAGGCAGAACCCGTGATCAACCAGGCCAAGGAGCCGTTTCTCGGCTTCGATGTCCTCTCGGCCGTGAAGGAGGCCCTGAAGTGACGACCGCAGTTCCCACCTCGGCCGAAGAGCTGGAAGCCAGCCTCGGTGACATGGAGAAGGTCCAGGCGATGATCGCCAACGGCACCTTCAAGGACCACATCAAGAGCTACGTCCGGGCCGCCAACGAGGCGGACAAGACGCTCCTGGAGCAGGTCCGTGAGCAGACGCACGACATCCTCACGAACTTCCTCAAGGACAACCCGGACGCGGGCGGCCCCCGCCTGAACCTCGACCCGTACCGGGGTCCGGGCCACAACACGTACAACCCGGTCAAGAACCCGAAGGCGATCGGCGCCAAGCTCGACGGCCTGTTCCCGGACCTCGCGTCCTACATGCAGGCGGTCTGGCACCAGGGCAACCCGAACGCCGAGATCCGCGAGAAGCTCCAGACGATCAAGGACTACCAGGAGGCCGTCGGCGCCGAGGGCGGCTTCCTCGTCCCCGAGGAGTTCCGTGGCGAGCTGGCCCGCCTCTCGCTCGGCCCGGCCATCGTCCGCCCCCGTGCTCGTGTGGTCCCGATGTCCTCGGCCACGCTCCGCTTCCCCAAGATCGACGAGACGTCCCGCGTCTCCAGCGTCTTCGGCGGCGTGGTCGTGTACCGCACCGAGGAGGGCGCCGAGCTGGCCGAGTCCGAGGCGAGCTTCGGTTCGCTGAAGCTGGAGGCCACCAAGCAGACCGCCCTGGCCCACGTGACCAACGAGCTGGTCCGCGACTGGGGCGCCTTCGGGATGTTCATCCAGGAGATCTTCCCGGAGGCCATGAGCTTCTACGAAGACCTCGACTTCCTGTCGGCCAACGGTGCCGGTGCCCCGCTCGGCGCGCTCGCTGCCGCCAACGGAGCCATCGTCCAGGTCGCCAAGCAGCTCAACCAGGTCGCCGACACGATCGTCTGGGAGAACATCATCCGCATGTACGCGCGGATGATCCCCTCCTCGATCGCCCGCGCGGTGTGGCTCGCCAGCCCGGACACCTTCGTCGAGCTGGCCACCATGGCGCTCACCGTCGGTACCGGTGGCTCGGCGGTGTGGCTCACCAACGGCGTGGACGCCCCGGTGCTCACCCTGCTCGGCCGCCCGGTCATCATGACCGAGAAGGCCCCGGCCGTCCTCGGCACGCAGGGCGACCTGTCGTTCGTCGACTTCGGGATGTACCTGATCGGCGACCGCCAGCAGCTCTCGGTCGACTCCAGCCCGCACGTGAAGTTCACGTCGGACAAGACGACCTACCGCATGATCCAGCGCAACGACGGCCGCCCCTGGATGGAGCAGCCGATCACGCCGCACAACAACAGCGCCACCCTCAGCGCCTTCGTCCAGCTCGCCTCGCGCGACTGACCCAGGCCACTACAGGCGGCAGTGACGCCCCGCCAGGAAGGACCATGTCATGCACGCAATGCCGGGCCTCGGAGCCACGTTCAACGTGATCTCCGAGGCGAGCGGTCTCAACATTCCGCTCAGCAACGCGGGTGCCGTCTCCTTCGTCAGCTTCCTCGACGCGGGTACGCACACCCTCACCGTCACCCAGACCGACTCCCGGGGCATCAACTCCGAGATCGACCTGGACGTGGCGGACGAGTTCTACACCCACATCGGCCCCGGCGTCGGCGGCACCTGGACGGCTTCCGCCCAGACCGCCGGTCAGAACGTCGTGGACGGCGCGGACGCCACCAACGACTGCTACGTCATCACGGTCCGGGCTGCGCAGCTCGCGGACGGCTACGACCAGGTGCAGTGCACCGCGTCCGCCGGTACGTGCGTCGCGATCATCCACGACCTGCACGTGATGCGGAAGCCGTCGAACCTCAAGTCGAGTCTGGTGGCCTGACATGAGCGTTTACGACGACCCGGCGGCCTTCCGGAAGATGGTGCTCGGCCTCCAGGCCAAGAAGACCATCAACCACGCGAACGGCGCTGTCAGCCTCTTCACCACCACGGGCGGGCGCGTGCTGGTCACGTCCCTCGTCGGCCGCGTCACCGTCGCCATGGGTGCCACCACCTCGAACCTGAAGCTGGTGTACAACCCGACGGCCGCCGGTACCTCGTTCGACATGTGCACGGCGGTCGACGTGGCCTCCGACGCTGTCGAGCAGACGTACTACATCGCGGGCTCCGTCGCCTCCGGTGGTGCTCTGCTCGTGGGTGGTGCGGTCGGCCAGGCCAACCCGGTGTTCGAGGACGGCTACCTGATCCAGTCCGGCGCCATCGAGGCGAACTTCTCGGCGGACGCTACGGCCGGAACCATCGAGTGGACCGTCACCTGGGTTCCGTACGACGACGGCGCGAGCCTCGTGGCGGCGTGATGCCGAAGATCACCCACTCGGGTGTCTCGAACGCTGCGGAGCAGGACAGTTCCCCCACTGCTCCGCAGCCCGAGCGCCCCGACTACGCCAGCCTCACCAAGATGGAACTGGTCGAACTGGCACGAGACAGGGGCCTGTCCCCCACCGGGACGAAGGTCGAGGTTGTGAACCGGCTGGAGGCTGACGATGGGCTGGCAGAAGCTCGCTGACATCCTCCGCCAGGACCACCAGGAGGAAGAGGACTGGCTGGACGAGCAGCCCACTTCCTGTCCCAACGACGGATTCCCGCTGGAGACCGGGCCTGGGGGAGAGCTGCACTGCCCGGCAGGGGACTGGACCAGGCCCGGCGGGACCACGAACCGCTTCGCGTGAGAGGAGGGCACGATGATCATCAAGAGTCGCGACGGAATGACGTACGCCAGCGTCGAGGACGTGAAGGACGCACTCGACATCCTGGAGACGGCCCGCGCCGAGTCCCAGATCAAGCGTGTCCTCCGCTCCGCCACCGACTCAGTCGAGGGGCTGCTCAAGCGCCGGTTCTACCCGGAGACGCGCACGCAGCTCTTCGACTGGTACAACGAGCTGGGAGCCACAGACCTCCCGTGGACTCTGTGGCTCGACAGCAACGAGGTCATCAGCGTCTCCGAGCTGAACAGCGACGGAGTGATCTCGCCCTCCGACTACTACCTGAAGCCCGACGACGGGCCGCCGTATACCCGCATCGAGCTGAAGGCGTCCACGAGCGCCACGTTCGACCCGGGCACCGCCGACCAGTCGTCGGTCTCGGTGGCCGGTGTGTTCGGGTACGCGGACGAGCAGGAGCCTGCTGGTGACCTGTTCGACTCAGTGAACAGCTCGGTCACCTCGATCGACGTCACCGACGGCTCCCTGGTGGGCATCGGCAACCTGCTGAAGATCGGCACCGAGCGCATGGTCGTCACGGGCCGCTCCTTCAAGGACATCACCGAGACCATCACGGCCGACGTGTCCTTGGCGAGTACGACGACCATTCCGGTCGGCGCGGGGGGCGACTTCAATGAGGGCGAGCTGATCCTGATCGGCGGTGAGCGGATGCTGATCACCGACATCGCCGGGAACAACCTCATCGTCAAGCGTGGCTGGGACGGGAGCGCGCTGGAGGCCCACACGAACGGGGCCACCGTCTACGTCTCCCGGACCCTCACCGTCGTACGGGGCGCCCTGGGCTCCACGGCGGCGGCCCACACCGACGGGGACGACATCACGCGCCTGGCCGTGCCTCCGCTCATCCACGACCTGACGATCGCCGAGGCCATGGCCCAGCTCCTCCAGGAGCGCACCGCCTACGCCCGCACGATCGGCAAGGGCGACCAGGAGAGCGAGGTCCGGGGCGTTGGCCTGGCGGACCTGCGGGACCGCGCCGTGAAGGCGTACGGCCTGCGCAAGACGAAGGCGAGGGCAGCCTGATGAGCAAGGCCGACGCCACCATGCGCCAGCTCAAGCGGGAACTCCAGGACAAGATCGACGCCGCCGAGGACGCCGCGAGGGCCCAGGCGCACCAGCTCGCCAACGCCATCCGGGCCAAGGCCCCCGTCGATACGGGCGCCCTGCGCGACTCCGTACGGGTCGTCAACACGCCGGAGGGGGCCAAGGTCACCATCGGCGGCGGCGCGGTGGACTACGCGGACGACGTGGAGCGCGAGGAGCCCTTCATCGCCCCGGCCGTGCAGGAGACCAGGGCGGCTTACGAGGCGGCCATGCGCAAGGCGGTGGAGTAGTTGACCACCATCGACCCCACCGAAGCCGTGCAGGCTGGTCTGTGGTCCCTGCTGAGGAGCGACCCGGCCATCATGCAGACCGTGCGGGACGTACTCGACGAGATGCCGGACGAGAAGTCCCGGCAGTACCCGTTCGTCGTCATCCCCGACCTGTCCTCACTCCCCGACGGCACGCACGACGACCCGGCGCGCGTCTGCCGGGCCCGGATCCACACGTACGCCAGAGGGGACGTGAGGGACCGCAACAGCCGCCCGGAGAACGTCGTGGGGGCCAGGATCATGGAGCTGCTGGACCATGGTCACAAGACACTGGACCCGCACGTCACGGGACATACCATATGGATGGCGCGGCACATCGAGTCACGCAAGATGAACGATCTCGACCGCACCGTCCGCCACCGTCTGGATGTCGTCGACATCTGGACCTCACAGAAGGGAAGCTGACGTGGCCGCACTTGCCACTACCACGGTGTCCGTAGCCACCGGTCTGCTCGACCTGGACAGCAGCCTCGCCAGCGCCGCTTCCGGTGGGGACACGACCGAGATCGGGCCGAAGAAGTTCCTCGTCGTCAAGAACGGCGACGCCTCGTCCAAGACGGTCACCGTCGATACCCCGGGCACCAAGTCCGGCCTGGCCATCGCAAACGGCTCCTACGTCGTGGCGGCCGGTGACTACTGCTTCATTCCGCTGGCCGACGTCTTCCGGGGCTCCACCGGCCGCGCATCCGTTACCTACAGCGCTGTCACCTCGGTGACGGTCGGCGTGTTCGAGCTGGGGAGCTGACCATGGCTGGACAGGACGCATTCGGAACTCAGCTCAAGCGGGACACCACCGGCTCGGGCTCCTACTCCACCATCGCCAACGTCTCCGACCTGAGCGGCCCGAGCCGCCAGCGGGACGCCATCGAGGTCACCGCGCACGACTCGCCGGACCAGTACCGCGAGTTCGTGAAGGGCCTCAAGGACGGCGGCGAGGTCACGGCGACGCTCAACTACGACCCGGGCCAGTCCACGCACAGCGACCTCGACTCAGACTTCGAGGAGAAGGATCTCAGGTCGTACCAGATCGTCATCCTCCCCGGTGACGACAACGAGCACACCTGGACGTTCAACGCCCTCATCACCGACCTCGGCGACTCCTTCCCGGTCGACGACCGGATGGAGCGCGACGTCACGTTCAAGATCAGCGGCAAGCCGATCCTCGCTGCCACCTGATCCACACCCTGGAGGACGACATGGCACTACTCGGCAAGGCACAGATCGACGCTGCTGTGGACCGGAAGTGGGAGGACGTTCCCGTTCCGGAGTGGGGCGGCGAGGTGCGTGTGATGGAGCTGTCCTCGGCCGACCGGGGCTACATCGAGGCGGGCACGGTGGTGGCGCAGGGCCAGAGTGCCCAGTTCAGGGTCGAGGCGCTGAAGACCTACCGTGAGCGGCTGGTGGCGTTCGGCTTGGTCGACGAGAACTTCCAGCGGTTGTACTCCAACAGGGAGGTCGCCGAGCTGGGAAAGAAGTCCGGCAAGGTGATCGAGATGCTTGCGGGGAAGGTCCAGGAGTTGTCGTCCATGGGCCGGTTCGCCGTGAAGGAAGCCGAGGGAAACTCCGAAGCCGCCCAGAGCGGCAGTTCCGTTTCCGACTAGCCGAACATCTCGGGATGACCGTTGGTGAGCTGGATTTCCGGCTCACCTCATCCGAACTGACCGAGTGGATGGCATACGAGAACCTGACGGGCCCGCTCGGCAGGAAGCGCCAGGACATCCAGGCGGCTACGATCGCAGCAGTGATCGCCAACGCCAACCGTGGCAAGGGCAAGAAGTTCAAGATCTCGGATTTCCTGATTCCGTACGGACGCAAGAAGCCCGACCCTCAAGAACTCCTGGCCATGGTGAAGGAGATCAACGCGAGCATGGGAGGTGAGTACGTTGGCCGATCTGACAGTTGATCTCGGAGTCAATGCCGGGAACAGCGACAGCGTTCTGGGCGGCATCGCCGGAAGCCTCGGAGATCTGTCGTCCAGCGCGCTCGACGCCACCGACTCACTGGGAGACGTCGGCCTCTCCGCCGAGGACATGGCCAGTTTCATGGATGTCGGCGAGCGCCGGGCCGACGCCTTGGCCCGTGCACAGAACGACGTCGAGCAGGCGTCCCTCGACCTGGAGCAGGCCACGCGCGACGCGGCACAGGCCCAGCTCGACATCAACCAGGCCCAGCGGGACGGAGCCCAGGCGGGCATTGACCTTGAGCAGGCTCTGCTCGACCAGAAGAAGGCACAGAAGGACTACAACGACGCCGTCAAGGAATTCGGCAAGGGCTCCCTGGAGGCCCAGCAGGCCCAGATCGACATGAAGCAGGCCAACGAGGACGTCAAGCAGGCCCAGGAGGACGCCAAGCAGTCCACCGAGGATCTGAAGCAGGCGCAGCTCGATGGCAAGCAGGCGACCCTCGACAGCAAGAACGCCCAGCTCGATTTGAATGAGGCGCAGCGCAACGTGGTGGCGCCAACCATCATGAACTCCTGGATCGGCACCGTGCTCACGGTGGTGCAGGCCATCGGCGGGCTCATCGGTGTGTTCGCCCTGCTCCGGGGCGGGATGCTCACGACCGCTGCCACGTCCGTCGGAGCCGCGCTGACGACCGTCGGGTCCTGGATTGCCATGGCCGCCTCGGCGACGGTGAGCGCCCTCGCTGTGGCCGCTGCCTGGCTACTGTCCATCTGGCCCATCGCCCTCGTCATCGCCGCCGTGGTCGGTCTCACCATTCTGATCATCAAGAACTGGGACACGATCAAGGAATGGACGATCAAGACCTGGACGGCCATCTGGAATTGGCTGAAGGATCTGTGGGACGACATCGTGGGGATCTTCAACTGGGCGATCGACACAGTGAAGTACCTGTTCCTGAACTTCACCCCGCTCGGCCTCATCATCAAGAACTGGGGCGGGATCACCGGCTGGATCAGCAACATGTGGAAGAACGTCTCCAACATCGTCTGGGGGGCCGTGAAGGGGATCGGCGGGTTCTTCAAGGGGATGTGGAATGGCATCACCGAGGGGCTGAAGACCGCGCTCAACGCGGCGATCTACCTGCTGAACATGGGCATCTGGAGCATCAACAAGCTGATCTCCGGAGCCAACCGGGTGCCTGGCGTGAACATCCCGTTCATCCCTTACATCCCCTACCTGGCCGAGGGCGGCATCACGACCGGTCCCACCATGGCCATGATCGGTGAGGGGACTGAGCAGGAGGCCGTGCTGCCCCTGAGCAAGCTCCAGGGCCTGCTGGACATGAAGGGCGGCAGCGACCGGCCGATCATCCTCCAGGTCAACGGTGGCGGCTTCCGTGAGTTCCTTCAGGAGAACGTTCGGGTTGTCTCCGGCGGGGACATCGTCAAGTACGCCGGAGGTGCCTGATGCCCGCCCTGCCTCCGTCTCTGTGGGCCGAGCTGTATTTCGACGACACCTGGAACGCGGTCACCAAGGACGTACGCCAGACGTCCCCCGTGACCGTCACCAGGGGGCTGTCCTCCGAGTCCGTGGACGAGGCATCCCCCACCTCCTCGTCACTCACACTGAACAACCGGGACCACCGGTACGCCCCACGCAACCCCACAGGCGAGCTGTACGACAAGATCGGGCGCAACACTCCCATGCGCTGGGGGTACTACGAGGGCTCCCCCTGGGTGCAGTCCGACGGCACCGGTACCAGCGTGCTCACCACGCCCACGCAGACGGCCTTCAACGTGACCGACCTGGACGTGCGTCTGGACATCGCCCTGGAGTCCTGGGAGACGCAGCAGGCGCTCGCATCCCGGTACACAGCCTCCGGCAACAACCGGAGCTGGGGGATCTACCTGGGTGGCACCGGTCAGCTCGGGCTGGTGTGGTCCGCCACGGGATCCTCGACGACGATCACCCAGTTCTCCACTGACCCGGTGCCCGCCTACAACGGCCAGCGGATTGCCGTCCGAGTCACCCTCGACGTCAACAACGGGGCTTCCGGTTACACGCTGAAGTTCTACACCGGGCGCACCGTGGACGACGAGGAGCACGAGTGGACGCAGCTCGGCGACGCGATCACAGGAGGGTCCACAACAGCCGTCTTCGCCGCAAGCTCACAGATCGAGTTCGGTGACGTCTCCGGTCTGGCCCTGAACTGCCTCACCGGCAAGGGCTACGCCATAAAGCTGATGACGTCCATCGGCGGCAACACGGCCATGCGCATGACGACCCAGGACGCCTCCCCAGGTGTCACCTCGTTCACGTCCAACGGGCTGGTGTGGACCGTGACGGGTACGGGTGTGAAGCTGTCGAACAAGCACGTCCGCATGTCCGGAGAGGTCCCCGAGTGGCCTGCCGAGCGACACATCTCGGGCAACGACACGGTCGTCACGGTGACCCCTACCGACGTGACGCGCCGGATGGACGCAGGAAACCGCCCGCAGGACAGCTCTCTACTCGGCTTCATCAAGGGGAACAACCCGATCGAGTGCTGGCCCCTCACCGACGGGGTGCTCACCAATGCACCGGGTGGGGCATCGCTGTTCAGCGGCGCCCGGATGAACTACAAAATGACCATCGGGTCGGCCGTACCCGTCTGGCAGGGGACGACCCTGGCCGACTGGATTGAGCCGGTGGCCGCCTTCAAGGCCGAGACCGCTGGGCAGATCAAGGGCGTCGTGCCCGCCTCCACGTCGGCCGCCAGCGCATGGTCGGTGGACTTCTTCACGTCCGGCGGAGGGGAGGGTTCGGCAGCACTTCTGGAGATCAACGACCAGGGCCCCGGAACCGATACCAACAACAAGGTCCGAATTCAGTTTCTGATGGACGCCTCAACCGATGACATCACGGTTTTCCGGGCTCTCCTCGGTGACACTTCTTCGTCGTCTGCTGTTCTCGGGCACATCACCCCAGCGGGAATCTTCAACGACAGTCAGCCCCACCACATCCGAATCTCGCTGGACCCCGGAGCCACAGACACGACATACGCCATGTACCTGGACGGTGTATCCAGGCTCTCCGGGACGATGACCGGCATCGTGGCCAAGGCCGTCCGTGACGTGGCGATCAACTGGTCCCTCGTGTCCGGTGGAGGAATCGGGACCGCTGACCAGGGGTGGGGGTTCGTCACCTACTGGGACGGCACGGGCCCCAGCGCGGCGGAGATCTACGACGCCTACCTCGGCTTCCAGGGGGAGCGCTCTGGTGAGCGGGTGATCCGCATCGCCGAGGAGAAGGGCTACACGGCCGGGGTGTACGGCTACATCTTCGACCAGCAGGCCGTCGGTGTGCAGAGAAGCGGGAAGCCCCTGGACATCATCAACGAGGCGAACAAGACGGACTTCGGCTACGTTCTGGGCTCGCGGGACAGGCTGGAGATCATCCAGCGGAGCGGCACCACTCTGTGGAACCAGCATCCTGCACTCACCCTGGATTTCTCGGCTGGGCTGATCTCCAGTTACAAGTACAGGGACGACGATCTTCTCACCGAGAACGACGTCTCCGTGAAGCGCAACGGTGGGGCATTTCCTGCTAGGCAAGTCCTGGAAGAAGGCAAGCTCTCCGTACAGGACTTTCCCAATGGTGTCGGCCTGTACGACGTGGCGCCCACCTACAGCCTGTACACGGACGACCAGGCCGATCACATCGCATCCATGCGACTGCACCTGGGCACCTTCGACGGAATCCGCTACACCCGAATCACGCTGGATCTGGCCAACGAACGTGTTTACCAGATGATCGATGACATCCTGCGCACGGACGTAGGGGATCTGATTCGTCTGACGAACCTGCCAGAGGAGCAGGGGCCGGACGCAGTCGATTCCCTGGTAGTCGGATACAGCGAAGAAGCAGGTCCGACATCGTGGAAAATCACGTTCATCTGCGTACCTGCCGAGCCCTGGAACGGCTTCCTGATCGAGGTTGCCCAGCGCGACAGGTTCGATACGGGCGGGTGCCAGCTCAACGAGGCCCTGGATGAAACCGAGACAGGAGTGGACGTGCTCACCACTGGGCAGGCCCGCTGGATCGACTCGGCCACCTACGCCAGCGACTTCCCGTTCGACATCATCACGGGCGGCGAGGTCATGCGCGTGACCGCCTGCACGGGGACCACACTGAGCCAGACGTTCACTGTGACCCGGTCCGTCAACGGAGTGCGCAAGACTCACTCCAGTGGACAGCCCGTCACCTTGTTCACACCCGTCTACTTCCAGCTCTAGGAGGTTGCCATGACTACGCCGATCCTGGCCGGTATGCGGGCAACCGCCGACCGGATGAACGACGCATTCACGCGCACGATCGCCTACGCGGCCATCACGTCGAACAGCAGCACCACCACAACCACCGAAGCTGTTGCCATCACCACTCCGTCGTTCACGATGAGGAACGGAAGGGCGTTCATCGTCAAGGCCAAGTGCCTGTACACCAGCTCAGTGGCCGGGGATCACGCCACCATTCGGGTGCGCCGCACGAACACCTCGGGCTCCACCATCCTGGACTCCCAGCGCCTTGTGGTCCCGTCCTCTGGCAACTCGCTGTTCTACGCCGAGAACGTCTTCACGAACACCACCGGGTCGGACCTGACCAGCGTGATGGTTCTGAACTATGTCAGGGCGAACGGCTCGGGCAACGTGTCCGTTCCTGCATCCTCTGCCCAGGTTGCATTCCTGATGATCCAGGACATTGGCCTGGCCACCGACTACACCTCGGCGACCTCGATCACATAAGGAGGAATCAGTGGCAGACATCACCTATCCGTACACACAGATCACGGCCACCTTCGGGGAGATGGAGTCCATCGCCCTGACGATCTACTCGAACGGCGACAACGGGCCGGAGGGAACCGATCTGGACTCCGTGGTCGCCGTGGTCCGTGCGTACCTGGAAGGACTCCCCAGCATCTCCGAAACGTTCGGGTACCGGAACGAGGTCACGCAGACCCCGCTTGCCGAGACGTGAAGAAGCCCCGGCGGTCCAACGCCGGGGCTTCGCGGAGAGGGCATGCAGACCCTCCCCCGCACTGTACGTCAGGCGCCCTTCGGAGCGAAGGTGGCCAGCAGGGTGCGGATGCCTTCCCGCAGCTCGTCCTCGACAGCGTCCAGCTTCTTCTCCATGGCGTCCAGGCGGGCGTCGGTGGACGCGGCGAGCTGGTAGATGTCGTTCAGTGTCGGCATGGCGTCGGTCTCCTGCGGCTTCTGGGCGAACTTCAGAACGGGCATGGTGCCTCCTCCAGAGTGTGTCTGTGGCACACCGTAACACACTGCTCGGGGTCTCCTGAGGGGTCTCATGGATCACCCCGAGGAGACCCCTAAAGGGCCGGGAGGAGACCCCCGAGGAGATCCCCTCCCGCACGTGCTGACCTGCGCGTTCCTACTTCGACAGGCTGACCACGGCCTGCGCCTCCCAGTCCCCCGTGACGGCGATCCGCCACGTTCCCGCGTCGTCGTCCCGCTCGACCTCCGGCTTGAGCGCCTGGAGCGCCCGGAGCACCTGCTTGTCGTCCAGCCCGGTGGCCTGCTCCAGCTCCTTGCGGGTCATGTTGCCGTACCGCTTGAGGGCGTACATGGCCTTTTGCTGGCCGCTCAGCCCCTCCGGAGCCGGGAGCACCAGGCGCTTGCCGACAGGCGCAGGGACAAGCTCCTGGCCCAGCCTGGCGACCTCTGCGGCGGCCACGTCGTCCCGTACGAACTCCGCCTTGTAGGGCTGCGGGGTCGTGTGCTCGGGGGACTGCATCAGGAACTTGCCCGGCACGTCGAGGCCGCCAAGGTCCCAGGAGGTGTCGGCGAAGACGAACTGCCGGTGCACCCGGTCGTTCATGCGGGTCGAGATGCGTACGGCGAGGTTGCCGCGTGCGTCCGTGGCGCCGCCGAACACCCGGCTGGAGGGCTGCTGCGTGGCCAGGATCAGGTGCAGACCGAACGCACGGGCCAGGGCCAGCAGGGACTCCAGCGTCTTGGCCAGCTCCTGGCCGCCCTGCCGGGTCAGCTCACCCACTTCGTCGACCACCACGAACACCGCAGGGCGCCCGTGCACGGCCGGGTCCCAGGCTGTGGCGCCCGCCTTAGCCATGATCTCGCCGCGCTCCTCCATCTCCTCCTTGAGCCACAGGAAGAGCGCACGGGCCTGGTCGACGGTCTGCGCCAGGTCGTGCAGGACGGGCCGCATCAGGCTCAGCTCGGGCGCCCCGGGCTTCATGTCGACGCCGTACAGGACGGTGTCGGGCAGGGCGGCCAGGGACAGGATGATCTTCTTGACGAGGTTCGACTTGCCGAACTTCGAGGAACCCGCGATGAGCGTGTGGTTGTACGCCAGCTCCACCGACACTTGCTCGCCGAACCGGTCCACACCCAGCACCACGGGGTCGCGGAAGGACTCGGCGGTGGGGCGGCGGAAGGGAACCACCTCGGCCAGTGGGTCACCGTCCAGGTAGCGCACCACAAGCTGCGAGCTGAGCGGGCCGTCGGTGAGGACGAACTCCCCCTCGACGGCCAGGGCGCCCGCCACCTTGTCCCACTGGGAGCGGAGCTTGTTCCGGTCGAGCGCGGCGGGCAGGTCCATCACGGCCGTCCAGCCGGTGCGCGAACGCTCGACGAACACGCCGGGCAGCTCGACCGCGAACAGTTCGAACACGGCCGTTCGGATGTTCGTCTCCTCGGTGGTACGTCCGATCAGGTTCGGAAGCTGCTCGGGCTCCATGCTCGCCAAGTCCTTCTTCAGCTTGACGAGGGCGATGTTCTGGCGCACGAGCATGGTCTCGATCTTGACTTCGTCCATCTTGACCTTGGACCGGTCGTGCCGGGTGAAGTGCTTGTGGAACAGGGCCCCGGTGAACGCCACGGACGTGTTCAGCAGCCAGGCGTACAGCGTGGGCCAGTCCCATCCGGCAGCCCCGGAGACGGCCGTCTGGGTGAAGAGGAGAGCGCCCCCGCCCGAGACCCAGGAGAGAGGGGTGGAGAGCTTGTTGCGGAAGGAGTGGAAGGAGATCGAACCGGCACCGACGGCCAGTGCGAACTCCGCGCCCACGGCCCAGAATCCGTACTGCCAGGCGGTGGCGAAACCGAGTCCGGTGGCGATGGTCGGAGGGACGGTTGAGGTGGCGGCAAGAACGGTACGCTTCATGTGACTGTCCTCCTCCAGGGGCAGAGAAGGGGGCCCTTCCAGCAGGGCCCCCTTCGTCGTGCTACAGGTACGGCGCGTCGAGCTTGCGGGCCTCACGTCGCACGGTCGCCTCGACCGAGGACTGCTTGGCCATCGGGTCGGCCGCCAGGATCGCGGCGACCACGTCCTTCTTGTCCGAACCCTGTCCGAGCAGTTCGCGAGCACGTTCGGCGGTGCTCGGCATGTGTCCGAACTGTTCGGGAACGCGGTTCGCGCTGGTCAGGGCGGTGGTGTTCGGAGCCTGCTCGAACTGCTCGCGAACGAGTTCGGACTGTTCGTTCGCCGTGTTCGGCTCCAGCTCGGCGGCCAGGCGGTCCATGCTCGCCTGGATCTCCATGACCACCTCGGTCTTCCAGGCGTCCGTGAGGGTCTTCTGCATGCCCGCCTTGCGCGCCACCTTGAGGCGGTCGGGGAAGACGTTGGAGAAGGCCATCTTGAAGCCGAGGGGGGCGAGGCAGTACGCCAGCCCGGCGCCGATACCAGTGACGGTCAGGCCGTCCACCACGGGGCCGTGGGCGAAGTTCCCGGCCAGCGACAGCAGGAACATCAGGTTGGCCCGGCCGTGCGCCTCCATGGCCCGGTGCGGTGCGTGGCGGTTCTTGATGACAACCAGCACGCTGTGGAGCCACACCAGATCGATGACCACGAACAGGGCCCAGGCCGCCCACACGGGGAAGCCGAACGCCTGCGCCAGAGCCGTGAGGCTCCAGCCGGAGGCCACGACCATCGCCCCGGCGAACAGGACGATCGGGAGGACGAGCCACACGTCGATGGACTTGATCTTCTGCTTGCGGACCGACTTCTTCTGCTCCTGCTGCCGGAGCGTTTCCTGAGCGCGTTCGTACAGGTTCATGACTGTCCCTCCAGGGATGTTTACGGCCACCAGTCGACGGGGGGCTCCTCGCCGCATTCGCGGGCCACGTCGTCCATGTACTCGTCGTAGTTCCGGGTGTCGATCTCGCCGAGGGTCTTCTCGCGGATGTCCTCGGACCACAGAGAGACCAGGCCGTCCACCACGGACTCATAGCGGGCCTTGCCAAGGTGCTCTATCTCGGCGACCTCTTCAGGGGTGATGTGGACCCGGGCCAGGCGGCCGTCCCAGTGGGGGACCTCCTCACCCCAGTGCTTGTTCGCGCAGTCCAGGAACCCGGTGGCGATCCTGGTACGGAGTTCCCCCACGGTGTTGCCCGTCATGATGGCGGACATCCGCTGGAAATCGCGGTCCTCGTCCGAGAGCATCAGTTCGCCTTGTACTCGGATGAGATGACGATCACGCCACCTTCGTCGGTCATCAGCTTTCCGTCCGCCTTGAGTCGGTGAAGAACCGTGTCCTCGGTCCAGCCCAGCGCGTGGATTTCGCGCTTGATGAATCCGTCGAAACCGGCCGCGTACTGCGCCCACTTGAGTCCCGGCATCTCGACGACTTTCGACAGCGCGTACTGGAGGATGTACTGCTCCTCCAGTGGAACGCTGCTTTCAGGACCGACGTTCTCCTGGATCAGAGCCTTCAGCTCGGTGGAGATCGTCCTGCTGTTGTCGAAGGCACGCCTGCGAAGGGCCTGGTAGAGATCCTGGGGCAGGTATGTGACCGCCCGCTTGAGTGCGCCGTATTCGTTCATGGGTACAGAGTAGCCCACCGACCCTCAGTGACACAAGGCCGGTGGGCTACTAGTTCCAACTACTTGTCGGGGTCGACCCGGCCGGGCGCCACCGTCTTGTCGGTGATCACGATCCAGCCCTGCTCCTCGGCGTAGGAGAACGCCTCCTGCGCCAGCTCGCCGCCGCTGCCCCCGTACGCCTTGCGCCTGCGGCTGTTCACCGCGTCACGACGGAGATCGTTCATCGGCGCCTCGCCGTCCTTGTGGACCTTCTTGGCGATGGACTGGGCCGTCTGCGCCACGACGGGCAGTACGCCGTGCTGGACCCGGTACGTGGCGCTGGCGATGGCGGCCCCCGTCTTGACGGCAACCTCCCGGTCGCTGCGCTCCTTGGCCTGCTTCTTCTCCTGGGCGGCCTTCTCGACCTTCAGCCGCACCCCACGAGAGACGAGCCACAGGGCGGTGGCCATCTCCCAGTGCTGGGCCTGAATGGACGTCCAGCCGTGCAGCAGGGCCAGCAGGGCGGCCACCTTCGCCCGCCATAGAGGCTCGTGCGTGTCGAGCGGGTTCTCCGCGCCCCGGCCGTACGCATTCGCCAGGATGATCTTGTCGATGTCCTCGGCCGCCTCGTCGGTCATCGTCAGCGTCTCGTTGGACCGGCGCCCCAGCCACTCCCCGGTCGGGATGTCCGAGCCGTCCGACACGGTCAGCGTGAGGCCGCTCGGCATGGCCGGGCGCCGCTCGGGAGTCGTCTCCGGGTCGAGTGCGGCGTGGGCCCAGGCGAGGCGCTGAGGGAGGCCGATGTTCCCCATCTCGATCAGACCGGCAGCCGGGTCGAGCTGCACCCCCAGGGACATCGACAGCACGTACGAACCGTCGTCCAGTGAGCGCCTGCGCTCCAGGTCGGCGTTTGAGGTGCCCTGCCGCTCCGACATCCACGCCTTGCACAGAACGCCGTTCAGCGTGCCGCCCTCCCGGCTCCGGGCCATCGTCTCCAGGATGGAGCCCTCCGTCGCCAGGGCGTACCCCCGGTCCCGGACCTGTACAGGGCGGCGCACGGTGTCGTCCCCGGTGGAGTCGGGGACTTCCTGCATCTCCAGGTATGCCGCGATGACGCCCTGACCGGTGGAGAAGTCGATGTACGCGATGTCGACGTCCGGGAAGGGGAGCAGCTCGCGGGCCGTGGACTCCGCCTTGCCCTTGCCTGTGCCGGAGGGGCCGTAGAGACCCGCGTACCAGCCGAGCGTGACCGGCGGGCCGGACCGGGTGTCGACGCGCACCGTGGAGTCCAGGCAGGCCGCCACGCGTGCCAGCACAGCGTGAAGGACCGCGTCCGGCGACGCGCGCCGTGCCTGAGCCGCCTGGTGGACTCGCTTCAGGATCGGAGTCACCTCCCAGAAGCTCTCGGGGATGCGGCTTCCAGGGGCCTTCTCCTCGGCCTTTTCGTCGTCCTCGACCACCCTCAGTGCGGGGCGGGCCGGGACATCCAGATCTGCTTCCAGGGTGATCGGTTCGAACTCCTCCACGTCGTGCTCCTTCTTCGGCCTCAGCCATCCAGGGGCATTCCCGCACGACACCTCGTCGCACTTCGAGCCCGCGTGGGGGTGCTTGCTGCGGACCTTGGCGACCGAGTTGACCAGAGCCTTTCGCCAGGCGGGGTTCTGAGCCAGCTTCTCCTGAGTGGGGGCGTGGAGGTCCAGCACCGCCAGTATCTGCCCATCGCTCAGGCCCCACTCCGCGCAGGAACTGACGATCTCCCAGGATGCGTCAGAGCGGTCCGTGGCCTTGGCCGTCAGCTTGCGCTGGATGAACGCTGGCAGCTCGGGAAGCTCCTCACGCAGCTCCGGATCCACAGAGAGAGACGCCGTGGTGTCCGGCGCAACGACGCCCTCGTAGTGCTCCATGAAGCCGTCGAGCGTGTACGCGGGGCCCTGCACGGGGGAGGCGATCCGGAATGGCTTGCCCTTATTGTGCGTGGACCCGGGGACGCGGAGGAGCTGGCCGATGTCCCAGCCGGACATGTCGCAGCCATCCTCCTTGTGGGCCGCAGCGAGCCCGTGGGACAGCTCCGACGCCTCCACTGCGGTGACGGGCTCCGAGAGGAGCCAGAGGGCGTGGTGGCGGCCGTGAGGCACCGTCCCGGGGGACGTCTTCCACAGGAAGGTGGGCTGGGCCTTCAGGAGCGCCGGGTCACAGTCGTCGAGGTCGGCATATACGCACCGCGTGAAGATCTTCTCGGCCGCCTTGTTCCGCTTCTTGTCGGCCCACAGGAAGGGCGTGAAGTACAGGTCCCAGGACGAGTGCTGTTCGACCCAGGCGGCCATCTCGTCGATCTGCTCGGGGAGGTGGAACCAGACTTCCCGGTTGAGCTGGCCCTTGCCGATGGTGCCTCCGGAGAAGTGGCAGATGGGCGTCCAGCCCTCTCCGTCTCCGTAGACCTCCTTGAAGAAGGTTGTGCTGTTCTGTACCATGGATGTAACTCCCTTGGTAGTGGGGGTTGTTCAGTGCAGAGGGCGGATCGGTCAGCAGGACTTCCGGCCGAAGGTGCATCTCGATCTTGCCTAGACCCCTGGGGTATCAGACCCTGGGGGTCTTTCTGCGTTACCCCCTCATAGTAGCCCTCTAGCCCTCACTGGTCAAGAGATCACCCGCATCACTCTCCGTTGAGGGGGACAGGGGGGACGGGGGGACACAGTGTCCCCC
>Ga0105028_100019_pt1 | contig 20066 bp, 24 predicted proteins | sample RS_106metaG_FD_91478 | JGI IMG/M metagenome (GOLD analysis project Ga0105028, IMG submission 91478) | Switchgrass associated microbial communities from Austin, Texas, USA, to study host-microbe interactions - RS_106 metaG | ecosystem: Host-associated > Plants > Roots > Rhizosphere | place: USA...
AAGCACGCCCTGTGAATCAGGCTTGTGAAGCTTGTCGACGCGGCACCAGCGAGCGGTTTCGAGAGTACGCTGCAGCTCGTAGGGGCCGGCGGCCTCGATGAGCTCGGGATCGCCTCTAAGTATCGCTTCGTCGAGCATGACAACCATGTCATTCTCGAGCTCATCGCCGAAGATGACATCTTCGGTATCGGGGTCGATGATGTAGGATACCCCCACCATCACGGTCGGGATCGCGCACTGCGTTCCGTTCATGAGAACTCCTCGGTAGGATACGATCACTGTCGATGCAATGATTCGTACATATTATATCAAATATAGACAAAAATGTCAACATATGCCACACTGTAACAGATGAAAAAGTTCCAAGTTATCACGCTGTTTCCTGAGATGTTCTCGGGCGTGTTTGAGAATTCCATGATGTGGAAGGCTCAAAAGGATGAAATCGTAGAGCTCTCTACGATTAATTTGCGTGATTACGGGCTTGGTCCGCGCCGGCAGGTGGATGACACGCCGTTTGGCGGCGGTGACGGCATGCTGCTCAAGCCTGAGCCGCTATTTGCGGCTGTTGAAGCAGCCAAGGCAAATGATCCCGACGCCAAAGTTCTCCTGATGACACCGCGCGGTGAACGTTGGAAACAAGCGCTCGCTCAGGAGTATTCCGAGGCTGATCACGGCTATATCTTTATCTGCGGCCGGTATGAGGGGTATGACGAGCGGATTCTCTCACTGGTTGACCAGGAAATCAGCGTCGGTGACTATGTGCTGACGGGCGGGGAACTGCCGGCAATGACGATTGTTGATAGCATCGTGCGATTAATGCCCGGCGTATTAGGCGGCGAGACGAGTGCCGAGATCGAAAGCTTCTCTGATGGCGAAACCCTTGAATTCCCACAGTACACGCGCCCAGCAGAATTCCGTGGCATGAAAGTGCCGGAAGTTCTCCTCAGCGGCAATCACGCAGCTATTGAAAAATGGCGTACTGAGAACAGTAAAAAAGCTTAAACTGCTATTGCGATTCCGGAAGAGCAGCCCACGCGTCCGAATTTACTTCGGCGCCTGGCGCGATGCTAATGAAATGTATATGCCAGTTTTGCTGTGCATATAAACATTTTCGTTTAGCATTACCCTCAAAAACCGTTAAAGCCTGAGAATAAATCTCAGGCTCCAGCGGTGAAGTAATTTGTTGTGGTGGAACAAATCACGATACGTAATATTTTTTAGTGTTTTTGTTTTTACGTTTCGCTTATACAGTACTGTACCTGGCTCAACCCAAAAGCGCAAGCATATTAATGCAAAATACAACAAATCCTACGGTATACTGTGGTTATGACTTGGAAAGTAAGGGCAACTGCTCCTCCAAAACCAACGAAACAGTACGCTTCGGTCCTGGCGTGGGTACTCGCGATCGTTATGCTACTGATGACGTTGGCACACCTGATCCGGATTGACAAACTCATCCCGATTATCGGCGAAACGCTTGGTAACACTGGTGCAATGTGGTTTATCTGCCTAGTGATAATTGCTGAAGTATTTGCGCTACCATATCTACTACAGATGAAGTTAAGTCCGCTGCTGCGTGTCAAGAGCGGCCTGATGGTTATACTTGTACCACTGGCGTGGACATGTTTTACGATCTGGGCACACGGTAACGGTCACTCGACTGGGCAATTCAGCTCATACCTTTCAAGCCCGAGCTCGTGGTGGCTGATCGTGTTAAATCTCGCCTGGCTGGCGGCGAGTTATTGGACGCTTCGCGTGCTGAGCTTTGACAAGGCATTTGCAGCCTTGAGAAAAAAGCGCTAAAGACGTATAATCACATCTGTTGCAACGAGCCGGGGATAAACGCTCAATGCTAGACTAACTAAAGTTATTCCAGCATCTCGCTAGAAACTGTACAAATCAAAGATTTGACAGTTATGTGCCAGGCCAATCCCCAATATACTCGCTGTGGCTCGCATATTGGGGATTGGCCAAGTGGTAAGGCACCGGGTTCTGGTCCCGTGATCGGGGGTTCGAATCCCTCATCCCCAGCCAAGAAGAACAGATCTCATTTTCGAGATCTTTTCTTTTGGTTTTCTTCTAAGCGCAACCCATATAATAGAAGCAAAGGAGGAATAAACATGATCACACTTATCAATGCCCCCTCAATATTAGGTTTACGGCATACGGGAGTTGAGTACTTACCGGATGCACTCGCAGACGCCGGTCTTGTCGCGCAGCTAGGGCTCGAGAACAAGCCGCAACAAATCGTTGCTGTCGTACCTCCACCATACAGCGCACAGCGCGATGAAGCGACACATATGCTTAATCCTCGAGGCATCGCTGAATATTCAATGACGCTTGCCGACACAGTCGAAGAGGTGCTTTCGACTGGCTATTTTCCAGTTGTCTTGGGCGGCGACTGTAGCATTTTGCTCGGTCATATGTTGGCTCTAAAACGAAAAGGACGATATGGGCTGTTCTTTTTAGATGGTCATGCCGATTTTTATCAGCCCGAAGCATCTGTTCGCGGCGAGGCTGCCGATATGGATTTGGCCCTTGTTTCAGGCCGCGGTCCGGATATCGTTACGGATATCGAAGGACAAAGGCCGCTCGTGCGCGATGAAGACATCGTGCAATTCGGCCAGCGTGATATCCGGGAAACAATTGAGTACGATTCTCAGCAAATAGCGGACACCGATATTCATGTCTTTGATCTTGCAACTATCCGTGAAGCTGGCTCCGAGAAAAGCTGCGAAGTTGCACTAGGCACACTCCTTCAGCGGCCAATTGACGGTTTTTGGATTCATGTTGATACCGACGTCCTAAGCGACGATGAAAACCCAGCAGTTGATTATCGTCAGCCAGGTGGACTTAGTTTTAGCGAGCTTAAAAAAGTACTACAAATACTGCTGCGTTCGCCAAAGGCCGTTGGCCTTGGCCTAACTTGTTTTAATCCGAGTCTCGATACGAAAGGAGAAATCGCACGCAAGCTAGCGGGACTGCTCGGGGAAGTACTCACCGACCATCGATAAGATAAGCGTTAGTCGAGTAGGTGTTTGGTTGATATACTCAGTAAAGATTAAACAAGGAAAAGAAAATGAATATCTGGGCAATTCTTGTAGCGACATTAGCGGCTTTTATCGCTAGTTCTGTTTATTACATAATTTTTGCAAAGCAGCGCGCTAAAGTTACCGCAGCAGCCGATGACAAACTGAAGCCTGGACAGGCGCTGTCTGAAATTTTGCGTAACGTCGTTTTAGCCTTTGTCTTATCCTATCTTGTTGGGTTAAACGACTCGGATAACACTCTTGTTCTCGGTATACTGTTATGGGTAGGATTTCCGGTGATTCTTTTGACCGGTTCGGTTATATTTGAGAAAACACCCGTGAAATTAGCTGTCATTCATGCGGGAGATTGGCTCATAAAGTTGCTCATAATGACAACGATAGTAAGTGTTTGGAAATAACAACCTAGTAAAAGCGGAGCTTGTATATACTCTCGTAGGCCTGAGCTTCACCTATCAGCTTGCATCCTGCACCTTGCAGAGTAGCGACGATGTCATCCAGGGCTAGCTTTTGTATACTTGTAAATATGATCACAAGAGTTTTATTCATACACGGTGCAGGGAATGGTGCTTATGATGAAGATAGACTCTTAGCCACGAGTTTGCAGAAAGAGCTCGGTTCAAACTACGAAGTCGATTATTTGAAAATGCCCGACGAAGAAAATGCGCCGTACGAGCTATGGAAAGAGACAATAGAAAAAGAAATCGATGCAGATCAAGCGCCGCTCATTCTAGTCGGCCATTCAATGGGTGCTTCGTATATAGTCAAAATACTCACCGAAATCAAACAGAATACATCACTGATCGGGATCTTTTTGCTCGAAACTCCTTTTTGGGGTGGCGATGGGTGGCTATATGAGGGCTACGAAGAGGTGGAATTTCCGAAGGATGCAGCCGCAAAACTTCCGCAAGACATGATGGTTTTCTATCACACACATGATGACGAAGTTGTTCCATTCAGCCATCTGGATTTGTATGCTAAAGTATTTCCACACGCGAAAAGACGAGAAATCAATGCCGGCGGCCATCAGCTGGGTAATGATCTCTCAAAAATAGCAACTGACATCAAGCGTCTTTAGTTGTTGTCAAGGCGCCTCTAACCTCTTCCGTTCCCAGCTGCAAGCATAAGCCATGTTACACTGGATCTCAGGTGTTGCTAGCGCACCAACCAACCAGAAATACTAACGAGAGCAATTTTGCTCAAGGACAAATAAGGGAGGTTAATTATGAAAGTCGCTCGCAAATTACTTGTAACCGGGATCAGTTCCCTGGTCATAGCAGGAGGGATGTTGGCATTGCCGCTGACTCAATCGGTTCACGCCCAGTCACCAATATCAGCCATAGAATCTATGGTAAAACCATTAGACAACTTCACTCTGGCAAATGAAGGGAATGCGTCTTTTGGGGTTAAGACTGAAGTCGATCCGGGTACTCACACGCTATGGGTTGATGTGACGAATAAAACGGACAAAGCATTTGTGCCGACTATTTTGTTTGACGGGAAGCCGCCATATGTTGCCAATACGCAACCGCTAAATCCTGGTGAGACCAGGAAATATGCCCACTATTTCAGCGGGAATAACCTATTGGTAAACGTGCAAATATCGGGCGAGGGTACAGGAACATACACTACTCAGGCAACCGTCAAAATACAAGAGCCGGTAAGTTTTCAAGTCACCGAGAGCAACAGTAGTGTCGTCATCGGTACTTTGAGGAATAACAGTACTCTGGTACCGCAAACGGTGTACACGAAGAGCTTTGATGAGTCGATGCGCATCGAATATCTGGCGCCGGGAGAGAGCCGGACCATCGCCGTAGCTCATCAAGCACTACCGGAGCAAAAAGTAACAAGCGTTACTATTGCGACGGGAGCAGGATACGAGAGCACATATTCAGTTGAATTAGGTATTAAGCCAGAACTGCCAGTTCCGGTTTTGTAAGCAGGTGGGTCTAACTAATAAGGGGAGGTTTATCGAAACCTTCCCTTATTTTTTTAATTGAGAATCTCACCCTTTATATTCGCCAGCCTCTCACGCCAATTTTGAAGCTCTTCGGGCGTGAGCCTGATCCAGTCGGTCACTTCGCCGACAATTTTTAACGGTTCCTGACTACGGTATGAGCGCATTGGGTTGCCTGGAAACTTCTTATCCGTAACATTCGGATCATTCTCAAAATCACCGGTTGGTTCAACAATGTAAACTCGCGGATCACCGCTACCGCCCGATAGTTCGGCTGCAAGTCCTGCGCCATTGACGAGCGCAGTGAAATAAATATGATTCATGGTAATTTCCGGCCGGTAGTTTGATTTAAAGCCGGCGGTTAATAAATCACCAATTTTTAGATCAGCCCGCGTCCCATGGTAAAAAGGACCACTGTCTAGGGAATTGGACGGGTTGCGTGTACTACGCGCTGCTTTCATGATCATTAGTATAAAGCACGTAAAGATTATTGACTGACAGCCAAGTCAGCCGGTAGGTATTTACTGGCGACTGAATTATCGCCGATGAATACAGAGCGGCCTTCTCGTACGGCCTGTTTAATTTCGCGTGTAATTTGCTCACGGTGCGTGCGCACGGTGTCGAGCCACCACGCAGGTGCGTCAACTTCTATCCCGTAAGATGCACCCCACTCGGCGCTCACGAGGAGGATCGGAACAAGGTCGAGGCCTTTTTCGGTTACCATGTACGTATCCTTGCGGCCGTCTGGATGTGGCTGTTTCGTCAATATACCATTCTGCTCCAGTTTTGTGAGGCGATTAGTCAGAATGTTGCGGGCAATACCTTCGCTTGATGCGTGAAATTCTCCAAAGGTGTGTTTACCAAAATAAATAATGTCACGAAGAATCAGTAGTGACCATGCGTCACCCACGATCTCGAGTGAGTAATTAATTGGGCAGCTGGAACGAGGTTTGGTGGAGTGTTTCATAAAAAGTCCTTGACATGTCTTTACACTCCTCATTATACTAAAGTTAGTTTCAAAATGCAACTAATATGAATAAGGGGAATAATTATGAAACAGGGAATGCAAAAGCTTTCCAGAGCCAAACAGTTACTTACTGTATTGTCAGCTCAGTCGGTATCAACCTATGCCAATCAGGTGATCGCATTCGTCGTACCGTGGCTGATACTCACTCGTACCGGTGATGCGGCAAGTGCAGGTACCATAGCCTTTGTGATGGGGATGGCGTCACTGGCCGGTACGTTGCTCGGCGGTTTAGTGACCGACCGGATTGGCGGCCGTCGTGTTTCAATTTTGGCCGACAGTTTAAGTTTAATTACGGCACTCGCACTCGCAGTAGCATTGTTCTTCGATTTTTTCTCGCTCTGGTTCGTGGCTATCACCCAAGTTCTCGGTATATTCTTTGATGGGCCAGGGCAGATTGCTAAAAATACCACGGTACCCGAAGCGGCAAAAGAAGAAAATATACCGATTACTCGTGCTATGGGACTGACCCAAACGCTTCAAGGTACGGCGATGTTCGTGGGGCCAATTACCGCTGGTTTGCTGATTGCCCTTTTCGGGGAAGCAAACACGTTGCTGGTAGCGGTTGTTCTCTTTATAGCGGCCATCGGACTTGTGTCGCGCTTGCGTAAAAGAGTGATGACGCATGAACATCCTATGTCAGCACGCCAAGCGTATCGAGATATGCGTGAAGCCGTTCAATTTCTCGTTAAAGAGCCATTCCTTGGCAAAATGCAGTTAGTCGGACCGCTCATGGGCGCTGTCATCGTACCTATATCGGCACTTATATTTCCAGCCTGGTTCATCTTTGGTCACCAGGATTCACGTGCGCTCGGTATCTTCTTGGGAGCGGGTGCAATTGGCGGCATGGTTGGCGGGGCGGTGTTTGCCGCATTGGCGCCTAAGTTGGCTCAGCGGACATGGTTGGTCGGAGCCACTGCTCTCTATGCGTTCGCTATGTTAGGCCTATATTTCCTACAGCCTGGCTCGATTCCAGCAATTGGCGTTAGTTTCCTGGCAGGTTCAATGTTGAGTATGATGTTTGCTGTGCCGTTTACTGCCTTCTACAGTCGCACACCACAAAAATTATTGGGTCGAGTGGGCAGTCTGGGCGCTGCCAACGGTTCTCTCATGGGCGCATTAGCGGCGCTAGGTTTCGGTTGGCTCATACAGACCGTTTCCGCTCCAACCGCGTTGCTGGTCTGCGCTTTCATAATGGGTGGGATTGCTCTGGCGCTCGCTACGATGCCATTCATGCGACTACTAGACCATCCCGTGGAGGCATCGGAGGCGGAAGCGCCGGTCGTTGTCCCCGCGGCAAACCAATCCTAATTCGATTCGTATACAATTGAAGTGAATGGGGAATAAATAATGAACACCAATGATCATACCGATGACATCGTGGCCATAGCGCCCGACCAACACAAGGTTATCTTTGAAAACGACCAGATACGCATGCTTAAAGTAACCGTTAAACCAGGTGACTCGGTTGCAATGCACCGAAATCCGGAAAATATTAATTATATATTGCAGCCTGGTACGCTTCGATTGATTGACTCTAGCGGTGAAACGGTAGATATTGATTTAGTCGAAGGACAAGTTGTCCCTGCACCTGAAAGTTCACATGCCGTTGAGAATATCGGTAGCACAGAAGTGCAAACAGTATGCGTAGAATTAAAACATTAATGAAAGGCGATTATGTCCACCGAAGCAAAAAGTGATGATGATCCCCGCATAGCGTTTATCTATCAAGAAGCGGTTCGCGGACTTACGCATCAACAGGGAGTTGTTGAGTCGATGAATGCTCGAGCAGGAAACTTGGTCTTTACGACTGCGTTTGCTACTTCGTTACTTGGCGCCGTAGCACTGTCAAACGGACTCGGATTCTGGGATTGGGTCGCTATGACACTGCTGTTCCTTATTGGATCTTTCGTCGTCTTTCTGCTTTGGCCCTACCATAATTATGTATTTCGTTTTGATCCTCAGGAGCTGCTTGACCAATATGTTGACGGGAAAAAGCGCATGACGATGTCAGCAATCCATCGTGTACTGGCGGTGCGTATTAAGGATGACATGGCCAATAATTGGCGAATTATTCAGCGCCTTCGAGTAGTATTACAAGTTTCGTTAGTTCTTTTGTTGCTAGAGATTCTCGCTCTACTTCTTTCAATATCTACCCAGTAGCGCGGCTCTATTAGTTTCGTAAGATTTTTTCCATAGATTTGCCGCGCGCTAATTCGTCGATTAATTTATCGAGGTAGCGGATCTCTTGTGTCGTGGGATCATCAATTTCTTCGACTCGCATGCCGCAAATCATGCCAGTTATGAAATGCCGGGCGGGATTCAGCTGGGGAGCTTCTGCGAAGAACGTTTCGAGGCTGACGCCCTTATCCAGCTGGATTTTAAAATCTTTTCGGTCATAGCCCGTTAGCCAATAAATAATTTCATCAACCTCAGATTTTGTGCGTCCTTTTGCCTCCGCTTTTTCAATATAAAGCGGATAGACACTGGCAAAACGTATGGTATAAATTCGAGGTTTTGTTGAATCCATATTACTCTACGGTAGAGACTTCAAACCCTGGACACCATGCGTTGATCATCGGGCTGGTGACACTCAGGTAGCCAGTGTCATTAGGTGGATAGACGCGGAGTTTGGTGGCACCTTCTTTGCACGTTCCGGCGTCGTAGTTACCCTCATCATGATAGGTGACAGTGGCCTTGGCTTGGCCGTTTGGATTTAGGGTTACTTTCTTTTCGGTAGCGTTCTTCATGCGATCAGCCGGTGAGCCGATTTGGTTACCATTGTCATTCACGAGTGAGACGCCAGGGTAGCCGCCGAGGATACAGGTGCGTTTTCCTGTATTGGTGAGGACGATTGATATGGCGAGCGTGCCTGCACCACTACCATTGCTCTCAGCTAGTGATAATGACAACTCATCAGCATTACAGGTCGTTTCGGTTCCTGTCTTTGGCGGGGTTTGTTCGTGCGCGGGACGGCTATCATTTGCCGGGGATTGCTGAGTGGCGTCACTGCCTGCTTGGGCTGCGGCGAGCTGGCTCTCGAAATTCTTCTTTTGGGCGCTCAGTTCATTTTGTTGCCAGAAGTAAACACCCGCGGCGGAGCCCGTGACAAGCACAAGGATGAGTAAAACTACGCCGAGAATCTTGCCTGTTTTGCGACTCCTCTTAACAGGAGGCTTGGGCGGTTCAGCCGGTTGGGGCGCAGTAAATGATGTTTGCGATTCTTCGTTCATATCAATCCTCAATTCCACTTATGCTTATGCATCGATGATACAACGTATGCAACGAAAACGACAACAACGCTGCGGGTGCTTTGTTATAATTGTGGTAGGAGCTGTCTCGTATGATACTTTAATAAAAGGAAGGCTGATATATGGGGCGAATTCTTTTGCACATGACGATGAGTTTAGATGGCATGGTGGCAGGACCAAATGGGGAATTGGATTGGATTGCGAACGATACGCCACTCAACCAGGATCATTTGGAACGGCTGCAACAGGCAAAACTACTATTATTAGGATCGGGCGTGATTCCGGAAATGTCCCGGTTTTGGGTGGCGGCAGAGCGCGATGAGGACATGGATCTGCTCATGCGAAATGTTGGTCGGGCGATGAATGAGGTGCCAAAAATCGTTTATAGCCATCGGAATATTACGGTGGACTGGCAAAATTCTACCGTCCATGTCATTGGTGATAATGACTCGTTCATGGAAGACGTGAAACGCGCGAGGGATGAGACCGACGGGACGATTATCGTCTATGGCGGCGTGAGGTTTGCCCGCTCGCTGGTACAAAATGACCTACTCGATGAAATTCATTTTGACATCTGTCCGCTGATGCTGGGGGTTGGGCAGCCGTTGTTTGTCGATCTTAAACACCGCACCGACCTCAAGTTGCGCGAGTCGGCGGTTTACGATTCAGGGGCTGCGATGCTGCATTATGACGTGGTGCGAACGTAGACTGGTTATATCTGTTATAATAGCTTGGTTATAAAGTGATAAAAGGCTGATATGGCGAAACACAAGAACTGGCACAGTGCCTCACGCAAACGGTTGCTCAAGAAACGGGCGAAAATCGAAGCGCGAAAGAAAGCAAAATAACGGGCAACTCGCCCGTTATTTTTATGGGTTTACGCCGTGCGATTAAGAGAAATAGAAATCAGCTGCTTGAATTTAACTTTTGAAACGTCCGAGAGCCTTAGTTGCTCTAGAGCATCTTTGGCGGCTTGCTTGTAGTGGGCGATGCGTGTTTCGGTTTTTTCAATGGCGCCGTTACTCTTGAGGAGGGCTTTGAGCCGTTCCGCATCATGGTGAGAGAGGTCCGAATTACCAAAAAGAGTTTGGAATGCTTTCGCGTCATCGGCGTGAGCGGTTTGCATAAATTGCTCTACGAGGAATGTCCGTTTTCCTTCGCGTAAATCACTGCTAGTTGATTTGCCGGTAACCTGCTCGTCACCGAATACGCTCAGCAGATCATCATGCAGTTGATAAGCAATGCCGAGATTGGTCGCAAAATTCTCGAGTTGTTTCAAGTCAGCGTCGGCTGCTTCGGCCAGCAGCGCGCCGGTCAGCAAAGGTCCTGCGAATGAGTAACTGGCGGTTTTGTAGTGGGCGACGGTTAGTGCATCTATTACGGTACCGTTAACGATTGCGGCTTCGCTATCAAGCAATTGTCCGCCAACGACTTCAAAGATAATACGGTGTATCAGGGCATGGATTCGGTCACGGACTGGACCATCCAGCTGGGCGCTGTCGATCAAATTTAACGTCGCAAACAATAGCAGATCACCACCCAAAAGAGCGGCACCATCACTGTAGTGGCGGCGCAATTGATCGTCGGCGACATTGGCATAATGTGCATGCTCATACATACCGGACACATTGAGTTCACCACGCCGGACTAACTCGCGATCGATGATGTCGTCGTGGATCAATAAACTGGAATGCAATACTTCCAGGGCGGTTGCCACGGGAATAATATTATCCGGATCTTTGCCGTCAAACGCATCGTAGGCGAGTAGGACCATTTTAGGGCGGAGTCGTTTGCCACCGTTTTGGGTGACGCGGGCAAGTTCGCGCCAAAGTAGTTCATAGCGCGGATGTAGAGCGGCAGATTTTTGAATTGATGCCGTAAAAAATGCGTTGAGTTGTTGCGTGATTGCATCATCAAATTCAGCAAAGAAGTGGTCGGTCGTTCCGGGCATAGTTACCTACTAGTATATGTCAGATATTGGGAAATTAAGATTTTGCGTAATGTTCTGATAGTCGGCGGTATGACTTGGTGGTGAAAGCGAATAACGCGGCGGCGATCATGACGATACCGGCAACGAGGAAGACGAGTGCGATGCCGCGGGCCTGGCCGCTACCGAGTAACCAACCAAATGTATCGCGGCCAGCATCGGAATTCATGTATGGGATGATACCAAACTGGGCAATCGGACCGATCATGAAGGCAGTAATCGGAGCGGCTGAGGCCTCAAAGGCTTGGGCGAATCCAAATACGCGGCCTTGGCGCTGGAAGGGAACAACGCGCTGGATAACCGTCTGTTCGGCGGCTTCCGCGCCCGGAATCATACACATGTAGAGGAAAATGCCGACGGCGTAGAGGAGCCACCATTCACGGATCGTGAAAATGGCGCCAAGGATGCCCATAGCAAGGACGATGAACAGCAGTGTTCGCATCGGGTTTTTGCCAAGCCCGAATTTGGCGATGACAAGGCCGCCGATAATGAAGCCGGCGCTCGAGATACCGAGCACAATTCCCCATACTTCAACTGGGAAGAGCGTCAGGCCGTACGGATCCATCAATGCCATGTAGACGCCACCGATCAGGTTATTGAAGGTTGAGAAGATAATCAATGCAAGTAGTCCCGGCACAACTCGAATCGCGGCGATACTGCCTTTGATGTCGACTTTTTTGTTTTTCAATTCCGGATCATGGGCAATGCCTTTTTCGGGAATCTTTACGAAGAACAGATGGAGGAGGGCGATAGCCGTGAAGAATATGGCAATCGCAAGTGTCCAGCCCATGCCGAGGAGGCCCACGGACAGACCGCTGAAGACACTCGTGACCAAAAATGCGAGACCAGTTACGCTGCCGACGAGTCCGTTGGCTTTGTCGCGTTTGTCCTTGTCGACAAGTAGTGTGACGGTCGTTGAAAGGGCGATATTGCGCATGTTTTCAACCACGCCACCGATCAGAATAATAAGTGCGAACAGCCAGAAGACCGGATGGAACCAGTTCACTAGTTGTTCTTCTGGGAACAGCAGGTAGAGAATGCCGGCAATAGAGAACGTGACGAGCGTAAATACAGTCGCACCAACCATAACGTTTTTCTTTTTGTTATGGTCAACGATCGTGCCAAAAATAATACTGAAAATGGCGATCAGCAACATGTACGAGCCGCCGATGATGGCGGTTGCGAGGACGGACTTGGTTTCAAGATAGACCCAGAACGTGAGGGCGAACCACAAAAAGCTGGTCGTCACGTTGGCGATGAGCGTGTTGAGGAGTACCTGATAAAAATGTTTCATTAATTCTCAGTTTATCATGGTTGCCTCAGGGAAATTATTTCTAAAAGAGAGAAAGTGATATAGTCGTAAGCATAAGGCTAATTACAAACGTTTTTTCGGATGAAAGTAAAATTCAAAATTCTCGTCTCAGTCCTGTTAGCGATAGCAGTTATTGCGGCGTTTTGGATATTAATCCGTAATAATTCGTTTGACGTTTTGCAGCCTGCCGGTACGATTGGCGACCAGCAAAGAGATCTCATAATCTTCGCAAGCGCCCTTAGCGCGATCATCGTTATTCCAGTGTTCGCAATGACGTTTTGGATTGTCTGGAAATACCGCGTCGGCCACAAAAAGCCAGGCGCGTACCGTCCTGAATGGAGTAAGAGCCGGCTCGCCGAAACTATTTGGTGGGGTATACCAATTATCCTGATCGGTATCCTCGGTGTGATCATTTGGACGAGCTCACACACGCTTGACCCTTATCGCAAGCTGGATAGTGAAGAAACGCCGCTAAGGGTGCAAGTTATCGCACTGGAGTGGAAGTGGCTATTTATTTATCCGGAACAGAATGTCGCGAGCGTGAATTTCCTGCAAATTCCGGTTGGCCGGCCGATCAATTTCGAAATTACATCTGATGCGCCGATGAATTCATTTTGGATCCCGAAACTTGGGGGGCAAGTTTACGCCATGAACGGTATGACGACGAAACTCCACTTGCAGGCACATACGCCAGGCGACTATACCGGCAAAACAGCCAACATTAGCGGTGAGGGATATAGCGGCATGACGTTTACGACCCGGGCCGGCAGTGAAGCGGATTTTTCATCCTGGGTTAAAGGTGCACAACAAAACGGCCAGGAATTGACGATGACCGGCTACAACAAGTTGGCCGAACCATCCAAAAATGTCGCCCCGATTTTGTACTCATCCCGACCGGAAAGTCTCTATGATACAGTGGTTATGAAATATATGATGCCCGGCCATGAGACGACTCATGAACACGCCAAAGATGCAGCCGAGGGTGATCATCATGAATAGGAACGCGCGATGCTAGGACAACTTACACTTGAAGCATTTCAAAAAGGCCTCATCGAAATGGGGGCGCAAATCGGCCTGGTGGTCGGCGGTCTCGTAGTTGTCGGGTTGCTGTTCTATTTCAAAAAGTGGAAATGGCTCTGGAAAACGTGGATCACGTCGCTTGACCCGAAAAAGATCGGGATCATGTACCTTATCCTGGCGGCATTTATGCTGCTGCGCGGGCTAGCCGACGTGTTAATGATGCGTGCTCAACAGGCGATGTCGAGTGGGGACGCGACCGGCATCCTGAGCTCGGATCATTTCCAGCAAGTCTTCTCGGCCCACGGCACGATCATGATTTTCTTTGTCGCCATGGGCGTGATCTTTGCGCTGTTTAACTTGATCGTTCCATCGCAGATCGGTGCGCGAGACGTGGCGTTTCCGTTTATGAACTCGGTTAGTTTTTGGCTGTTTTTCGTCGGGGTGGCGTTGATTAATTTACCATTGATCGTTGGTGAATTTTCGGCTGCCGGGTGGTTAGCCTACCCACCGCTGTCAGGGCTCGAGTATAGTCCTGGTGTCGGGGTGGATTATTGGATATGGGCGCTACAGATTGCCGGTATCGGCAGCTTGCTCTCGGGTATTAATTTCCTGGTGACGATCTTTAAGATGCGGGCACCAGGTATGCGAATGATGAAAATGCCGATCTTCGTTTGGAGCGTGCTGGGTTCGGTTTCGCTGATTATCTTTGCGTTTCCGATCCTAACCGCCACACTTGGCATGCTGTCGCTTGACCGCCTGATCGGGACGCATTTCTTCACGTCTGATTTCGGCGGGAACCCGATGATGTATGTGAACTTGATTTGGGCTTGGGGGCATCCGGAGGTATATATCCTCATCTTGCCGGCATTTGGTATTTTCTCGGAAATCGTCGCGACGTTTAGCGGCAAGCGGCTGTTCGGATACAAGTCGATGGTGGCGGCAATTTTGGCAATTACATTCCTGTCGTTCACTGTCTGGCTACATCATTTCTTCACGATGGGAGCAGGTGCGAATGTCAACGCGTTCTTCGGCATTATGACGGCCGTCATTGCTGTGCCGACCGGAGTCAAAGTCTTCAACTGGCTATTTACAATGTATAGAGGCCGGGTACGGTTGACGACGCCGATGCTGTGGTTCCTGGGCTTTGTCGTGACATTCACACTCGGCGGCGTAGCGGGAGTGCTCATGAGCGTGCCGGCAATTGATTTCCAGGTGCATAATACGCTCTTCCTCGTCGCCCATTTCCATACCATGATCATCGGTGGTGTCTTGTTCGGGTTCTTTGCCGGGCTGACATATTGGTTCCCGAAATTTGCCGGCTTCAGGTTAAACGAACGGCTCGGCCGCTACGCCTTTTGGTGCTGGCTGATCGGATTCCTGACGGCATTCGTACCGCTTTACGCCCTGGGCCTAATGGGTGCGGTCAGGCGCATGGACCATTATTCAAGTGAGCTCGGGTGGCAACAATTATTCATTGTGGCCGGTGTTGGCGTGGCGATCATTTGTCTTGGCGTTTTCTTCCAGCTGCTCCAATTGGTCGTCAGTATTATCCAACGCAAAAAGAATATGGTCGGTGCAGATCCATGGGATGGCCGGACGCTTGAGTGGGCGATGAGTACACCGCCGAAAGAATACAACTTTGCTGTGCTACCAACGGTTACTGAGCGGGATGCTTTCTGGGAAATGAAGCAGAAAAAACAATTGCCATCACGCAATTATGAAGACGTTCATGTGCCGAAGAACAGCGGAATCGGTGTCATGGTTGGTATGAGCGCGTTAGCGGCGGGCTTCGGCATCATCTGGCATATTTGGTGGCTGGCGTTGATCGGCTTTATTGCGGTTCTTGTCCTATTGATCGTGAGGCTGACATCCGATGACACTGAGCGAGTTATTCCCCGGGCGGAAGTTGAGCGGCTTGAGAATATGAAAGCGGGGGCAGCATGAATACCCAAGAAGTAGCCAAGGTCAATAACAAGTACCAGCTTGGTTTCTGGGTCTACTTGATGACGGACTGTCTGTTGTTCGGGAGCCTCTTTGCGACATACGCCGTTCTGAGGGGTGCGACCTACGGTGGACCGACTGAAGCCGATATCTTTGAAATGCCATTTGTGCTGGCGGAAACGCTCATCTTGCTAACCAGTACATTCGTGTGTGGGCTTGGTTTGGTAGCTGCAAAAGCCGGTAAACAAACCTGGACGATCATCCTGTTTGGTCTGACAATGTTGCTCGGTATCGCTTTCCTGGCGATGGAATTAAGCGAATTCTCCAAACTGATTGGGGAGGGGTTTAGCTGGCAGCGCAGTGCCTTCCTCTCGGCCTTCTTTGTGCTCGTCGGAACGCACGGTGCTCACATCTTGGCAGGGCTGATCTGGGTCGTCGTGATGCTAGTACGCGTCACGCAACGAGGCCTTACCCCTAACAACCTGCGTCGGCTATCACTCTTTGCACTATTCTGGCACTTCCTCGACGTAATTTGGATATTCATCTTTACGGTTGTCTATCTAATGGGGGTTGCAAAATGAAACACGTGATCCGCTACGTTATTGGCTTTGTCGTTTCGGTAGCCCTTACCTTGGCGGCATATTTCTTCGTGACCGGAGCGTATTTTGCTGGGAGCGTCTTGATCGCGGTCATCGCCGTGTTAGCGCTGATTCAGTTTTTCGTCCAAATGTTCTGTTTCCTGCATTTGGATGAAGACGAGCAGCCGCGCTGGAAGTTAGCGGTCTTTATTTCAATGGGCGTGACATTGATTATCGTCGTGTTTGGTTCAATCTGGATTATGAATAATTTGAACTATCATATGATGCCACCGGGTGAGATGGACGCTAAGATGATGGAAGAGAAAGATAAAGGGTTTTAAGCGGACGTGGCATCAAAAATAAGGGAGTATTATCACCTCGTAAAACCGGGGATCGTTCGGGGGAATTCGCTGTCGCTGTTAGCGGGGTATTTTCTGGCGGCCAGCATATACGGGTTTGATCTCGTCGCGCTGATTGGCGTGCTCATCGGAAGCTCGCTTGTCATTGCCAGTGGGTGTGTGTTCAATAACGTACTTGACCGTCGGATTGATGCCAAAATGGAGCGCACCAAAAACCGCGCGCTCGTGCAAGGCACGGTATCCAAACAAGCGGCTCTTATTTACGGAATGATACTCGGTACTATCGGTGTCGGATTCCTATGGATTCTCGTCAACCCGTTAGTGACATTGCTCGGTTTGATCGGGTTCATTTGGTATGTTTTCATTTATGGCCTCGCAAAACGCAAAACACCGTGGAGTACATTGATCGGTACGGTGTGTGGGGCGATTCCACCCGTAGCGGGGTATGCGGCCATTACGAATAATATTGATGTTGCGGCGATTCTATTGTTTGCAGTTTTGATGATTTGGCAAATGCCGCATTTCTATGCGATTGCAATCCGCCGCCGCAGTGAATACAAAAAAGGTGGAATCCCGATCCTCTCCGTGGTCAAAGGCGATGAACGTACCAAGAAGAGCATCATTGTCTACATCGGCGTATTTTGTGCTGTCGCACCACTCCTGACGCTATTTGGCTATACCGGCTTGATCTACGCTGTCGGGAGCGTTGCGCTGGGTGCCTGGTGGCTTGTAGTTGGTATACGAACCTGGCGTGAGTCGGATAATAAAAAATGGGCAGGCCGGATGTTCGGCACATCCCTCGTCGTTCTATTGGTACAATCGGTGCTGATTGCAACTGGTCATCTGCTGCCGTAACTGATACAATTTGCTTATGATTTTAACGCTTCACATCCTTCTGGCAATTGCCGGCATCATATATACCCTTAGCTTGCTGGCTGGTATTGTCCAGCGGTTTGCGATTGCCACCTCGCTGCTCGGGCTGACGATCCTCAGTGGCGTCGTGCTCATTATGGAAAATCCTGCAAGCCTCGCCCATGTCTGCGCCGCCGGAGTGGTTTACTCAGCCGTCACCCTCGCTTTGATGGCCGTCGCGCGTGTTCGCCAACGCCGCCGTGCTTCTCAAGCATAAACACTATAGACAAAACACTGATAAGATGTAGCAGTAATTGACTTTCATAGCATTTTGATGTTATATGATATTAACGTATGAAGAGGCAGACAATTCCGAAATCACTCGACGGCATTCGCCGGAAAACAGATGGCACGCATCTCATTGCACGACCAGCCTCGGCGGTAAAGCCGCGTGATTTTAATTTCTATTCCGTTGCGGCGGCACGCACGACTTCATCGTCCCGTATCGCTCGCATGCGAACCCAACGCAAAAACTCGGGCGCATAACTGGTTGCGTCCATATCCGGGGTATACTGGATAGTGTAAAGAGGAGGGCTCAATGGCTTTTACATTACCTGAACTAGGTTATGATTACGGTGCGCTTGGCAAATATATTTCAGCCGATATTATGAAGCTGCATCATGATAAGCATCATCAAACCTACGTCGATAAATTGAACGCGGCGCTGGATAAAGCACCGGAACTGCAAGGCAAACCGGTCGAGGAACTAATCCGCGATCTTGATTCAGTACCAGAAGAAATCCGCACGGCGGTGCGTAACCACGGCGGTGGCCATTACAATCACACGCTGTTCTGGCAATTTCTCTCGCCGAATGGTAGCGGTGAGCCGAGTGGGGAGCTGGGCTCGGCCTTGATTGAAAAATATGGCTCATTTCAAGCGTTTACGGACAAGTTTAACGAGGCAGCTCTCGGCGTTTTCGGCAGTGGCTGGGCATGGTTGCAGCCTGACTTGTCAATTGTAACGACCCCAAATCAGGATTCGCCGATCATGAAAGGTGAGGCAGCTCCGCTGTTAGGGCTTGATGTTTGGGAGCATGCTTACTACCTAGACTATACGTATAACAGGGGTGATTACGTCAAGGCGTGGTGGAATGTGGCGAATTGGGATGTTGCCTCTGAACGCTATTCGAAAACCACATAATGTTTCGAGTCTAGACAAACTATTATATTTGTGCTATAATGAAATTTAGTACATAAGTACTGGATGAATACCGAGCCGAAATTAGTCACTTTCTCGTCATTCATCATCTAAATGAATGACATTAGAAAGGTATATTCATGCAGAACAAATCTTCTTTTCGTGCGCGCAAGCCGCGTACTGGGAACAACTTTAACGGCGGCCGTCGGCCGTCTGGTGGTGGTTTTAACCGCAATCGCGGCGGAAGCTCGCGCGGTGTTAAAAAGCAATCAATCCACCCAAGTAAATTCGTAAACAAAGCGGTAGCTGCGATTGAAGCTGCGCCGTATGTCCCGACACACGTATTCACCGACTTTGCGCTAAATACGGTGTTACAAGCGAACATTGCCCGTACAGGGTTTACCGCCCCGAGTGCAATTCAGGACCAGGCGATTCCAATTGCCTTGACGGGCCGTGATGTGATTGGCCTCGCCAACACCGGTACCGGTAAAACGGCAGCGTTCCTATTGCCAATCCTCGAGAAATTAAATGGCGACGAGCAACGTGACTCAGTACTGATTATGGCGCCAACGCGTGAGCTGGCACAGCAAATTGACGAAGAATTCCGCCGTTTTGCTCGCGATATGAAACTATTTTCAACTGTCGCAGTTGGTGGGATGAATATTGACCGTCAGATCCGTGATCTGCGTCGTCACCCGCATGTCGTGATCGGCACGCCAGGCCGCCTGAAGGATCTAATGAACCGTCGTGAGCTGAATCTGACGCGCGTCAATACGTTTGTCCTAGATGAAGCCGACCGGATGCTCGATATGGGATTCATCAACGACATCCGTTTTGTTGCGAACGTCCTGCCGAAAGAGCGCCAAACGCTGTGTTTCAGCGCAACGATGACGCCAACGATCGCAAGCTTGGTGCATGATTTCATGCGCGATCCGGAAACCGTATCGGTACGGACCGGTGAGACAAGCGACCACGTCGAGCAAGACGTCGTTGAAGCATTTGATAAAGTTCACAAGGTTGAGCTGCTTGAAGAAATGCTCCGACAGGACGAATTTGAAAAAGTCCTGGTCTTTGGTGAGACCAAATATGGTGTCCAGCGTCTCGCGGACAATCTCACAAAGGGTGGCATTCCATCAGAAGCCATCCACGGTAACAAGTCCCAATCACAGCGCCAGCGTGCCCTGAAGGCGTTCAAAAACGAACAAGTCAAGGTGCTCGTCGCGACCGACGTTGCTGCCCGCGGGCTTGATATTCCTGACGTGACACATGTGATTAACTTCGACCAGCCGAATACCTATGATGATTACGTTCACCGCATCGGCCGGACCGGCCGCGGCGGCAAATCAGGCAAAGCCCTGACCTTCGTCGAACCATCACATCGCCGTTAACAGATCACCGCTCGAAAGAGCGGTTTTTTGTTGCCAAAAGCACTTTCTTTTCACGCCTTCGGACGATTTATAATTAAAGCACCACCATCTTTAACCGAAGGAGGAAGTACTTTATATGAAAATAGCAACCAAAACGCTTGCCAGTATCATGC
>Ga0105028_100020_pt1 | contig 18789 bp, 25 predicted proteins | sample RS_106metaG_FD_91478 | JGI IMG/M metagenome (GOLD analysis project Ga0105028, IMG submission 91478) | Switchgrass associated microbial communities from Austin, Texas, USA, to study host-microbe interactions - RS_106 metaG | ecosystem: Host-associated > Plants > Roots > Rhizosphere | place: USA...
CGGTGCCCCCGAGGTCGGCCGGAACGGGATCACCCGGCCCTCGTCGTCACTCATGCTCTCTCCAAAGAGACTTGACAGGCTGTGACCGCCTCGCGTACGCGCGCGCGTGTCCGCGCGCCCGTGTGTCCGCGCGTCCGCATTACACGCGTGCGCGAGGCGGCCACAGCCCCGGATTTGAACGGTGGATTGATTGACCCGCCCGGTTACGCCTCGTAGCGGCTGACCCAGTGGGAGATCGTGCGGGAGAGGTCGTTCCACGCCTCCGCATCGCCCGCCTTCTCCCGGCCCGCGGCGACCGCGCGGGCCCGCTCCATCCACGACTCGGCCAACCCACGCGGGCCACGGGCGGCCCGCTCCGCCTGGCGCTGCTCGAAGTGCGCCAGGCGGTTGGCCGCCGTCCGCTCCGCCTTGGTCTGCGCGGCCACAGCTCAGGCCCCCCGACGCAGCCCGTCGAAGACGTCCCCGTACTGGGCCTGCTCGTGGGAAGCCGTCTGCCGGCCGGGCGACGAGCTGGACGGCGAGGACGTGATCGCCGACTGCTGCCCGCCGTTCCTGGCCAGCTCCTTCGCCTCGCGCTTCTCCGCCCGCTTCTTGGGCAGCTCCTCGTAGGACTGCTGGAAGCGAGCGTTGAACCTCACCAGGTCGGCCAGCGCACGCTCCACGTCGTCGGCGGCCTTGAACAACGGGCGGGTCACGTGCCAGGCACGGACCTTGCCCTGCCCGGGCAGGTCGCCCTCGATGGAACCCGCCTCCTTGGCGGCGGCCTCCATCTCACGGGCGATACGCCGCAGGTCATCCACGATCGGGTGCAGCTGCGCACGGCGCTGCTCCAGGTGAATGGCCCGATCGGCAGGGGTCTGAAGACGATCCGGCGTCCAACGGTCGCTCGACTCGTTCATCTCGTTCATGCGTTTCTCCTGGGGGTAATCACGGCTGGCCGGGTCTGCTTGACGGGTCTGCTTCCTGGGTCTGCGGTGCCGCTCGCCAGGTCACTCACCGGGTCACTCACCGGACCGGGATGTGGTGTGCTTTTCGTTGACTGCATCCGGCAGTCGCAGCAGCAGAGCCGATCAGTCGGGGGATCGGCTCTACCACTGGTGGTGTCGGAAGCGTTTGTGCAGGTGACGGCTAGGCACTAGGGAGCCGGTCAGGCTCTACGCCTTCGGTAAGAGCGCGCTCGACGGACCAGCCTCGGCGCAGGCGAGCGCCGACGGTGTTCCTGTTGAGCCCCAAGACGCGGTCCCATTCGGCGGCAACGAGGGAGCGCCCCCGCCACTCGATTGCGGCGCAGTTCCGCCTGTTCTGGCTCTGCTTGATGGGGTTTGCCCAACGACAGTTCTCCGGGCAGTAGTCCCCGTCTGGGTCGATGCGATCGAGGGTCAGGCCATCCGCGTACGTCGGCCCCATGTCGGCGTAGAAGTTCTCGAACGTCCGCCACCGCTCGCAGACCTTGATGCCGCGCCCGCCGTAATAGGCGTAGTTGCTCCTGCGCGGGTTCGTAGTCCGCTGGATCATCCCTGACCAGATGCCATGGATGCGGGTTCCTCGCATGCCATGACGGAAGGTCTGCTCGCGCAGTCGCTTAGCGCTTGCCTCCCTAGCCAGGCAGCCGCACGAGCGGGTCCGCCCGCGTCGGAGCTGGCGGCCCGGCAGCACAGACTCACTCCCGCAGTCGCACCGACAGCGCCACAAGACCCCGCTTGACGGATGTTTCCCCTGTTCAGACAGGACGACCAGCCTGCCGTACCTCTGGCCGGTCATGTCGAGCTTCGTTGTGCCCAAGGTGGCTCTCCTCTTGTAATCTCGCAGCAGCGGCCCTCCCCGGTGTTTTCGGGGAGGGCCGCCACTGGTGGTGCCGGACGTGTCTTACGCCTCGGAGTCCTTCGCGGACTCCTCCTCGTGGGACATCAGCGCGCCCCAGGCCTGCCGCACGCGCTTCTCTCCGCCGACGAAGCCGGCGTCACGGAACGCGGCGACGGCCTGCCGGTAGGACATGGGCGGGTCGACGCTGTAGCGCAGGTGCCGCAGGACGACGACGAGCTGCACGTCGCTGAGGGGCATGCCGGGCACCGGCGCCTCAACACCCGACACGGCGGCGATCTCCTCCAGCGTCACGGCCCCGTCCACCGGCAGCACCACGCCCTCGTCAGCGGGGGGCGTGACGACCGGTACGCCGGACGGGGTCACGGGCTGCGTCACGGGTGTGACGGGCTCGGGCGTCACGGGCGGCGTCGTGCCCGTGTCCTGCGTGACTCCCGGCGTCACGGGGGGTGTGACGCCCGGAGTCACGCCAGGCGTCACAGGTGGCGTCACGGGGGCTGTGACGGGCCCGGCAACGGCCGGTGTGACACCCGACTCCAGAGCGGGCGTCACGGCATGCGGTGCGGCCGTCAGGGCAGGCTGGGCAACTCCGCCGAACATCGCGGTGAGCGCGGTGTCCGCGCCCTGCGTCAGCCGCTTCCGCTGGACCGCGACGAGGTCCGTGCCGAGGGCGACGTCACCCACGCCGACCTTGCCGGCCAGCTTCCACGCGGTCAGCTCCGACGTGTGCCGGACCTGCTCGTCGGGGTGGTTGTCCGCCATGGCCCGGTGGTAGGCGAGCTTCTGCACGGCGGCCGCGTTGCGCCGCTGCGCCTCGGCGTCGACGCCGGTCGTGTAGATCACGATCCGGCGGGCCAGCAGTCCCACGCCCTCCGCGGCCGCGCTCATCGCCATCGGCGTCACCGCGTAGACCACGGACTCCTTGCCCGTGTCGGCCATGACCACACCGGTCACGGCCGCGGAGACGGGCGAGAGCCACAGGCCGACGCGGACGACCAGCGGCACCGGCTGGCCGAGCATCGTCAGCCCGACCATGGTCACGGCCAGGATCAGCGCCAGGCCCTCACCGGCGGCGACGACACCGAGCGCGGTGCTGGAGTCGTCCATGCTGCGCTGAGCGTTGGTGAACGTGCCGATGGCGCCGACAACGCCGACGCCGAGCATCAGCACGCAGCCGATGCTCAACACGATCGACTGACCTCGGGTCAGCCGGTTCCGATTGCGTTGCACCAGGGTTCCTCTCTCCTCGAACGATGGCGGCGCGACGGGTGCCGCGCCGGTCAGGCGGTGGTGTCGTCCAGGCGGCGGCCGTGCAGGGGGGCGGCACCGAACGCGGTCAGATCAGTCCTCGTCGTCCTTCTCGACGATGTGCTTGATGCGGGCCTCGGGGATGCCCAGCACTAGGTCGTGCTCGTAGCTGAGGACCACGTATGTGCCCTGCTCGTCGTAGGACTGGAGGGTCACGGAGTCGTAGCCGAGCGCCTTGAACGCGTCGGTCTGCTCCCGGTGGGTGTAGGTGGTGCCGTCGACGGTGACGATCTGGAACTGTGGCTTGGTCTGCATGGCGGTTTGCCCTCCGGCTCGGTGGTGTCCGGGTCTGTCCCGGCTCCCTGCGACCCCGCCCGTGCGAGACGGGCGGGGGAGGCAGCCGTCAGGCCTGGCCACTGCCGCCGCAGGCGCTGCACGAGTGCCACGTGTCGCGGCGGGTGCCGTCGGCGTCGTACGTGGTCTCGGTGTAGCCACCGCTGCCGTGGCACGTACCGCACGGGCCCGACTCCTCAGCCATCGACCCCACGTCAACGACAGCGACCTGCCGCCCACACGTGCAGGTCCAGTTGCCGCACACCGGGCACGCGTCATCCGAGTCGTCATCCATCTTCTGCGCCACCGGCAACAGCAGCCGCCTCACGCGGCGCAGGGCCTCGTCCATGTCGGGGTCGCTGTCCCCGGTCTGGCATGCGGGCAGCAGCGGCTGCGTGCCCTTGGGCGGGCAGCCACGGCAGTCCTCGAACGTGAAACCGCACGGGCAGCGGGGCTCGTCGAGCCCCTGCCGCGGACACGCCTGGGCCTGGTCTGCGATCATGAGCATGCGGATCGTCTCCATTCACGTGGGATCCGTAGACCCCCAGCACGGCGTTGCAGCGCCATGTGTGCTGGGGGTCGCGCCCTTCCTGGGCGCAGTGCCCCGGGCCGGATCCGATCCGGCACCTCACGGCCCCCGCCAGCAGCGGGTCCGGGGCTGAGGTCACCTGCGTGGTCCGACCCACACCTTGGCCAGGAGCAGCGCTGTCGCCGCGAGCATCGGAGACATAAGCGCCAGAAGAACTACAAATGCCATTGGGGTGTCCTTTCATGAGAAACGTGCACGCCTCGAAGGGGCGTGATCGGCCGTGCCCCGGGCCGGGTTCGAACCGGCCTGCCGGCCGCCCGCGTGCGGGCTCCGTGGGGCTCCAGGTCATGTGCGCGGCTTCAGGGCACGCCGCTCCGCGGCGGTCAGGCCGCCGTAGATGCCGTGCTGGTCACACCCCGGCTGCTCCAGCGCGGTCTCCAGGCAGACCTCCTTCAGCGGGCACCCGCCGCACAGACCCTTGGCGAGCTCGGTCTGGTCGGCAGTGGGGCGCTCGGCGTGGAACAGGTCGGCGAGACCGGTGCACGGCGGGCGTTCACGACTCGCGGTGCAGTCGCCGCGGTCCTTGCTGGCCACGTGGAGGGCGTGCGCGGTGGCGACGTCGCTGAGGGCGTAGCCGTACCCGCGGGGGTCACTCGGGCTCGGCCAGCGCGACAGGCCGTGCGTGGTGATCAGACGGCGCAGCGTGGAGTCGGACACCGGCCGGCCGGACTGAGCGAAGAACACCACCAGGCGACGCAGGTCCATCACGTCACGGGGCATCCCGCCCGTGGTGCGCTGGACGGCCTTCGGGCGGCCGGGGCCGATGAACGCCAGCTCGTGGAACGCCCACCGGCGGGCCCGTCCCGGGGCCGGGGCGCAGTGCCGGTTGATACACCAGGCGTGGCCCTTGCGCGGCAGCAGGGTCCAGCAGCCGCATGCCGGGCAGGCGTGCTGGCGAACGCGTTCGGCGGCCCCGATCAGGGCCTCGGATTTCATGGCCTGCGCGGCGCGCAAGGCCGCCGCTTCCCGCTGGGCGAGGGTCGTGCCCTCAGCGGTGAGTTTGGCGGCGCGGGCGAGGACCTGGCGGCCCTCGGCGACGTGGTCTACGACAGTGAGATTCACGGCGGCCTGCCCCTCCGTTCGTCGGGCCGTCGGCCCTTCCGTCTTCCGGCTGGTAGAGCCGGGCAGTTTCCAGTGCGGTGCGTCGAGCAGCGCAAGCAGCTGCTCGGGTGTAGCGGTGGTCATCAGTCCCCCCGGGCCGGTGTGCGAAAGGTCAGGCCGCCAGGCCGAGCACCAGGGCCCGGGCCTCGCGGTACGCCGCCTTACGCGGCCGGTACGCGGCCATCAGCGCGAGCACCTGCCGGCGGGTGTAGCGGGCGACCGTGTGCAGCCGGCCACGGCCACCGTGCACCGTGCGCCGGGTCCGACCGACCGCGGCCGGGACGATCCCGAGCCGCCGAGCGACGGCCCGGAGGCCGTTCGCGGCACCGGCCGCCGTGTCACGGTCCAGGCCCGCGGCGAGCAGGTGCGAGGTGATCGAGCGAGGCTTGCGGGCGCAGCCGGTGACGAGCCGGTGCTGCCGGGCCCTGGTGCGCACGGTGGCACGGAGGGCACGGCGAGCGACGCGACGCGCACGGCGGGGGGACGTACTGTTCTGCATCAGCGGGATCTCCTGGTCTTGCAGGTGGGTTCCGTAAGGCCCCGGTCGGCGTCGTCAGCACCGGCCGGGGCCGTCTTGTGTCCGCGCGCTCACGCCGTCCGGGCCGGGTGGCCGGGGGCGAGGGCGGCGAAAGCCGCGTCCAGTTCGTCCAGGTCGTGCGCCTGGGCGAGCAGGCGATCGCGGACGTGGTGACAGTGGGCTGTGGTGCTGTTGTCCACGACCACTCGGCCGGTCTCGCGGTCGTACAGCGTGGCGAAGACGCCGTTGCGGCCGACGTGGTACCGCCCCTGTGCGGGGGTGTTGTCCATACGGTTCCTCCAGGTGCTCGACGCGAACGGCGCGGCCCGGGTCGGTAGCCCGTGCCGCGCCGTGCGACGCGCATACGCGGTGCGTATGGCGTCCGTGCCCCGGACCGGAATCGAACCGGCCTGACCTGCGAAAACGTGGTCTTCCCTGTCGAGGCTCCGTCACCAGTTCCGACAGCGCGCTGCCGGTTGTAGGTCGGTGATCCACCGTCCGGCGTGCCAAGGCACCGGCCTCCTCGCCCCGCTCTATCCCGGGACCCTTGACCCCTGCTGGGGCCCATCCAGCGCCGCCGCCCTGCCAGGCAGGCGGGCCGTGATTCGGGCATGCCGGTGCCGTGGCAAGGGCATGACCTGGTGTTTCTGTCGCTTCGTTAGGGGGCTTATGGGCCCGTCGCTGGCGACATGGATAACCATGACTCATTACCCCTTAACATGTCAACCCTTGTTTTGGGCTTGACCCTAAGGGGGATTGTGTGACTCAATGTCACCAAGTCATTTACACCGAAGAGACAAGGGAGAGCGCGTGACCGCGAAGAAGAGCCCGAGCGAATACAGCTCGCGCCACGACATCTACCGTGACCTGCGAAATCGCATCGAGTCCGGCACCGAGTGGGGGCACGGCGACCGATTCCCCTCGATCGATGAACTCGCCTCGGAGTACGAGGCAGCCTCGGGAACCGTGCGCGCAGCCGTCACCCAGCTCGCCATCATCGGCCTGATCAGTGCCGGACGGGGCCGCGCCGGCACGAAGGTGATTGCAGGCCCTCGCACGCGGAGCCACCTCGGCACCTTCCCGCCGGCCGACTGGACCCACCCCGAGGACAAGTGGGGCGCCGACGAGGGCGAGGTGTCCGCAGAGACCTCGTTCCGGCAGAAGGACATCGCGGGGACCGAGTACATCGAGCGCGACTACCTGCGCAAGGTCGGCGGCATCCCGGTGCAGCACAAGCGCACCACCATCCCGATGCGCTTCGCGAGCGTCATCCCCGAGGGATGCACGACCCCGCCGTTCCTCATGCCTGACGGAGTGAAGGTTCCCGAACCGCCCGCGGGCACGTCCCCGAACCGGTGGTACGGCTGGAAGATCCGCGACCTGTTCACGGAGATCACGCTCGAAGCAGCCCCCGATGACGTCGCCACCAAGCTCGGACTCCCCGAAGGGACCCCCGTCCTCCAGCAGGTCACCAGGGCGTTGCAGAAGGACGGCACCACGGTCTACGTGACCACTGTGACCACGCCCGCCCACTCGCGCGTGACGCTCCACCAGATCGACCCCGAGGGGGAGTGAGACTGGTGGCCATCGGGAGCAAGGGCGACCGCTTATACGTCATGCAGATTCACGGAATGGCGCCCGTGAAGGTCGGTGTGTCCAAGAACCCCGAGGAGCGTCGGAAGTCCATCCAGACCGGGGCGCCCACCCCCGTAAGGCTCCTATGGGAGGCGTCCGGGGGATACCCCCTGGAGAGGGCTCTGCACAGGAGGTTTGCGGAGTACCGGACCAAGGGCGAGTGGTTCGATCTCACTGCACTCGGCGATCCGGTGGCCGTCGTGCGAGCTGCGGCGCTGGAGATCGACCCCACGTGCGAGGAACCCCCTGCCGCCGTAGCAGAGGCTCCAAAGCGCCCAACCTGGATCGGACCGCGCGCGGCACCCGCTGTGCACGGCCCGGAAATCGATGGCTGGCTGGAGCCCACGTTCATCAGATGCCACCTGATCCCAGGCACCAGCACTCTCGAACCCGAGTAGGACCGACGCCCGATCACGACCAGCACCCATCGCCCCGCCGTGAGGCGGGGCTCTCTTCGGCCCGTCAAGTCACACCAGGCGCACTGGGTGTCGAGGGTCGCTCAGGCGACCGGGATACCACGCGTCTCGGAAGACCCGTCAGCCGCGATAAGATCCGCGACTAGACGAGCCGTATAGGTGTCAACTGGCGCCATTCAGATACCAACAAGGGAGGGACAGTGTCCGATCCACAAAGGCATCCCATCGAGGTCATGCTCCGCGCGAGCATCGACGCCGTCCGTGCCGTCACCGGCGAAACCTTCACCGACCTCGGCGAGGCGCTCGGCCTGTCGGTCGCGCTCGTCGGCCGCCGGCAGCGCGGCGTCACGCCCTGGTCCGTAGCGGAGCTTGGCCGGCTCGGCGAGCACTGGCAGATCCCGCCGTGTGCCCTGATCTCCTCGCCGTCCGACGCCCTCGCCGAGCTGCCCCCTGCGCGGGTCGCCGAGCTGCGTACCGCCCGCGGACTGCCCCTCTATGCATCGGCTCTCCAGCCGGCGGCCTGAACAACACGCCCCGCTGCCTGGGGGCAGCGCGTATGCGCCCCTATGGTCCCCCGGACACCCCACAGACCCATGGAGTCGCTGATGCCGATTTCGCCCGATCACGAATGGCTGACCCGGGCCGAGGTCGCCGCCCATTTCCAGGTCACGCCGCGGACGGTCTCCCGCTGGGCCGCCAGCGATCCGTCGATCCGGGTCGCACGCATCGGCCGGATCATCCGGATACACCGGTCCGTCCTCGACGCCGACCAGACCAGCCAGACGCCTACGCACACGGAGGCTGCCTGATCCCGGGCAAACGTCGAGGCCCGGTGTTCACAGCACCGGGCCCCAGAAGCGAGTGATCTCAACCATTCGATATGTCCAGGTGCCCAGCGTACCGGGCCCCGACTCGCACCGACACGGTATCGCGAGTCGTCCTCCCAGGTACATAGAGGCACCTGGAGTCCGATTCGTGAGGACCCAGTGATTCACACCACTACCGATCTACGCGCAGCCGCCCGCTGGTGCGCCGGCCGAGGGTGGGCAGTCCACCCTCTGGCACCGGGCACGAAGGTTCCTCCGGCCTCGTGCATGCGTTGCCGCCAGACCATCGATGGCGAGGCGAACCCCCTCTACATCCCCCACACGCCCGAGGAGTGCCGCTGCCTCCCGGCCGGGCGTCATTGCCACGGCGTCCGGGCCGCGACCACAGACCCCGACCTCATCGACCGCTGGTGGGCCGAGGAGCCGCGCTACGGCGTGGGCGTGGCATGCGGGCCGTCCGGTCTGGTCATCCTCGACATCGACAACCACGGAAGCGACCGGCCCGAGAACGGCGACTTCCTGCCCGGTGTCGAGGTCGACCAGGACGCGGCTGACTTCGAGAGCGGCTGGGACACCATCGCGGCCCTGTGCGCGGCGCGGAACGCATCGCTGCCGTGGATCGAGCCCCCCACCATGGCGGTGCTGACCCCGTCCGGCGGTCTGCACGCGTGGTTCCGGGTCGAGGACGCCGAGCAGTGGCGGCAGGGCGCGGGCAAGCTGGGGTGGCAGATCGATCTCAAGGCCGGTTGGGGGTACGGCATCGTGCCCGGCACGGTCACCCGCAAGGGCGCTTACCGGGCGCTCGGCGACTGCCGTACGGTCGCGGCGCTCCCCACGTGGCTCGGCGCCGATCTCAAACGGGCCGGACACTACCGAGCACCAGAGCAAACACGACCGCGGCGCACCGCGAAGCAGCTGCTCGCCCGCATCCAGCAGCCCAAGGGCGATCGGTACATCGCGGCCGCCATCCAGGCCGAGGTCGAGCGAGTGACCTCGGCGCCGGCCGGGACGAGGAACGAGACGGTCTACAGCGCTGCTCGCGCGCTCGGCCGGTTCGTCCCGGCCGGGCAGTTGTCCGAGACGGAAGTCGAGGACGTACTGACCGCAGCCGCTCAGTCGGCCGGCCTCCCCGAGAGCGAGGCGCGCACTGCCGTGCTGTCGGGGCTCCGCGCCGGCATCGCCAAGGGGCGTGCGGCATGAGCGAGGACTCGAAGAGCACCCCGGACGACGCCGAGCGCGCGGCACGACTGCTCGCCCTGATCGACAGTCCGCAGTCCCCTGTCGAGGACACCCCAGCACCTGCCCCCGAGGCGGCGCCGCACGTGCCACCGCAGCGCGACGAGCAGGACGGCTCGGCGGAGAAGAAGACCGGGAAGGGGAAGAAGAAGACCGGGACCATGCAGGGAGCCGTTGCGGCCTCTGACGCGTTCCTCGTCGAACAGGTCGCTGAGGACTGCCTTGCCAGCCGGTTCTGTTGGTCGCCGCAACTCGGCTGGATGCAGTGGAATTCTCGCGTCTGGGAGCATGTGGACGATGCCACCGTGCGCGACGAGGTGCGGCAGTACCTCGCCGCGTGGGTCGTCGAGCAGATGACCAAGCCGACGGCCGGCGTTGGCTTCGAAGACCTGCTCAAGCTGCTGACCAAGGGGCGCATCGCCGCACTGACCGACCTCGCGCGGGGGATCCTGCTCGTCGACGGCGCCGACTTCGACTCTGACCCGGACGTCCTCACGGTCGAGAATGGTGTCGTCGACCTGCGGACCAGCACGCTCATGCCGCACGACCCCGAGCGCTACCTGACCCGCTACGTACCGACCCCGTTCCGGCCGGGCGCCCGGCACAACGATCTCGATGCCGTCCTGTCGGCGGTGTCCGCCGAGGTCGCCTCGTGGCTACAGCTACGCCTCGGGCAGGGCATCACCGGACACATGCCGGACGACGACGTCATGCTGCTGATGCACGGCGACGGGAAGAACGGAAAGTCGACGCTCATCGATGCGGCCACGGGGGCGCTCGGCGGCAACACGATGAACGGGGCAATGACCCTGATCGACGACGCTGTGCTGTCCGGGGACCGGGACGCCAAGGAAGAGCGAATGGCGCTCAAAGGCGCGCGCCTTGCGTTCGCCGAGGAACTGCCCGAGGGGCGCCGGTTGAACGTCGTGCAGCTCAAGAAGGCGGTCGGCACGGCTCTGATGAAATCCCGCCACCTCTACAAGGGAGAGGTGCTCTGGAATGCCAGCCACACGCTGCTGCTCACCACGAACTACAAGCCGACCGTGTCGGAGACCGATCACGGCACGTGGCGCCGCCTCGCCCTGGTGCCGTTCCCGTACACCTTCGTACGGGAGGTGACAGCCGAGCACGAGCGGCCGGGCGATGCAGGGATCAAGCGGCGTATCACCGAGAAACCACAGCGTGAGGCCATGTTGGCGTGGCTCATCGAGGGCGCACGTCGCTGGTACGAGGCGGACCGCACCATGCCCGAACACCCGGCCGAGGTGCAGCAGGCTACCCGCGAGTGGCGCGAAGAGTCCGACGCGATCATGCGGTACTGGAGTGAGCGCCTTATCCCGGACTACAGCGCGCACGTGATCTCAAAGGAACTCATGGACGACCTGAATCAGTTCCTCGGCGAGATCGGACAGCAGTCCTGGTCACAGAAGACAGCCGCAGATCGGTTCGGGGCACACGAAGAGACAAAGTCACACAAGATCGAAAAGCAGACGATCCGCAGACGGCACGGCCTCTCTCGGCCGGCGCGATCTCACGACACCTGGGGCAACGTGCACCCCGAGCCGCCGGTCCGGTACCACGCCTGGATCGGCGTTCGGTTCGCAACCGACGCCAACTGGGACGACGCCCCCGGCACTGTCTCCCGCCTCACTGATTGACCCATCTCAGAGGGCTCTGCACGCTCCGTCACCCCTCGTCGGCTCCGGCCGGCGGGGGGTGTCTTCATGCCGGGGTGGCACGGGTGGCACGGCACTCTGGAAACTTCGCTTCGTATATATACAGGGAAAGTTTCCAAGCTGCCGTGCCACCCGTGCCACCCCTCTCTGACCTGCAATAACGCTTCGTGAGCGCCGACTGCCGAGCACTCACTACAAAAGTGCTCAGCGTGGCCGTGGATGCCCCCTGCGCGGCTGTCTAGGCAGCAATCAGGAAGGAAGCCGTCACGGGCCCTCTACGGACCGTGTGACTCCGGTGTTCCGGTGCTGCCCGTGGGTGGTCTTAATGTGGCGGATGAGGGCGCGCCGGACGGGTCCGCCCTCCAGCTCGGTCAGCCGCAGGAGCATGCGGATGACTTCGCTCTTGTCGAGCCGGACACCGGTTTCCATGCGGAGCGCCAGGACCAGGGCGTCGATGTGCGGGGCTTCTTCGGGGTCGACGCGGACGGTGAGGGAGACGGCGGTGTCGGCCCGCGGGCCTGTGCGCCGTCGCGGGGGCCGTCGTGGGGCCGTCGCTGGCCTGGCCGGCTCCGGGGCCTCGTGGCCTCGTGACGCCGTGCCGTCGTGGCCTCGTGCCGTCGTGGCCTCATGGCCTCGTGACGTCACGACGTCACGAACATCGTCCTGATCGGGCGTGACCTGCTGTTCCACTCGGCGCCGGGCGGCGCGGGCGCGAGCCCAGTCGTCCTTGACGCCGCTCATGTCCGGCGGTGGGGTCGGTGTACGGGCCGCGCTCATCCGGCGGTCACCACCTTCGCCAGATCGCGGAACCAGCCGCTGATGTCAGCCTTCGGCGCGTACTCCAGCACAGAGACCTTCGCGCGCCACGCCTTACGCAGCTCCGTGCGCTTCTTGATCTCCGCGATCACAGGCGGCTCGCCGAGCCCGCGGAATGCCTCAAGAGTGGAGGTCACCACAGCGCCGTCCCGCACGTCGATACGGGAGGGAACCAGGCCCAGGACGTCCAGTTGGATGTCCATCTCTTCGGAGAGGATGCCGATCTGGCGCAGTAGCAGCCGCAGCGCGCGGATGGAGGAGTCCTCGGCTTCTACGGGCACGATGATGCCGCCGCGGCGTTCCGGCCGGCGCCGTGCGGCCATCAGTGCGCAGTCGGTGATGACTCCGAGCGAGGGGGCGCAGTCGATGAGGCAGGTGTCGTAGTCGTCCTCCAGCGCCTCCAGGAGCCGCGACAGCCGGCGCTCTCGGTTGTTCTGCATGTACAGGCCGCGTTCCAGCAGGCTCATGTCGACGTTCGTCGCCATCACGTCCAGGCCGGGCCGGTGCGTGATGACGAGGTGGTGTAGGTCGCCTCGCCACTCGCCGAGTAGCGCGCCGCGCAGCGTGCGGTCGTCCGGGGTCTCGCCGACGCCGAGCGCGTCCGAGAGGTGCCCCTGCGGGTCGAAGTCGACCAGCAGCACCCGCCGCCCCTGCTCGGTGAGCGCGGCACCCAAGTTGATGGTGGCCGCGGTTTTCCCGACGCCACCCTTCTGGTTCGCCATTGCGTAGATATCCACGCGGCGCACCCTACGGATGTGGCTCCGTGACGTCACGAAGCCACGACGTCGGGAGGCCGTGAGGCCAATACGTCAAGGCGTTGACCTGCGGCGGTTTCATAAACGGGCACTCGCCTGAGATGGCTGGTCAGAAGAGACTCGGTGGCGCCGGCAGCGGCTCGATGTCGGCGGGCGCGCCGTCCTTCAGGTCGATGAACAGCACCAGGTCGCCCTCCGGGGCCTGCACGGGTTTCAGGCTGCCGGGGCAGGAGCGCAGCTCCGGGTCGCGGCCGGTGGCGGGGTCGTGCCGGTAGACCAGGCCGCGGACGGTGACCGCGACGTCGCGGGAGCAGGCGGGGCATTCGGTGCGTGGCAGGGCGGTCATGGCAGCAGTGTCCCAGCGCGGCGCGTGCGGGGCGGCGAGGAAGCACCCGGCGCCGTGAGGCGCCCTTGAGGCGCTGTGTCGGTTGTGTCGGGCGGGTGTCGGTGTCCGGCAGGTGGTCGGGTGTCACGGTCCTGAAACGGCGTCACGGTGCCCTTTTTGTGGGGGTTTTCAGGGGGGTCCTTTCGAGTAACATGGCTTCCTCGAAAGTACTCCGCAGAGAGGCAGTCGACCCCTGATGGACACCCACCTGCCCGCCGTCTCCGACACCCGGACGCCGCGCGACCGCGACGAACAACGGGCACTCCTGCTGAGCGCCGCGACCATGCGCCGCGACCCCGACCGAGACGCACAGCTCGCCGAGATGGTGAAGCGCGACCAGCGGGCCATGGAGGTGCAGTCCACGACGGACGCATACGCGGGGGACATCGCGGCCTACATGGACTGGTGCCGCGACATGAGCCTGCCGCCGGTGCCCGCCACCCCCGAACAGCTCGGCGCCTACATCAAGCACCTGGCGAGCACGCCCCGGAAGGACGGCGCTCCCCGCTCGCCCCGCTCCCTGTCCCGCGCCATCGCCAGCATCCAGGCCGCCCACCGGGACGCCGGCATGCACCGCGTCTCTACCGAGTACGCCACGGCCTACCTGGGCGGGTACCGGCGGCTCCTGTCGGAGCAGAACCATCCCGTCGCCCAGCCAAAGAAGGCCCGCCCGGCCCGGGTGGACGAACTGGCCCTGATGGTCGCCACGCTCGACCGGACCACGCTGCGCGGCGCCCGGGACGCCGCGGTGATCCTGCTCGGCTACGCCATCGCCGGCCGCGCCTCAGAAGTCGCCGCACTCGACTTCCACAACGTCGAAGAGGACAAAGACGGCATCTTCGTCAGCGCCTACCGGCGCAAGGTGAAGAAATGGACCCGCACGCCGATCCCCCGGGAAGACCCGCCCTCCGACGTGTGCCCCGTCCGCGCCTACGAGGAGCTGCGCGACCACATGGCCGACGCCGGGTTGACCACGGGCCCGCTGTTCGTGGCCGTGGACTCGCAGGGCCGGCCGAGCGCCAGCATGGGCCGCCCCCGCCGCGACGGAACCCAGCGTGCCGAGCTGCGCATCAGCACAGCGACAGTCGCGGGCATCGTCAAGCGTGCCGCGGTGGCGGCCGGGCTCTCGGACAAGGGCCGCGGCTGGTCCGGGCACTCCCTACGCCGCGGCCTGGCAACCGACCTCGACGCCGACGGGGTGTCGAAAGACCTCGTTGCCGACATCGGCGGATGGAAACGCGGATCGGCCTCCCTGCACGGCTACAACGAGGTCACCGTGAGCATGGCCACCAGCCCGATCCGCCTGACGCGCCGCACCACGGCCGGCCCGTGCGCGACGTGCGGATGCACCTGCCGGACTCCCGCCGAGAAGGAGGCCGTTCGAACCGGCCGTGATCCACACGGGTGAGATCATGAAAGGGACTCACCCGGAGGGTCCGTTCATGACAGACGCGAAAGCCACGCTCATTCATGACAAGCCCGTGTGCGGAGCGAAACGCCGCCAGGGTGATGGCGCTCCATGCCAGCGCCCTGCCGGCTGGGGGACGGACCACGCTGGAAACGGCAGATGCAAGCTCCATGGCGGGGCCGGCCCATCCGGGCGCATCGCAGGACGACGCGAGGCCGCCCGCCGCGCGCTTGAGTCCGTCCGCGTGGACGTCGACCCGAACGGCGATCCGGTGACCGAGCTACGCCGCCTGGTGGCAAGCCTGCAAGCCTCGGCGGACTACCTGTCCGATCGGATCGGCCTCGATCTGGTCGACGACAAGGGCCGGGCGAGCGCGCTGTACGCGATGTGGCACGGTGCCGTTGTCGAGCTGCGCCAGGCGCTCACCGCCCTCGCTCGGATCGGCACCCCCGACGTGGCAGTCACGGTGAACCAGGGCGTGCCGGTAGATGTCGTTATCGAGCGGCTGTCTGCCGCCGTGCGGCCCTATCCCGAAGCCGCCGACGCCTTCGCCCGCGCCGCCCTGGATCTGGCCCGTGAGGCAGGGGAGCGGGCCGAATGAGCCCTATTCCGGGGGTGATGACCCCGCATGGCCTGGCCGCTATGGCGGTCGCCGCCTCCCCGGCCGCCCTGCTGACGGTGGCGCTCCAGGCTCGTGGGCATACGCCGGACCCCTGGCAGATTAAGGCGCTGGAGTCACGGGCCCCGCGTCTGGCCATCTGCGCCGCCCGCCAGTTGGGGAAATCGTCGGTGGTTGCGGTGCGCGCCCTGTGGGAAGCGGCCTACCGGCCCCGATCGCTGGCGCTGGTGGTCTCCGCGAGCGAGACGCAGGCGCGGGAGCTGCTGGCCCGGGTGGGCGAGCTGCTGCCGGTGGTCGGTGAGCACGCATCCGGGCTGGAGGAATCGCGGCGCGAGCTGCGGTTCGCCAACGGCTCGCGCATCGCCGCACTGCCGTCGTCGTCCCGGGCAGTGCGCGGGTACTCCGCCCATCTGCTCATCCTGGACGAGGGCGCGTTTCTGCCGGACGCGTCGTACTACTCGGCGACCGCGACCACGACCGCGACGGGCGGCGCGCTGCTGGCCACATCGAGCGCGGGTTTTCCCGCCGGCTGGTTCTACAGCGCCATGACCGACCCTCGCCAGGGGTTCGAGCGGATCACGGTGACCGCCTATGACGTGTCCCGGATCTCCGCGGAGACCATCGAGGCGAAACGGCGGTCCATGACCGACGACGCGTTCCGTCGCGAGTATTTGAGCGAATTCGTGGGCGCTGCCGGTTCGGTGTTCGAGGGGCACTTGATCGAGACCGCGTTCGCGGAGGGGCGCGGCAGCGGCACCGGGCACACTGCGCCCAGCAGGTTCATCCCCGGGGAGGGCGTTTTTTGATGTACGGCAGGCGGGCGCGTACCGCCCCCGAGCAGGGCCGCGACTGGCTGGAGGGTCGGCCGTGCGGGATGTGCGGGACCGGCGCCTGTGATGAGCGGCGAGAGCGGTACGCGGCCGAGTACTGGCCAGATGAGTACGCGGCGCGGGCCCAGCGCGCGGCAGAGGCCGCCGCCGCTGAAGCCGATGCCCTGGCCGACGACGACCACGAGGCCAAACCGTGGGTGTCCATCGGCGTGGACGTGGGCGGCCTGGGGGATGCCACGGCAGCCGCTGTCATCGTTCCCGCGGCGCGAGGCGCCCGCCTGAAGGTGGTGTTCGCGAAGCGGCTCGCCGTAGACCAGGAGGGCGGCAGCGTCGGCTACAACCGCTGGCAGGCGCAGCGATGTCTGTCCCTGGCGCGCTACTACACAAACCAGACCCCCGGCCCGGTGCTGTTGACGGTGGACGGAACAGGGAAGGGCGAGCCCACCTGCGATTTCATCCGTGAGGGGCTGGGTGGCCAGGAGCGCGACACACGCATCTCTCTGCTGGAGGCGACGATCGTTGGGCGCGGCCGGAGCTCGGACCGGGGGCGGCGGGTGTCCGTCTCCAAGGAGAAGCTGGTGCTGGACCTGGTGGCCGCGCTGGAGCCCAAGAAGGCCGGGGAGCCACCGCGCCTGTTCTTCGGCCCGTTCCCCGACGGTCAGGCGCTACGCCGCGAGCTGATGGCGTTCCAGGCCGTGACCCTGCCGTCCGGGCATGTGCGGTACGAGGGGGTAGGCGAGCATGACGATCTGCCCATGTCCGTGATGCTGGCGCTGTGGCGGACCCAGCGGAGTGGACAGACGACGATTCACAGCCCGGTGGGGCGCGTGCTGCGGGGCGCGCTCGGGGTGTCCCCGTGGCGGAGCACGCCGCAGCAGGACTGGTATCCCCGCCCGCGTCGTTGAGGCGTCACATGCCAGGCGTGCCCGTGCTGTGAGGCGCCTCAGACGAAGACCGACTCTGAAACCGTCCCCTGAAACGCAAAAAGGCCCGCACCCCAGCCGGGGTGCGGGCCTCGTCTACGTACCCCTTAAGGGCACTGGTCGATGTCGCGCCGCTCCTCGCACGTGATCGGCGTACGGCAGTCGGCGCAGGCCCGCCACGCGCGCTCCGAGGGGCGCGGCGCAGGCGGGGCGGCGGGCTCGTGGGGGCGGCGCTGCCGCCATACCGGCTCGCTTCCGGGCGCCAACGCGAGCTGCTGCCCGTGCTCCTGCTGCACGACGATGCGCACGCGGCCGTCGTCGACCTCGCGCCACTCGATCACCGGGTCTGCCTGCCCCCAGTAATCGACCAGATCACCGGTCTTGAGGTCTGCGAACGTGGTGCGCACCGTGCAGCTGGCGTCGAAGCCCTTGCGGGCGTAGGGCGATTCGCCCATCACTGGTCTCCCATCTCGTACTCCCCCTCGTCGGGGTCCCACCCGGAGCTGTCCGAGCCGGAGTCCTCAACCTCGAATGCAACGGGCTGCTGCTGGCGGCGCTCCTCGGCTCGCGCGGCCTCGTCGTCGCCCAGCTCGGTGAGCGCGAGCACCGCGGCATACGCATCCGTGTTGAGTCCAAGCGGCCGTCCACGGCCCTCTTCGACATCGCGCAGGTACAGCAGCCGGTGCTGCGCCTCGGCCCACGTGCGCAGCAGCTGACGGGCGTCGTCCGGGGTGATGTCGAGGGCGGCGGCGACCTGTGCCCAGGTGGCGCCGAGGGCGAGGGCTTCGCGGACCCGGGAGGCGCGCACGGCCTCGATGTCCCGGCGCATCGACTCCTCCAGGGCGAGCACGGCCAAGACGTCGTCGGTGCCGCCGCGCTCGACGTCGTAGGGGAAGTCGGCGGGCAGGCGGCTGTTCATCAGCCGGTCGTTGTGCCGGGTGCGTTTCTCGCACTGCCAGGCGAGCGGCACCGGGCCGCCGTTGGGCATACGGACGTCGTCGGGGCGTCGCACGGTGTGCTCATGCCACTGTTCGTACTCGGTGCTCATGGGGGTCTCCATTGGGGTGTGGTCGGGTCTACCGGCAGGGGGCTCCGGCCGCCGCCTGGCCACTGCTGGTGGGCGGCGGCCTGGGGGCCTCGGCATGGTCAGAGCAGGGCGGTCAGGAGTGCGGCTGCGAGGGCGAGCAGCGCGCCGGCTGTGATGTCGCCGGCGATGCGGAGGCCGGTGTACTTCCGTTTGGCGATGCGGGACAGGTGGATGACGTGCGCTGCCTGCTCCTTCGGCGCCTGGAGATCGTCGACCAGCTCTTCCTCCGTGCACAGCGACCAGTAGAGGTAGCTGCCGCGTGCGGCACCGCCGAGGCGGGGGCGCACGACCAGCAGCACGGTCAGCATCGCGGCCACCAGGCCGACGGTGCCGAGGCCGACGAGGACGGCGGCCAGGGCGGGTAACGGCTTGCCGGGCACCGCGGCGACCAGCGCGGCGAGGGGCAGCGAGAACGCCGTCAGCAGGACTCCGCTCTTGGCGTCGGTACGGCTGATCTCGGCGAGCACGGTGCGCGTGGCTGCGTCGAGGCGGGCGTCGATGTCAGGCACGGGATGCTCCTACGTGGTCCGGGGTGGTGGCGTCGTGCCGGGGGCGGGAGTGGAGGCC
>Ga0105028_100021_pt1 | contig 18623 bp, 35 predicted proteins | sample RS_106metaG_FD_91478 | JGI IMG/M metagenome (GOLD analysis project Ga0105028, IMG submission 91478) | Switchgrass associated microbial communities from Austin, Texas, USA, to study host-microbe interactions - RS_106 metaG | ecosystem: Host-associated > Plants > Roots > Rhizosphere | place: USA...
CGAGACGATCGGCCGCTCCGCCGCGCAGCGGATGATCGTGTTCACCTGCGCCCCCGACCGGCAGTTCCAGGTCGGCGAGTGGGATTCCACCTCGAGCCGGTGGGACCTGAAGACCTGCACCATGAGCAGCGCGCACGCACCGACCGCCACCACGCTGACCCTGGCCATCGCCGACGACGAGCAGTGGTCGACCGCCGGGAACTACGACCTGACCATCTCCGGTGAGCTGGTCGGCGTCCCGGCCGGCGCGATGGGCGCCCGCACCGGCACCGGCCCCTACCAGCAGATCATCACCGGCGCGGTCCGCAGCAAGAACGGCATCCGCAAGACGCTCCCGGCCGCCGCCGGCGTGCACGTGGCGACCCCGGGAAGGTGGGCCCTGTAATGGCGCTGATCGTGGGTGGGGAACCGACGTACGCGGACAACGCCATGTCGGCGGAAACCCCGGACGTGCAGGTCTTCACGAGCTCGGGCACCTGGAACAAGCCGGCCTCGGCGAAGATCGTGCACGTCGAGGTGGTCGGTGGCGGCGGCGCGGGCGGCGGCGCAGGGGCGACCGGGGCCGGGCAGTGGTCGTTCGGCGACGGCGGCGGCGGCGGGGAGTACGCGTCCGGCTGGTTCGACGCCGACGACCTCGCATCGTCGGTGACCGTCACCTGCGGCGCGGCAGGGAGCGGCGGCACCAGCACCGGCGGCGACGGCGGCACCTCGAGTTTCGGGGCGCACGTCACCGCCGCCGGCGGGATCGGCGGCAGCGTCCGCACCGCGTCCAGCACGGCGAACTTCAGCACGGGCGGGCACGGCGGATTCGGCGGCACCGGCGGCAGCGGCGGCAGCGTCCGCATCCCCGGCGGCACCGGCGGCACCGGTATCGGCATCACCTCGACCGCGGGGACCGGGCAGCGCGGCGGCGACGGCGGCGCCAGCTTTCTGAGCGGGACATCTCCGGGTAACTCGAACGCGGCCGGCACAGCCGGGCAGGCGTACGGCGGCGGCGGCAGCGGTGCATCCAGGGGCGCGTCCCTGGCCGCCGTCAACGGCGGCAACGGCGCGATCGGCGCAGTCATCGTCACCACCTTCCTCTAGGAGACACACCATGCAGAAACTCACCTGGCCGGCCGTGGGCCTGATCGCAGTACTCGGCGGGATCGCCCTCGCCCTGGCCACCCTCGCCCACTGGGACGCCGCGGCGATCCTCGGCATCCTCGGCATCCTCGGCGGTATCGGCGGCGGCGCCGCGGTCGCCGGCGGCGTGGTAGGCCGCGTCGAGCAGCTGCAGGAGGAGACCAGCGCGCAGTCGTCGACGCTGGCCACCATCGACCGCAGGGTCAACGGCGAACTGGACGGCCGGATCGCCACCGCAGTGCAGAAGGGCAACGCCGACCTGCTCGCCGAGCTCCAACGCCGCGGCGTAATCCGCTGATGGCCACCTCGCAGAACGGCTGGCCGGTCGTCCCGGACACGACGGCTGGCCGAGCGAAGTTGGACCGTGGCCCGCTGATCCGCGACATCACCGTCCCGAACGGGGTGCTCGCCGGGGACGTGGCGTTCGTGTTCCGGTGGCTTGCCCGCGAGTACGACCGGCGCGTCGAGCGGCTGGCCGGCGGCGAGTGCTGGGGCTGGTTCGTCAAGAAGATCGAGGGCTCCGACACCTACTCCAACCACGCGGCCGGCTGCGCGGTCGACTTCAACGCCCCGGACAACCCGATGGGCGTGCCCACCACCCGCAGCATGACCGCGGCGCAGATCGCCGAATGCCACGAGCTCGAACGGGAGTCGGGCGGGGTGCTGCGCTGGGGCGGCGACTTCAGCCGGCCCGATCCGATGCACTGGGAAATCGTCGGCACGGCGGCGCAGGTCGCCACGCTGGCCAACCGAATTGAGGAGCAGAACGTGACCGCACCTACCGCAGCCCAGAACGCTGACGCTGTCGCCGCGAAGGACATCGACCCGGGCCCGGGCGGCTACTCGTGGGCGGGCGCGACGTGGACGATCCTGGCCCGGTCGAACATCCTGAACGCGCTGCCGGGACAACTGACCGACCTGCGTGACGAACTGGACGCCCGGGTGCAGGACGTCGACGACGAGCTGGACGGCATGGGCGCGTCGCTGGCGCTGGTCGTAGCCATGCTTCACCAGCTGCTGGCCGACCCGAGCGATGTTGGCCCGGGCCACCCGATCGTGCAGTGCCTGAAGTACTACTTCGAGCAGGTCGCTCCGAACATGCCGCAGGCGCAGAGCTAGGCCAGGCGCGTCAGGAGTTCGGCAGGACGACTCCGTGGGCGGCGCACGCGACCCGCAGCTCGGTGGCGGCGCCCATCAGCAGCGTCATCGACTCCGGCGCCCCACCGCCGGTGCCGATCTTCCATGCCAGGTCCACCATCTTGACGCCGTGCTCGCGGATGGCCGCGTCACGGGAGCCGGCGAACCGTTGCCGCAGTTCGTTGTAGCGCTGCTGGGTGAAATTCTTGCCGGCGGTCGCGTCGGGGTTGTCGCGCAGCTGCTCGCACGCCTGGATCCCGGAGTCGGGTTTCGGCTTGGCGCCCGTGTTCCCGGCCGCCGTCGTGGTGGCCGGCTCGGTGTTGAGTTGGACGACCGTTTTGATGGCCCATGATCCGGCGACGCCGAGCATCGCGGCCAGGACGAGGAGGAGCCAGGTGGGTAGGAGTTCGCGCTCGCGTTTCGTGCCTGGCGACGTCCGGCGCGGTGGGTGCGGGTCGTAGCCGTTCATGACGGGCGGCTGGTTAGGCGCGGTCACTGGTCACCTCGGATGCGCGGGGAAGCGGATCGCACTCAGGGTGGTGGTGTGGCGGCGGGTGCGCGAGCGTTCACGGTCCGAACAGGATGATCGGCGGGTCCTTCGGCCCGAACGGACTACGCCGCGTCGCCCGGGGCTTGGTCGGTAGTTCAGAACCCGCTAGGCCCGTGGCCCACCGTGCTCCCGGGCGCGCCGTTCCCGCTGCCAAGCCGCGTTCCGCTCGCCCACGGCCTCGTCCGCGCCGGCCGCGCGCAGCAGCTCGATCGCCGCGGCGCCGCCGGCCGTCGGCGGCTCTTCGGCCAGATACGGTCCGAGTTCGTGGCCGAGGATCTCTGGGTCCCGGGTGATGGCCCAGAGGTCCTCGACCTTCCGGGGGAACGGCAGATCGCGCAGGTTGCCCCACGCCACCCGTTGCAGGTGACCGGCGAGTTTCGCGGCGGTGAGCCGCTTGCCCTTCGGCAGCGCCGGATAACGCACGTCTTGACCGTACCGTGGGGCCGGAGCCTTCGCCGTGGGCGCGAGTACCGTTGACCCCGGCGGCCGGAGTAGCGGCCGGCCGCCACACCCTGACCGCTACCAGGGAGCCTCAATATGCCGCGCCGTGCCACACCCATTGACCCGACGATCGGCGAGCGCATCCAGGCCCGCCGCGAGCTGCGCCGGTGGAGCATCCGCCACGCAGCCAGCCGAGCGGGGATCGCCCACACCACCTGGTCCCGGATCGAGCGCGGCGAGCTGCGCACCGACCGGTATATGGTCGCCGACATCGCCGCGGCGCTGGAGTGCTCGATCGCGGACCTCACCGGCCAGCCGTACGCTCCCGCCGACCGGCAGCTCGAGGCCGCGCATATCGCCGCCGAGCGGCTGTGGCAGACGATGATGGCGCTGCCGCTGGACGAACCGCCGTCCGCCGGTCGGCCGGTCGACGGGGACCTATGGCGGGAGTCCGAGCTTGTTCGCGACCTCTACGCGCGCACGGACTACGCCGGCGCGCTGGGCCGCCTTGTCGCCCTGGTGCCGGTGCTGCACACCGCGGCCCACGGCCCGGACTCGGCGACCGCTCTGACCGCCGCGGTGCAGGTCTACGGGGTCGGCATGGGTGCCCTGCTCAACCTCGGCCACCCGGCATATGCCTGGCTGGCCGCACAGCGCTGCATTGAGGCCGCACAGCGTCTCGGCGACCCGGCCGCGCTCGCGGTCGCCGCAGTGAACCGTGGGCGCGTCTCGGCGCACACCGGTGCCTACGGGCCGGCCCGGACGACGGTCGAGCGGGCCGCCGATGAGCTGGAGCGGCACGCCGACGCCCCGGCGGCGCTGGATGTGCTCGGCTTCACCCACCTCTCCCGCGCCCACCACGCCACCGGTATGCGCGACCACGACGCCGCGGCCGGGCATCTGGCCGAGGCCGCCCGGCTGGCTGCCCGCACCGGCGAGACGGAGGCCTGGGATCTCCAGTGGGGGCCGCGCAACGTCGGCCTTTGGACGGTGGCGCACCAGATCGACACTGGCCGGTCCGGGGAGGCGGTCGAGACGGCGGCCGGCCTCGACGTGGCCACGCTCCCGGCCGTGCGCACGGTCTACCTCTACACCGACCTCGCCCGGGCGCTCGCCGATGTCCGCCGAAACGACGAGGCGGTCCGGATGTTGTTGGCTGCCGAGCGGGTGGCGCCGCAGCACACCCGGTCGTCGGCGGCCGCGCGGGAGACAGCTCGTGCTCTCCTGCACAAGGCCCGCCGCGCGTCGGCGGTGCAGAGTCTGTGCGAGCGGATGGGCGTCGCGGACTAGTCCTCGCCGGGCTCTGCTGGATGCTTGCTCCGCAACTCGACTGCCAGGCGGATCTCGTGACGCAGGCTGTCCAGCGTCGAGTCCAGGTCGACCAGCTCCATCACGCTCATCGACGCGAGCCGTCGTCGGGCGATCTCGTCGTGCCGGCCGAACCCCCACCATGCGCAGATCAGGGCCCACCGCACCCTTCGCCGCCCGTAGCCTTTTGCGTCGTAGGCCCGCCACGCCTCTTCGTCGTCGTACAGGTCCGCATGCGGCCAGAGGGCGTCGTCGCCGATCATCGAGGGCCGCCCGGCCGGGTCCAGCCGATGAACCGTTCGAACGCCCCGTCCCGCCGGTCCATGATGTCGCGGAAGAAGTCGTCGAAGTACGACCACATCAGCACCGCCAGCGGAGTGCCGCCGCCGGTCTCGGCCCGCAGCCGATCACGGGCTTGTGGGCACGGCCACGCCTGGTCGCAGTCGCGGCAGATCCACTCCGGCCGCCGCGCCTCGTGCTGCGGCTCACCCATCGCTACTCGACCCCCGCCCGTCCAGGTGGTGGGAGGTGCCGGGCCTCGGCTTTAGGGCTCACCAGCGACCCGGCACCTCCGTCTGTGGGGGTGGCGACGGGCCATAGCTCGTGAAGCTGGGGGGAACCAAACGCCCGCCGCCGCCATTGCGGAGCGGCGGCAAGCAGGAACTCCTACCGGCCACCCATTCGTGGCCGGATTGCCGCGGGGCGCTCGCCGCCGCCACTTCGGACCGTAGGGGCGGCGATCGTCCGTGCTGGTGCGGTTACGCACCACGAGGCCGGTGCGGGGTGCTACACGTCGCCCTCAGGGTCTTCGGCCAGCGGGTGCTCGTCGAGCTTCGGCCGGTATCGGGAGATCCACGCCTCGATCTCCTCGCCGTCCCAGATGTCGCCGCAGGTGAGTTCCTTGATCGGTCGCGGGAAGTCGGGGCGCTTCGCGATGACGCGTAGGCGGGTCTGTCCGACGCCGAGCCGTAGGCGGATTTCGGCGGTGCCCATGAGCTTGCTGGGATCGACCCGACGCACAGCGTGACGGTAGTGGTATCCACCGTGCTGGATCGAGCCGTGCTCGGTCCAGCGCATGACGCGCGACATGGTGACGCATGCGTTGCGAATCCGCAACCGACAGTGGACGGGATCGGATGATCGTCGACCGCTATTGATCACTCGGAATGTAACACCGGCATCACGGCGAGTACTACGCACGAAGGCTAGTCGGAAGAGTGAATGCCACTCACGATCACGGACCCGGGGGAGATCCACTCATGCCGACGACCGCCATCGTCTTCGTCCCCAGCGACCGCCTGCTGCCGGACGCCCACCGATGCATCACCCACTGCCTCGCCCAGGGCTACCACATGATCGGCGTGGTACGAGACGACTGGGGCGAAGCCATGCGACTACTCCAGACCGGGACGGCGGACGTCATCGTCGTCGCCGACGAGGAGCACCTCGACCCCAACCGGACCCCGCGCATCGAGGTCGTCGCCCACTACCAAACCAGCCACCGCCACGGCCGGCCCATCAGCGGGCGACGCACCCGCACCAGAACACTCAAGCGAACCGCGGCAAGGTAGACCGCGCCGCGCGCTGCTGCTGCTCGCTCGCCATCGTGTAGATCTCCGTGCTCGACAGCGCCTTGTGCCCGAGCACGGCCTGGGTGACCTTGATGTCCTTGTACTCCCGCTGGACCGTCACGCCGAGCCAGTGACGCAGCCGGTGCATTGACACCTTCGGCAGGCCCAGCTTGCGCTGGAAGTAGAGCGCGGACCGGACGCTCACCTGGGTCGGGGTGGCCCGGGTGCCGTCCGCGAGCCGGGCGATGGGGCCCGGTGGCAGGCCCTTCACGGTGGCCCACACGGTCGGGTCGGTGTCATGGACCCGCGGGTCGCCGCCCTTGCCCTCGTCGACGAACGTGTACCGCTCGGTGAAGTGCTCCCGGTCGGCGCGGCTGATCTCGATGCACCGGAAGCCCTGGTAGCAGGCGAGAATCGCCCACGTCCGGTACGGCTCGACCGCGTTCGCAAGGATGTACGCCAGCTGCTCATCGGTCACCGGCCGGGCGATTCCGCGCGGCCGGCTCACGTGCTCCATGTCGACCGTCGGGTCCGCGCTGAGCCACGGGTCGCGCGGGTCGGCCGCCCACCCGTAGAAGCTCTTGAGGTTGTGGTAGAAGGTGGCCTTCGTGTTCTGGCTCCATTCGTCGCGGTAGAGCCAGACCGACAGTTCCTCGGTGCTGACCTGGCCGATGCCGTACTCCAGGTCCCGGTTGAGCCGGCGCAGCATCTTCTCCCGGTCGAAGATCGTCTTCTTCGTGCACTGGGCGCGGCGGAGGTGCTCGAGGTAGGCGTCGATGATCTCCATGTCCTGATCGTCAGCCGCCCGGCTCCCGGCAGTCATCGGTCAGGCGGCCCGTCGGGGACGCTTGGAGCGCGTGACATAGGCCGTTCGGCTGACCCCTGCGCCTGTGGCGGCGCCGGGATGCCCGGACGGCCGATTGTCTTTCGGCCGGTCCGTGATCGGCAGCTGAACGGGCACCTCGGACTGCCAGAGGGTAGTTTTCGGCGCGGTCGCCTTGGCTGCGACGTCGGGCGGCGGGAGCAGATCGTGTACCCCCACGTCGAGCGCGCCGGCGATCAGGACCAGGTCGTTTACGTCGAACGGCTGCTGACCACGCAGCCGCAGCGATACCCACATCGGCGTCTTCCCGATCGCCCGCGCCAGCTGCGCCTGTGACCAGCGGCGCCGTCCCAGCAGCGCGCCGACCTCTTCGGCGATCAGCTCGGAGAGCGTCGCGGTTCGCCCTTCCGGTGTCGTCGTCATGCCCCACAGTCTCATGGCCTATCGCCATATCGTCAAGTCCCTAGCCATGGTCTATCACAAGCCTTGACAGCATATCGCTATGTGATACATGCTCTACGCCATGACAGACGACATCCGCTCTCAGCGGGACGTCGACCCCGTTCGCAAGCAGATCGGCGACAACGTCCGTGCCGAACTCGCGCGCCTCGGCCTGCGCCACGACGACCTCGCGAAGATCCTCGGCATCTCCCAGCCGCAGGTCACTAAGCGGCTCGCGGGCACGATCGGCTTCGAGGCCGCCGAGCTGGTTCGGATCGCCGCCGAGCTGAACGTCCCGGTCGCACGTCTCGTTGAGGCCCCGACGCCGGCGAGCGCCGCATGACGCCGTGGCCTGGTCCGACCCATCCCACCGGCCCGGCGGGACCGGGCCCGTCGCCGACAGGCCCTGTGACGGATCCCCCGCCGTCGGGGCCGCCTCCGCCTGCGCCGCCGTCCTCGGGCACGGGCGCGCCCTGGCCGTCGCGTCCGGGAGGTCCGTCCGGTCCGGGCGGTCCGACCGGCCCGGGTCGCCTGACGCCGCCGGCGCCGAGCCGTTTCGGCCATCGGCGGCCGGGCTTCTTCCTGCCGATGTGGCCAGGCACGCAGGCGCTGGCGGACTCGATCACCGCGGCGTGCCGGGCGATGCGTGCTGGGCGGTCGTCGTGAGCCGCCCCGACGAACTGCTTGGCGGGGACCGTCTGCTGACGCCGGGCGAGGTGGCCCGGCTGTTCCGGGTCGACCCGAAGACCGTGACCCGGTGGGGTGCGGCCGGGCGGCTCCCGTCGGTGCGGACGCCGGGCGGTCATCGCCGGTTCCGGGAGTCCGAGGTGCGGCTGCTGCTGGAGAGCGACGAGTCCTGAGCAAGGAGCGGGCCGCCCGCGGCATCGGGCTGGCCCGCAGATCACCGGATCAACCTCCCCTTCCGAGAAAGGCCATCCGATGACCGAGACCACCGTAACCGAGCGCGAGACGAAGCGCGCCGACGAGCTGAAGCCGGGCGACTGGATCGCCGCCGGACCGTACAACGACCGGATCGACGGCACCGACGACGCCGAGGTGCTGCACACGCACCCGTACGCCGACGGCCGCAAGGTGGCCGTGATGATCCAGGAGGCGACGATCCCGGAGCCGGAGATCATCCACCTGTACGCCGAGGGTGAGCTGACGCTGCTGACGGCCGAGGAGATCGCCGGGCACCGGGAGGGCGCCGAGCGTGCCCAGTTCGCGGCGGGCCTGCGCGAGTTCGCCGACTGGGTGGAGGCCAACCCGTGGGCCCCGATCAAGCGGGACGGCGGCTACCTCCAGACCGTCCGGCTCCAGGTGGACCTTCACGCCGTGGCCGAGGACGCCGGAGCTGGCGCCGTCGCCAGGGTCCGCGAGATCGCTGACCGGCTCGGTGTGAAGGTCGACGAGAGTCTGGACGACCGGACCGACGCGAGCGCCGAGATCGGGTCGGCGTCGTATTCGGTGATCGCCTGGCACCGCGACGGCCGCCCGGCCGAGCCCGCCCCGCCTGCCGATCCGGATCCGGCTGGCCTGGGCTACTCGCGCACCGACGACGACCCGCAGCCGGTCGCGGGCCGGGTGCCGCCGCACCTCGAGAACGGCCGCAGCGCGGTGGTCGACACCAGCGAGCCGGTCACCTGGCACTTCAGCTTCGGCCACGGCCAGTACTCCGCCGCCGGTGAGCACCTCATCGACAAGTACGTCACCGTGGTCGGCCCGACGCCCGAGGTGTGCCGCGAGGCGATGATCGCCGCGTACGGGCAGAAGTGGTCGAGCGACTACGCCCCGGACAGCCCGACGTGGCAGGAGTACGGGCCGCAGTGGGCCGAGCACGCCCGGATCGATGCCACCCGGCTGCCGGGGTGCTCCGGCGAATGCATCGACGACCCGGAGCGGGTCGGCCACCTCGACGACTGCCCGCGCGGTGTCGCGGTCACCTCGCAGGTCCCCGCCGGAGACCTGCCGCGATGACCAGGCTGTGCCGCTACGACGCGTACGTGGTCGTCACCTCGCAGTTGGAGGGCGGCGAGTACTCCGTCGACGTGTGTGACGCCCCGGCCAGCCACCGCGTGATCGTTCGCCGGTCCGGTGACGGCCTGACCGTCGAGGTCGCCGTCGAGGTGTGCACCGACCACGAGCGGGTGGTCGGGCAGGCGCCCGGCTTCCAGCGGTCGATCAAGCTGCGCCGCCCGGCTGCGGTCACCTGATGCCCCGGCGCGGCGATGCCCCCACGCCGCGCCGGACTTCCCTCCGGGCCGAGCTGGGGAAGGCCGGCCCGGACGGTCCGGGGGTCTGCGCGGGGAGCGACGCGCAGGCCTCCGGGCCACCCCGAACTTCGCACCTACTTCGCACACGAGGGACATAGACCATGACCGTCTTCACCACCAGTCCGGTGCCGGTGTCCAACCCGGTGTTGCAGCAGCCGCCGCTGCCCGGCGACCCGCCCCCGCCGCAGCCGCCGAAGCCGGCGCCGCCGGTCCCGATCCCCGTGTCGCCGAGGCACGCCTACCGGCCGGCGACCGGACGCCTGCCCGGCGACACCGAAGTGCTCTACGTGGTCACCCCCGAAGAGCCGCCCACCGAGCGGATCTACCTGCTGCCCGACCAGGTGGCGTGGCGCCCGGAGCCGATTCCGTGCGACAAGCATGCCGCGCACCGGCCGCCGTGGGGCGAGCCGGGCCGTCACCGCCGGCTCCGCCTGCCCCTCGCACGGCTGGCGCCGGCGCTGCTGGTTGTGTTCGGCGTGGTGGGTGCGGCGCTGCTGGCGGGGTGCACGCCGCCGTCGGACCGTGGCCGGGTGCCGGATCCGGGCGTCCGGCCGGTCACGGTCGACATCACCCAGCCGGTGAAGGCCCCGCCGCCGCCCGCGTGCGGGGCCGGCCGAGGGCGGTGCGCGGTGATCGACCAGGACCAGCAGCGCGACGCGGCCGAGGACGCCGCGAACCTCCGCGAGATGGAGGAGCAGGACCACTGCCTGCCGGGCGCGGGTGGTGCGCCGTGCACGGACGTCGACGCCGGCGGGGCCTGCGTTTGCTGCGAGTGCTGCTGCACGTCGCTGGCGATGGAGTACGGGCCGCGCGACGGACTGGGCCTGAACGAGGCGCAGAGGGCGCCGATCGCGGGGTGGAAGCCGTGACCGCGCCGACGACCCCGAACGCCGCGCTGGCGTATCGCGTCCTTGACCACATCGACGCCCACCCCGAGCAGTGGAACCAGGGGCTCTACATCGGCAAGGCCGAGTGCGGCACCGTGGCCTGCTTCGCTGGGTGGGCCTGCCTGCTGTCCGGCGAAGAGCCGCTGTTCTCCATGTGGGACCCGAACGAGACCTCGTGGTTGCGGGCCGGCCGGGACGAGTTCCCGGTGAGCGAGCGCGCCCAGCAGCTGCTGGGCGTGAGCCGGTACGTCGAGCACGACGACCAGGAGCACGACGACGACCTCTTCGGCGGCCACAACACCCGCGAGGACCTCGGCCGCCTGGTCGCCGAGATCTTCGGCCCGCGCCCGGCCGGCGGCGAGGGCGGCAACGCGCCGGTCGTCGCCGGACCGTACGGCGTCGCCGACTGGCGCGCCCCGCTGACCGACTTCGAGCGCCGCGCCGGCGTCGTCGCCCCGGACGACGTCCCGCCGAACGCCGGGAGCGCCTCATGACTCCCGAATACCGGACCCCCGACGAATACCACGCCCACAACGTCCAACGCGCCCGCATCCGGCTCATCCTCGACAACGCCATCAGCGACGGCGCCATGGTCAAAACCGCCATCTGCCTCGCCGAGCCGGCCCACGTCGTGGACCTGTGGGTCGATCGGCTGTGGAACCGCCTCCGCGACGCACTCACCGACGACATCCGCGGCTGCGAAGACCGGCTCGCCGCGATCATCTTGCTCCTCGAGGACCGGATGAGCGCCGACGCGGCCGAGCTGCTGCAGACGATCCGGGAGGCCGGCGATGCCTGAGCAGACCACGACCGGTCGGCGGGTCACCCCAACCGCGATCCGGCTTCTCCCGGCCGACGCCGACCGGCAGACGTGGCTGACCGCTCGCCGCGCCGGCATCGGCTCGTCCGACGTCGCCGCGATCCTCGGCGTCGCCGACCGGGCTACCGCGGTGCACGTCTACCGCGACAAGCGCGGCGAGCTGGTCGACGACGCCGGCGAGGCCGCGCTGTGGGGCCGGCTCCTCGAGGACCCGATCGCCCAGGAGTGGGCGCGGCGGATGCGGTCGGTGGTGCAGCGCGTAGGCCTGGTCGCGCACGTTGACGAGCAGTGGCGGATGGCCACCCTCGACCGGCAGGTCCTGGAATGCCCGATGGACCGGTCGGTCAAGACGCGGTGTGCGCTAGAGGTGAAGTGCCGCAACGCCTTCGTGGCGAGCCGGTGGCGGTCCGACGTACCGGACGACGTGCTCGCCCAGGCCGTCTGGCAGATGGCGGTCACCGGCTACGACCACATCCACGTCGCGGTGCTGATCGGCGGCAACGAGATGCGCCAAACCGTCGTCCAGCGCGACGAGCGGCTGGAGGCGTACGTCCTCGACCAGGTCCGCCAGTTCCGCAACCGGCACCTGCTGCCCGGGATCGAGCCGGGCTGGGACCTCTCGAAAGCCCAGGCGCTAATCGACATGGACTCGCTGATGCACCCGGACCGGGTCGGTGAGCTCGACATCACCTCGATCGGTGAGGTCATCGAGTACGCCGAACGGTCTGCGCGGAAGGGCGCTGCGGAGAAAGCGCTCAAGGAGTCCAGCGCGATCCTGCGGCGGCTGGCCGGCGGCGCGCGGACGGTCACGTTCGGCGGCGAGCTGGCCTACGAATACACGCCCGTCAGGAAACGGACCCCGGACCTGGACCGGCTGGCCGAGCGGTGGCCGGAGGCCTTCGCGGACTGCGTGCAGGAGAAGACCCACTACCAGATCCGGATCGCGCCGGACCTGCGACAAGGAGCGAAGCGATGAGCCTGCGCGACCGCGCGGCCGCCCCGGCCGGCGCCGACCCGGGCATCGCCCCGGAGCGGCCGACCATGATCAGCGAGCCGCTCGAGGAGATCTCGTACGACGGCAACACGATCACCGACGCGGAGGGCGTGCCTGTGCACGTGGCGTGGGCGCGGGTGATGGCCGACGTCCAGTCGATCAGCAAGGCGGACCGGCGCGAGGACGTCGGCGGCCGGTACAACTTCCGCGGCGTCGACCGGGTCGTCAACGCGATCGGGCCGGCGCTGCGCCGCCACGGCGTGCTGGTGCTGCCCGTCCGGGTCTTCGACATCGAGTACCGGGAGGCCCGGACCGCCAAGGGCAACGTCATGCAGGACTGCACGCTGAAGGTGCGGTGGATGGTCGTCGGCCCACTCGGCGACACCCTGCCGGAGCCCCTCGAATCGGCCGGGCAGGCCACCGACACGCAGGACAAGGCCACCTCCAAGGCGACCAGCGTGGCGCAGCGGGTGCTGTTCCTGACCGCCCTGCACATCCCCACCCAGGACCCGGACGTCGACCGCGGCCACGAGCGCGGCGAGCACGCCGGCCCGAACCCGGCCGAGTACCGCGACGAGATCGTCAACCCGCGCACCTCGATCCGCCGGCTGCAGCAGATCTACGGCGAGCTGCGCCGGCACAACATGGCCGGGGCGATGGTCGTCAACGAGGTCGGCGACGACGAGTCGCTGGGCGACCTCTACACGCGGATCGTCAACGAGCGCCGCGCCGAGGCTGGGGACGACGCCCGGTGAACGCCGCCGCCGTGGTCGACCGGGTGTTCGCCAAGCGCCTCCTGCGGGCGCGCATGGACGCCCGGCTCACCCCAGCCGAGCTCGGCCGCCGCGCCGGCGTCGGCCCGATCGTCATCGCGCAGATCGAAGGCGGCGGCCGGCCGGCCACGATCGGTGAGGCCGTCGCGCTGGCCGACGCGCTCGGCGCGCCGCTGACCGAACTGACCGGCGGGACGGCCCGATGATCCGGCCGCTGCGCGTCGTCGCGCTCGACCTCGGCCTCGCCAACGCCGGCATCGCCGTCACCCACGACCAGGTCGGCGAGCCCCGCCTTTCCTGCCGCACCGTGTCCCCGCGGAAACGACCTTCGCCGACGGTCATGGACCACCAGCGCGCCCACGAGATCATCGGCGCGATCATGGCCGCCGTCCGGTGCAAGCCCGACCTCGTCGTGGTCGAGAAGCCGCTCCAGGTGGCCGGCATGGGCGACACGTCGGTGCGGCTCGGCGAGATCCACGGGGCCATCAAGCACTGGCTCTGGTCGAAGGGCCACCGCTACGTCGACGTGAACCTCGTCCACGTCAAGCAGTACGCCACCGGCAAGGGCGACGCGCAGAAGCCCGACGTGCTCGCCGCGGTGATCGCGACCTATGGCCGGCTGCTGCACATCCACAGCGACCACGAGGCCGACGCGGTCAGCCTGCTCGCCCAGGCGCTCGACGCGTACGGCCAGCCGCTGGTGCGGGTGCCGGACAAGCAGCGCCGCGCGGTGACCGGCACGACGTGGCCGGAGCTGGACCTGGGTGGTGGCCGGTGAAGCTGTGGGGGTTCCGGCCGCGCGGCACCGGCCGCGTCCACCAGGACTACGTGCCGCCGCCGGCCGCCGAAGTCAACGAGATGCGGCTGATGCAGCTGCAGGTCCGCGTCCAGGACGCCGAGCGGATCATCCGTGACCACATGCGCGCGCAGGCCGAGCTGTACCCGGAGGACCGCGACGACGCGACCGCCGACGTCCTGCTGGAGGTCCTCGTCGCGCTGGGCGCGGCGCCGGCCGCCGACCCGGAGCCGCCGGTGATCCCGGGAGCGTCGTCGTGACCCAACTCCTCACCGTGCCCACCGCTGATGTCCACCCCAGCCTCAACATGCGCGGCCGGATCGGCGACGTCGACGAGCTGGCCCTGTCGCTGAAGGTCCTCGGCCAGCAGAAGCCGCTGCTCGTCTACCCGCGGCCGGGCGGCGGCTACGACCTGCTCGACGGCCACCGCCGTCACGCCGCCGCCGTCAAGGCCGGCCTCGCCCAGGTCGAGGTCGTCGTCCGCGACGACCCAGGCGAGGCGGGACGGATCAAAGCCCAGCTCGCGATGGCCACCCACGCCAAGGGATTCGACCCGATCGCTGAGGCGCGGGCCCTGTACCGGTTGATGTTCCAGCACGGCATGAGCCGCGAGCAGATCTCGCGGTCGGTGGGCCGCACACCGGCGTGGGTGCGGGACCGGATCGCGCTGGTGTACCTGACCGAGGCGGAGCAGAGGCGGGTCGCGTCGGGGGACCTCACGGTCGGAGAAGCGCTGCACCTGCTGGCCGTGCGGCGGGCCGAGCGTGACGGCCGCTCGCCGCCGAAGCGCCCGCCGCCGTCCAGGCCGGCGTCGACCAGGCGGGAATCCACCGGCTGCTACCGGTGCCCGCAGCACTGTCCCAGCATCCATCAAACCGAAGGACCAACATGACAGACGGCCCGCAGACCCCGGTCACGATCTCGGGAACGTTCTCCCGCGACTCCCGCCCCAGCAACGGCCTGGAGGAGATCAGCGCCGAGCTGATCAAGGACCAGCTCGGCCTGCACTATGTGGTCGGCGTCGTCCAGTTCGCCGGCGCGAGCGTGCCCGGCCCGAACGAGCCGCTGGTGCCGCGGGTGAAGTTCCTCGGCATCGAGCCGTTGAAGGGCGCGGCGGCCGACGAGGCGAAGCGGATCCTCGACGAGGCACGCAAGGGCCGAGGCCTGGGCCGGATGGAGGAGTCGATCCCGGCCCGGGATGAGGCGCTGTTCGACTTCGACGGCGACGGCCACCCCACCATCCCCGACCAGACCGGCGAGACCCGGCTGGGCCCGGACGGTGAGCGGGAGGTGCCGCCGCCGTCGGGTGAGGAGATCCTCGCCGAGCGCGCCGAGGCCGCGGCCGCCGCGGCGCCGGCAGCCGAGGAGGAGCCGGCCGCCGAGCCGGGGCGGAAGCGGGCCAAGCCTCGGCCGGCCACCGCCGACCCGTTCAGCCCGGACGGAGGCGACGCCGCATGAGCCGCCTCGACGAGATGCTCGCCGCCTCCTGGGGGAAGCTGCCCAGCGAGGCCCAGGAGAGCTTCGGCACGCCGCAGGCCCTCGGCCCGGTGCTCGCCGCCGGGCTGCGGGTCATGGCCGAGGAGACCGAGGTTGAGCCGTCGTTCCCGATGACGGCAGGCCTCGTGGCCGACCTGATCCGCGAGCGCGCCGACGACCTGGACGGTGCCGCGTGACCGGGCCCGAGCATTACCAGGCGGCCGAGCGGCTCCTTCAGCCGCGTACGACGCACACCATCCCGTCCGGCGAGCCTCGCCAGGCTCCGCCGACCACCGACATGATCCTCCAGGCGCAGGTGCACGCCACGTTGGCGCTCGCCGCCGCCACCGCGATGAACGACGCCGAGACCGGCATGCCCATGCGGGACTGGGATGCCTGGAAGGACGCTTGCTCCACGCCGAAGGCCTCCGATGGCTGAGTGGAAGGAGGAGGCCGGCGACCAGCTGGACCGGACCGCCCGGCAGACACGGCTGCCCGGCGGCGAGGTCCACAAGCTCACCGCCAACACCTTCGACCCCGCCGACGGGCGCCGCTACCGCACCAGCTGCACCCTCACCCTCACCGGCGCGGCCGGCGCAATGCTCACCACCCGCAACGTGACCTGCACCTGGTGCCGGGAAGGCCGCGTCGCCGGCTCCCGGACGGTCACGCCGGCGCAGCTGCAGGACATCACGTGAGCGCCCGGACGCCGGAGGGCTTCGAGATCTCCACCTGCCGTAGCTGCCCGGCGCCGATCGTGTGGGCCACCACCCGCAACGGCAAGGCGATGCCCGTCGACGCCGTCCCGGTCGAGGACGGCAACGTCGAGCTGGCCCCGCCGCCGCCCGGCCGGCGGGCGCCGGTGGCCACCGTGCTGACCGGGCCGAGCCTGCTCGGCGGGCCGCTGCGCAAGTCGCACTTCGCCACCTGCGAGCAGGCAGACCAGTGGAGGTCGCGCGATGCGTGACCGCATGCGCTGGCGAATCGCCCAGCTGCTCAACCGGCTGCCCGGCCAGTGCTGGGCCGACCTGGTGTCCTGGGCCCAGGGCAGCGCCTACTACAAGCGGCCGTGGCAGCCGCGCTCGCCGGGCTGCACGGACGGCGCCGTCCGGCAGGGGCGGTGCTACTGCGGGAAGCTCGGCCGGGACGGCACTCTCTACAAGACCGGCCTAATCCGGCGAGGTGGCCGCCGTGGCTAACGCCCGCTTCGAGATGCGGCCCCTCGGCCTCTGGGACCGGCCCACCACAGACCCGCGCAACCCGCGCCGGTTCCGGGTGCCCTGGGACCGCACCGTCGACGAGCTGCTCGCCGAGGTCGATCTGCTCGACGGCGACCGCGTCGCCATCCAGGTCGACGCCGACCCCACCGACATCCGCCGCGACGGCATGCTCCGCGCCCGCGCCCGCGTCGGCCACCCCGGCATCAAGGTGTCCTTCACCTCCCGGCACGGGCCGCTCACCTATGCCACTGACGCGTACGAGACGTGGCAGGACAACGTCCGCGCGGTCTCTCTCGCGCTCACCGCGCTGCGCGCCGTCGACCGGTACGGCGTCACTGGAGCCGGCGAGCAGTACCGCGGCTGGACCGCGATCGCCGCGCAGCCGGCCGAAAAGGGGCTGACGGTCGACGAGGCAGTCCGGCTGCTCTCGCCGCACTGGCCCGGCCCCAGCGCGGACCTGCGGCAGTCCGAGGCTGCCCTCAGCGCGGCGTTCCGGGCCGCCGCCCGCGAGCACCACCCCGACGCCGGCGGCACCGCGGACGCGTTCCGGCTCATCAGCACAGCGCGGGACGTGCTGCTCGCCGCGATCCGGGCAGGCACCCGATGACCGCCGCGACCGCGCCGACCTGGACGTGGTTGAACCCGCCACCCGAGCCCCAGCGTGACCTGTGGTGGGCCGCCCAGCGCATCGCCGCCCCGGAGACCGGCGACCACACCGCCCGGCACCGCCGCGGCATTGTCCGCCTCCCGTACGACCTCGGCGAGCACTCTGGTGGCCACGCCGGCGACCTTGTTGAGGCGTGGGTGTGCTGCGACCCGGCATGCGGCGGCGTCGAGCTGGGCCAGCACGTCCTGCAGCTCAACCACCACTGCTGCGACCTGGCCGGCCCGGACCCGGCTGACCGGCAGCACACGGTGGGCCTCGGCTGGCTGCACTTCACCGGCTTCCACCACGGGCCGTTCACCGCCTGGTGGGAGCCGACCGGAGGTGCCCGGTGATCGACCGCATCGTCCGGGCCATCGCCTGGGCCCACCGCCGCCACGCCCTGCTATTCCTCGCCGCGGCCGGGCTGCTGCTGCTCTGCACGATCGGAGGCTGCTGATGACCCAGCCGACCGTCCAGCACCGGCAGGACATCTCCCGGGCCGTCTGCAGCTCCTACGGCGTCGTCTCCGACATCCTCTGGCGCGAAGCCCTCGAAACCCGGCACCCGGTCGGCACCTGCACCCGCTGCGGCGGGCTGATGCGGCCCGAGGAACCCGAGCAGCGCGGCCGGCGCATGTTCTACCCGGCGCGGTGCGCCAACGCCGCCTGCGGCCGCGAGGTCGAAGGGCAGGGGCCCAGGCCACCGAAGCCGAAATCGATGTAACCCGCGGGTGACACAAGATCACGAAATCCAATCCACGATGCGAGAGGAGCCGCCTGACACCGGCCGAGAACCACAACCCAGCACCGCGGCCGGGCCGCACCACCGTTCCACCAATCGAATAGGACAGACCGATGACGTGGGTTCGATTCGACGACCAGTTCCCCATCCACCGCAAGGTGGCCGGGCTGGACGACGCCGCCTACCGCCTCCACACCGAGGCCATCTTCTGGTGCACACGCAACGGCACCGACGGCGTCATCCGCAAACACGAACTCGCCCTGCTCGGCGCTCGCGCGAGGCCGACCCGGATCGCCAAGCTCGTCGACCAGGACCTGTGGCACCGCGCCGGCGAACTCTGCAACGCCTGCAAGGCCGCCCTCGCAGGAGCGGGCACGCCCGAACCGCCCGACGGCTGGGTCCTGCACGACTTCCTCGACTTCCAGCCGTCCCGCGCCAAGGTCACCAAGGAACGGACCGCCAAGGCCGAACGGCAAGCACGATGGGTCGCCGCGAAACAAGGCGGAAGACACTCCGCTGACGCGTCACGAGACACGCCAGCAGACGCGTCTCAAGACGCTGCCCCGTACGCGCGTACCCCCGGGCGCGATCGCCCGCGCGC
>Ga0105028_100022_pt1 | contig 18556 bp, 23 predicted proteins | sample RS_106metaG_FD_91478 | JGI IMG/M metagenome (GOLD analysis project Ga0105028, IMG submission 91478) | Switchgrass associated microbial communities from Austin, Texas, USA, to study host-microbe interactions - RS_106 metaG | ecosystem: Host-associated > Plants > Roots > Rhizosphere | place: USA...
CCCAGAGAAGGCGGATGTAGTCGTGGAACTCCGCCCCATCAAAACCAAAGATGTAGTAATCCTTGTTGTTCGACCGGTGAGAGATCGAGTACATGACGTTGGTGGGCGAAACAGGACCGGCCTTCTTCCATGCGAAGTCGGTAAACGTTCCAGGTTGACCAACCACCATGCCCTTGACCATGCCGTACGAAGCAACAGGCACCTGATCTTCATCGCCCATCACCAGTTGCGGGATGGTGTTCCGCCGGGGTATCGAGGTCCGCAGACCGGTGTTCATCAGAAGTCACCACCAAAGGCTTCGACCTTCAGCAGACCAGCATTACCGGCGATGCTCTGACTGGCCCGGAGCGACCAGCCCTGCTTCAGCCAGAAGTTCTGATACTGCTTCACCGTTCTGAACGGCGCCACGGTCGTAGAAGCCGTGACAGCACTGACCGAGATCACATCGAAGAGGTGGAAGTTCGTGCCGTCATGAAGAAAGAGGTAGACCAACCCCGCCACCGTTGTCGGCGTCAACGTGGTGGTCATGGCGTGGACGACAACCTCTTCAATCTTGGTGCCACTCGCTCCAGCAGTGAGGATGTTGACGGCCTGCGTCGGCACCGAAAGGTTAGTCTCAGTGCCGGTGACGGTCGCCGCCCCCAGGGCCGCTACTGCTGCAAAGGTCGGATCAACAGCCACTGGTCACTCCTATCGAAAAGTCATGTTGGCGAAGACACGGGCGGAATAGCGACGGCGCTCTTTGAGCTTCAGGTACAGCGACCCCACCGCCCTGTTGGTTGCCTTCATCTCGGCGTCCAGTTCCACCTGGGTGGCGATGTCGGTCCAGGCCGTGCCCCCAACACCGTCAGAGGCCGGTACACGGCCCGCTGAGGCCGTCCCAGAGGCGATCTGGGCCTGCGGTACCCGGGTGTTGGCATCGAGGCTCGCATAGCCATTGGCGGCGCCCTTCTCGGACTCCCGCTGATACTGGGTGTGGGGGTCGGCCATCGCAACGTGGGGCGGAACAGGATCGGCTGGCATGGCGTGACGGTGATCATGACGAGCGGGCGTCGTGCCCACCCCCACTACCGCCGTGTCCCCGAAAGCCTCAGCGACAGGCGCCGTGCTTGTGAGCGACGGTGAGCCATGCGTGTGGTCACTGCGGGAAACGGTGTAAGCCAGACCGTTGGAAGACGCCAGCCCATAGCTGGTCTCAGCCACGACGCCGCCGAAGATCAAATCCGGGTCCAGCCCGCCCTGAGGGCGGGTACGCCAGGTACCAACCCACACCGGACGCTCACGGTCGCCGCCCTCCAGCATGACCCACACCGGGTCGCCCACGTCAGGAACCTGCACACCCATGGCAATAGGGATGGACGGCCACATCCAGTCGGACTCACCCTGGCCGTAGAGGATCGGCACCTGCGCCTTGATCCGCAGCAGGCCCTCAGGGTCAGCGGTGTCGGTGACGATCCCCCGGTACATGCTCATGCCGTCACCGGCTTTGCGTACGCTGCCCGCCACATCCCCGCCACCAGCACGGTCGGAGGAGTCTCACCCACCGGCTCTCCATATGCACCGGTCCTGGTGACCAGCACACGACGGCGCTTGGTGCTGGGGCGGAAGCCATTGTCCCACCGTGCGTCCCGGCCCAGGGTGAGGTGCAGCAAGTAGGTGCCCTGGTTCACTTCGTGCTCAGCCATCTGGACGTACCACAGCCCGTCGTTCTTGGCGCCCAGACCCGCCAGCGAGACCAGCTTCCCGGGGCGAACGGTGGCGTCGCCCATGACCTCGGCCTTGGCCTGGATGTACATGCGGGCACCCTCGGATGCGCCTCGCAGGCGAATTGCTGCCTCGCCATACGAGCGGGCGACATCGGTGCTGTACTCGGTGAAGAACGGCGTAGGGCTGATCCAGCCCAGTTGCGGAGGAGCAACGTCCTGCTGGGCGACGAACAGTTCCCCCTGCGCCGGATCAATCCCGTAGGCCACCCGTGCCGCCTTCTGCCCGCCATCAGGGGTGGTCTCGCCGTCCACCGCCTGAAACGTGAAGACCTGCCCCAGACCACCGATGGACTCATCAGCGCCAGTCGCACGGAAGCTGCTGACCGAATTCCGCACAGCCCGAAGATCAACCCACCGGGGAGCAACGGTCACGTCGGTGTTGTTGGGCACCACAGTCCAGCCGTTGCGCTGAGCCAGGCCGCAGACAAACTGCCAGTCGGTCTCATCCGACTGCACCATGGTCTCCCACACCCTGGTGTCGGGCGTGATGTTGGCCGACAGCTTGTAGGCGTTGAAGATCTCGCAGAGCACCGAAGTGATAGAGCGCCCGCTCCAGACCCGACGGTGCTTCTCCTTCATCAGGAACGTGGCCCCCACGCACACGACCTTGACGAGGTTCCGCTGGGCCTTGGACCCCGCCGTGGTGTAAATCGGCTCAGTGTGATGCACGTAGCCCTGGAAGACCTCGACACGCTTCCCCAGCAGCCCCCACGACACGCTCACCGGAGTGCCGATGGCGTAGCGGTTCGGGGTGTTGTCGTCCAGGTAGCTCACCAGCGAGAGGATGTCGTGGTTGTACTCCTGCTGCACCACTGTGATGATCGTGGGCGAGGTGGTCTCCGTTCGCTGGCCGTAGAACGTCGCCTCCCGTACGACGGTATAGCCGATAGACCTAGACGGCATAGGGGATCCTCAGCGACGTGCCCATCGGAATGTTGTCCGGGTAGAAGACCTCCGGGTTCGCACGGGCAATGACCCACCACTTCTCGGCGTCGCCATAGACCTGATGCGCCAGCACATCGAGGCGCAGGCCGCTGTGGGTGGTGACGAACTCGAAGTAGAAGGACTGCTGGTCTACGTCTGGGCTGACATAGACAGCGGGGTTACTACGCCCAGCGTGGTCACAGACCATGACCACCTTGTCGAACTCATAGCGACTGTTCTCGTAGATCATCACTTCCCCTGACTGGTCAGGGTGCCCTGAGCGCTCGCTGCCGTCGTCGGTGTCGTTGCACCACCGCTGCTGCTGGTGTCTGTCTCGTCGTCAGCGGTGTACCAGCCCTTGCTCCGGTCAGGAGTCGGCGGCGAGAACGTGGCGTTGATCGTGGCCTCGGCCATCATCGGGATCATGTCCTTGCTGAAGAACCCAATGGACACAGTCATCGACGTGATGATCCCGTAGAACGAACCAGGCTCCGTGTTGCTGAAGACGAACTTCAGCACCTTCGTCAGCATGAACCCCTGGTTGGCGTCAACGCCGACAAGGCCCTTCAGCACCTTGATGTCCCGGTAGACGCCCTCCTTGTTGCCGCCGTAAGCGACCTCGTAATGTCGGTCGAAGAAGATCTTGAACCCGATGCTGTGCCCACCCAGGCCACCTGCCGTCGGAATGTTGGCCGTCTGGTCGAGCGCTACAAGGTTCTGACTGAGTTCAAACCCGTAGTCGATCTGGTTGGGGTTGAACAGGAAGCGCAGCCGGTGCGGGCCAGCAGGCTGATGTTCAGAGATGAACCCCCGGTAGATGACACCGCCTACGTGAGGCAGTGCCGGGTAGTGACGGTCATCAAACGGTTCGTTGCTGATCGGCTTCGTGACGATGGTGTTGGTGTAGATGTACTTCTCCCCGGAGTACTGCTCCTGGTAGTAGTTCGGCACCGGGGTGAAAGGGACCGTGGCCGTGGACGCCTTGGGCAGGCCCGACGAAGGCTTGGGAGCGCTCTTCTTCGCTGCCATTACTTCCTCGCAATCTCCATAAGCCGGTTCCTGTTGGTGAGAATGTCTCCGATCATCCGGGCAGCACGCTCTGCTTCATCCGGCGTGCCTCTGGCGATCTCCACCGGGATCGTCAGGTTGTGGATCGTGATGTTGCCGCCACCCTGCTGCTGCCCACCAACGAACACAGTGCGCTGCGACTTCTCAAAGCCCTGCACCGGGTCGCCGATGCCCTTGGCCGACATCTCGTCCCGCACCACGCCCATGTTCTTCTGGTAAGCGCCGGAGGTGTATACCGACCAGGGTTGCCACGTCTTGCCGCCGCCGGAGATCTCCCATGCGGCCTTGGCCTGGAAGTTGGTGTCGGCCAGCAGCTTCTGGATGTCCCGGGTACCACCGCTGCCGGTAGCCGCCTTCAGCGTCCGCACCTGCCAGAGGCCGACACTCGGCCCCCACTTGTCGGTCTGGATGCCGGTGTCGCCCTGGGCGTCAGGCCGCAGGCCGCTCTCCGACATGGCAATAGCGACGATGGTCTGGAGCGCATTGCCGGAGAACCCGGCGCCCTTCGCCAGGCGCAGCACCTGCTCCACGGTGAGCTTGCCCGTAGCGGGCGTTGAAATCCCTCCTGCGCCCCCCGTAAGCCCCGTGGTGCCTGTGGAGGCCACGGCGTCCTTCGTCGTCCCAGAGGCCCCTGCACGGGCCGCAGCGGCCCTGTGAGGCGCCACGTTGACACCGCCACCTGCCAGCGGGATGAAGTTGCCCTGGCCCAGCGAGGGGCCACCCAGGCCACCACCCACCGAGACACTGCCGATCCCCACTCCGCAACCACCGGAGCCAGCGTCCTCGCCACTACCGATCCCGGCGGCAGGCTCATCCGCTGCGGCCATGGCGCCACCGGCCACACCACCAGAGGGCTGGACGTGCCACGGCTCCTTGGAGGGCATCGGGAGAGAGAGGCCGTACTTGCTGAGGTTCTTGGCGATCCAGCCGTACTCACTGGACGGGCCGATGTCAGCGGCGAGACCCTTCTCATGCTTTGAGGAGCCAGGCTTGGCTGCGAGGTGCGGCTTCTCCCGGTAGAGCTTCTCCTGCTCTGCCCTGGTACGGAACCCGGACGTGAGAGAGAGCTTCGGGTTGTCAGCGAACATCTTCGCCAGACGGTTGACGAAGTCGGAGTTCATCCCCTGCACCCGGCCAGGGCCACGCAGGCTCATGGCGCCACCGGCATTGCCCTCCGGCACCGGGTCGCCCATGTCGGCGTGCGACCACCCGTAGACGGGGTCGCCCTCATCCTTCTGATCCTTCTTGGCCTTGGCGGCGCCGCCCGGATACGTCGAGTAGTCACCGTGCCCGCCTGGCCCCCAGTTGTAGAACTGGTGGTTGACGAAGAACCCCTTCTCGCCTTGCGGCGTTCCCCAAGGGGTGAGGCGCCCCTCGGAGTCAAGGCGGTTCAGCATGTCGTTGTAGTTCTTCTTGGCCTTCTTGGCACCACCAAGGTCAAGGCCCGGAATCTTGTTGATGATGTTGCGGCCCACCCACTCATCGACCCCGGTGTTCTTGGAGATGACCGTGCCGATGCCAAACCCTGCCGCAGCCGCACCTACGACTGCTGCGCCTGTCCCCAGCGCCCCCACGCCTGCGACTCCACCAGCACCGCCAGCGCCACCTGCGGCTCCGGCGCCGCCAAGACCAAGACCACGGGCAGCCCACCCACCAAGAGAGCGGATGCCCTGGCCCATGATGAGACCACTGACGATGTTGCCCAGCATGCCGCCGCCCTGCCCAGGGCCACCGTGTCCCGGCATCCTGTTGCCCAGGTCACCAAGGAACCCTGTCGCCATGCCAAGCGCATCAGCGAACGGACCCAGCTTGTCGGTCACCCAGCCCAGCGCCTGGTTGAAGTCCTCGGTCACACCGATGGACTGCTCGATACCTCGGAGCATGCCCTTGTCGAGTTCAGCACGGCGCTTCTCCGATGCAGCCATGCCCTCACGCTGGCGGGTGGCTGTGGTGCCGGTCACGCCCAGCGCTTCGAGATCCTTCTGCGTACGAACGTTCCTCGACTTCCCACCAGCGGAAGACGGCGACGACGCTTCCACCCAACGGATGAAGGCTTCAACCTGCTGCTCGTCACCACCGAACGCCTGGCGCACGATCTCATACGCCTGGGTGCCGGGGGAGCGCAGGGTGAGGCGCACCTCTTCCTTGGTCGCCTTCCGGCCCAGAGGGCCGAAGATGTAGTTCGCCAGTTCCCCGTACGTCTTGGTGATGTCCTGCGTCTGACCACCAGGCCGCACCTGAATGCCGAAGGCCCGCATCGTGTTGATGTTCTGCGGGTTGTTCATCCCGGCGACGACACCCATGGCCTCGGTGCCGGTGACCCCGGTGAGGTTGGCGACTATGCCTGCCGACTGGAAGGCGCCGCTCAGTTGGCGACCCTGGCCTCCCCGGGTTACCTGGAGGCCACGCTGCATTGCGACGTTCGTCGCTCCGGCCACATCCTGGCGGTTGACGAAGGCACCTTGCATCGCAGGAGAAAGCCCCTGCCGTGCAAGGGTCTGCGCCATCTGGTCCCGGTAGCCGGTGCTCCACCCACGGCCCCCCTGGGACTGACTCTGAATGGCCCAGTTCGCCGCCGACTGAAGGCCGACGGCAGGCTGGGCGTTGGCGTCCACGTAGCGCTCGGCCATATGGACAGCGGCCATGCCCGCAGCGGCGAACCCTGCTGCACCGCCGAACCCACCGCCTTGGCCGAAGCCGTGCTGCATGCCCATCCGCACAGCACCCCAGCGGGTCTGCTGCCCTGCACCAGTGGCGGGATTGCGTGCGTCACGATACCCACTGACTGAGCCACGGAGCGCTTCGCTCCAGTCGCTCATGGTGGGTGTGCCACGACGGTCGGGGTTGGCCGAAGGGTTAGTGATCCGGCTGTCACCACCCAGCCGCCCACTATCCCTACGCCCGTTGCCGCCGCCAGGACCGAGACCGCCCTGAGGCAGGTCGGCCATCTGCGCCTTCAGCTTCTTGAAGAAGGCGTCGGTCCTGCGCTCTGCTTCCCTGGTGTCTTTGAAGGGCTGCCAGAACTGCTCGACGGCCTGCTGGGCCTTCTTCATCTCCGATACGAAGTCCTTGATGCCCTTCGTGTCGAAGTTCAGCCCACCAGTCGCCCAGGCTTGCCCACCGCCACGCTGCGCCCCGCCACCAGTGTCGAACCCGCCCGGGTTCGATTCACCGCCGCCCGTCGCTCCCCTTCTCGCCATCCTCTAGCCCCGTTCTCAGTCGAGAAGCCTTTGCCCAATGCTTGCGCTCACGTACGGTCAGGGCAGTGATGTCCGAGAGACCCCAAGAGAATCCGACAGCTATTAGTCCGTATTCGTAGTGCTTCAGTTCGTAGTCGTTAGCCCCGAAACAAATTCATCAAGGTGATTACAGAAGGAGATTCACGCCCACAGCCAGGGCACTCGACCATCACCTCCCCGTACTTGGGGCCTGGCTGGATGTCGGTCATCTCATCGAGGATCGTGCGGCGGTCGATGATCCCCAGGTTCTGCACAGCGGCCAGACTGTTGGCGGGCATGCCGTCGATGGTGATGAGGCACCTCGACAGGAGCACGCTGTTGGCTTCGGGGAGCGTCTTGCCCGTCAGACGCAGTAGCGCATCCTGATCGGCAGCCGTTGGCAGCCTGGCAATCGCTGTGCGCCCGTCACGCAGCTTGACCTCGATGCGCCGTTGCATGGGGTCTTCGAGCTTGCGGATGGGGATCTCGTTGGCGAGGTCGTAGTTGGCGTCCACCGCCGACGCACACGCAGGACAGATCATGGTCAGTTCCATGCTGTCCCCGTACGTGGCACGGCGAATGGCGAGCAGCACCATCTCCCGGTCACCAACCAGAAGCTCACCAAGGAGCGTCGGGTTGATCGGTGCTTCATGCTCACCGACACGAACGAGACCACGCTTCACGATCTCGTTCATGTAGCGGTCCATGGTCTTGTTGATCTCGGCCTTGGAGAGCGCCTCTTCATCAGCGCCGGTCAATTCCCGCACCTCGATCTCGGAGTGGCGGGTGCCGTCGGCGTCGATGATGCCCCCGCCGGGAAGCTCGAACACGCTCTCCGGCGGGGGCTGAATGAAGGGCACGGCGACAGTAGGAACGCCTTCTTCGTCTTCCTGCTTGTCGTCCGAGAGGATGCTGGCGGCGAGCGCTGCTGCCGCTTCCGGGTCTGTGCTCGTAGAGATCACCGTGGGGCGTTCGTACTGCGCCGGGTTCGTCATCAGAACGCCGGGGCCTCAGACAGAGAAACACCTGCGGCGGCGCCAGCCCATTCGATCTTGAACCCTTCGTGCTCCAGCGTCAGTTGCTCGATCATGACGCCGTTGCCGCCAGCGTCGAAGTCGCTGTAGGCGATGACGGTCGGCCAGGCGTTGTAGACCAGGAACCGGGCCTTAATCGGCGTCAGTCCCTCGGTCACCGGGTGGTCGAGCACGTTGATGTACATGTTCGTGCGGAAGTTGTTGCCCGCACGACCAGAGCCACCGCCCTGGATGACGTAAAAGATCTGGCAGAACCAGCGCCACATCTGGTTGGTGCCCATGACCATGCCCCGGCTGAGCGTGATCGGGCCGAAGTTGGTCTGCCCCGGCATCTTCCGGGTGGTGGTGTTGTTGCCACCCTCCCGATACGGGATCATGTCGGTGTTGGCGGCGAGACCGCTGGCCGACATGAAGCCCAGCCGGATCATGTCCTCGATCCCGTCCTTGGGGATGTTGACCTGGAACTTGAAGTTCCTGATCGGATCGGTCTCGATGGTGGACTTGGAGTCCCTGAGAGTTACGCCAGGCATTACTCCTACCTCGCTTTCCGGTAGCCGTTGGTGACGAGCGGCGTGGAGAGCGCATCCTCCAGCGCCCATCCCGTCGCCATCCGCTTGCGGAAGGTCTCGTAGGAGACCTTGCAGCGGGGGTGGTTCTTCCACTGCGAGAGGCCCTTGTAGCGCCGCTGGTTGCGACGCTGCTCGGTCCACGAAGCCCACCGACAATTAGCAGGGCTGTACGGCCCATCGTTGTCGGTGCGCTCCAGGGTGAGGTGATCGGCGTAGCCATTGGCCTCGGCCCATGCCTTGAAGTCGAGGTAGGTCTGCCATTCCTCGCAGACGACGATCCCTCGACCACCGTATTGCTGGAAATCCTTGTTGGTGGGGTTCGAGCAGCGGTTCCTCATGCCAGTCCAGATCCTGTAGAGCCTGGAATTCTGGCGAGTCTCGCCGTGAACAAGAGGAGCGCCCATCAGACAGTGACCGTGGCGGTCGCACCCCCCTCCCATTGACCAATGCGGATGACGACGAATTCCGCCGGGTATTGCAGGGCCACACCAACCTCGATGTTGACCTGTCCACTGGCGATGTCCTGCGGCGTGTTGTTGGACGAGTCGCAGCGAACGTAGAACGCCTCCGAAGCGGTCGTGCCACGAAGACCGCCACGCTGCCAGAGGGCCAGCAGGAATTGCTGGATGGACGTGGAGATGCCGCCCCACAGCGTTGCATCGTTCGGCTCGAAGACGGCCCAGCGAGTGCCGTCGAGGAGCGCCTTGCGGATGAAGTTCAGCGTGCGCCGGGTGGGCACGTAGCGATCACTGGCGCTGCTCTTCAGCGTACGGGCGCCCATGATCACCACACCGGCTCCAGGCATCTGCCGGATGGCATTCACCAGGCCGGTGTTGAGCGTGTCCAGGTCGGTGTTGGTGAGCCTGGCCTCAACACCCACAGCACCAACGATCCGGTTGGCGATGCCCGCCGGAGCCTTGAAGATGCCACGGGTGGCGTCGGTCTGTGCGTACTGGCCGATGACCGAACCACCAGGCGGCACCAGCTTGATGGCACCGGGGGAATTGGACGACGGGTCGGCCACGTAGACCCAGGGGTAATACACAGCACCCCATGCCGACGCCAGCGCCGTAGCCGCCGCAGAGATCGATGACACCGTCTGGCCCATGGCCGGGTCGATGACAGCGAAGCAGTCGCCCCGGGCGGCGCAGTAGGCCAGCAGCGTCGTCTGAGCGGCGTGTGCGGCGTCAGCGCCGGGGATGTTGATGGTCAGCGGGCCGTCCACTGTGTCGAACAGCGGGATGGCGGTCTGGATGTCGGACGCAGCCACGGTGCCGTTGACACCGACGACAGTGGTCAGGGCCACGGCGCTGGTAGCCACGGGCGTCTGGTCAGCCGACGCAGAGTTGAGGTCGGCCACCCGGATGTAGCTCGACCCCGCCGTGATGGAGTTGATGATGCTCGGTGCGTACCGGGCGTCGTTGTCCACCATGGACAGGTCAAGCCAGCGCTCCACGATCTTGTCGTCGCCCGTGCCGCCATAGCGCACAATGAGGTTGAACCGCCCCGTACCAGCCGCCTGAGTTTCGACGTAGATCTGCCCGCCCCACGTACCAGGGTTCTCGGCGTCGATCCGCAGGCTGGGGTTGGTGGAGTCGTTGATCGTACGGCTGGCCTTGACAGCACCGGTCCCCGCCACCCGCAGGATGTACGCCTGGCGCCCACCGTTCGAGAAGAACTGGTAGACGGCGAAGGGCAGGTACTCGGTCGCTCCGGCGAACCCGCCGTAGAGGGTCAGGAACTCGTTCCATGACTCCACCAGGGTGGGCACGACAGGGCCTCGGTGGAAAGCGGCGACGAACGCCGCCGTTCCCGATGTGGGGTTGCTGATGGCCTGGGACAGGGAGAGGACTTCCTCGGCGTAAACGCCTGGCCTCTTGTATGACGGCATCTCGGCTCCTTGCTCTCAGTTATCCATGGGAGTCGGAGTCGTGTCCCTATTCGTGGCAGTCCAAATTCGAGAGCACCAGCGACGGGTCGCCGGAGAACTCGATACCGATGTTGATCTCCGTGAGGTTCTGAACCTGCTTCACGACGGTGGGCCAAAGCTCTGAGGCCACACTCACCGTGTACATCGTGCGGAACGTGCGCTTGCCGTACTCATCGACATCCCACGTCGAGGTGCGCTCCAGCAGTTGCATCGTTCGAGCGGTGTCGTCGTTGGGGACGTGCAGCGCTCCCCACTTGCCGGGGAACTTACGCCAGAGCGCCGCCTGAAGCTGCCGGTCGTGGCGGGCACTCCGGGCGACGCTCATGATCTGGTAGATGATGTCCACCGGCACAGGCCGGTCGGCGGTGATGGTCTTGCCCACCACCTCGGCAGGCAGCGGGTCCGGGGGAGAGTAGTGCATGGTCGAGACCTTGATCCGGTTCACCTGCGCCCGCTCGTTCGCCTCCCGAATGTCAACGAGATCGATCACGATGTAGGGGTAGGTGCGCTCCCGCTGCTCCTGCTCCGGCAGCCGGAACCATGTCTCCACCTTGCGGCCCCCGGCGCCAGAGGTGTCGTCCATCACCCGCAGGTCGTTGACGTAACGCTTAATGGCATCGTCCTCTGCGATCAGCCATCCCTTGCCCTGGGTCGGCGGCGGCATCAGATATCCCCCGTTCCGAAGAGGCGGATCCGCAGGGCCTGGTTGAACTGCTGCGACAGGCCCGGACCCATCTGGTCGATGCTGTTCCGCACGACAGGTCGGGGCGGGGTGTCCTCGTCGCCGTACTCCATGACGAAGGACTCGATGGGGAGCATGATCACGACGGTCTGCTCCTTGCGCTCGACCCACGCCCGGTCAGCAGCAGCGCCCCAGTCCTTGCCCATCTTGTGGGCGTTCCGGCGGATGCGCCGGAGCAGCAACTGGGCGGTCTCCTCAGCGGCGTCGAGGATGTCCTCCTCCAGGCCGTAGGAGGTGATGTCCTTCCAGCGCTTGACGGCTGTGTCCCAGCCCTTGTCCTGCACGGACATGGCGAAGAACGGCATCTAGAACCCCACCAGGGCGCCACAGGTGAATTGAGACTGTCCGTTCGCCACGGCGGCCTCCAGGGGGTTCTAGGCGTTGGTACTTCGCAGAACCGACGCTAGCACCCCCGCCCAGCTAGGGCGTGGAAGGCTGGTCGTAGGCGGCGAACTGGGTGTCGTACAATATCCTCATGCGAATTGTTGGCGACCTTCGCCGCCGGTACGAGAGCTACGTGCAACGAGGCGGTCCAGACGAATGCTGGCTGTGGACTGGCCCAACCGATGCCTATGGCTATGGGGTGCTCAAAGTAGAGCGGCGCATGAGAAAGGCCACCCACATCGGCTGGGAGCTTCTCCACGGTAAGCCGTTCCCTGGCCCTATGACCTGCCACACCTGTGACGTAGCGCTCTGTCAGAACCCTCGGCACTGGTATCTCGGCGGGCACCAGCAAAACAACGCCGACAAGGTCGCCAGAGATCGATGTTCTCGACTCACTGGTGAACGCAACGGCAGAGCCACCACGACGTGGGCGATTGTCGAAGAGCTACGGCGGCGTCACACCGGCAAGTACGGCGAAGTTACTGCACTGGCGAAGGAGTTCGGCCTTGACCGGTCAGTCGTCAGTGCCATCGTCAACTACAAGACCTGGGTCAGTCAGTCGGCGGCTGTGCATACTCGGTGAACTGGCTGTCATTTTGCATCTCCTCGGGGCTGACCTTGGTGGCGTCAATTCCCACCGTGGTCTCGTAGTCGTTGAGGCGCCCGTGGATCTGGTAGCGCCGGATCTCCCACACGAAGTTGTCATAGATGATCCGGTCGTTGAGGTGGCGCTGGGCGTTGTACGGCTCGCTCAGGCCAAACCGGCGAAGCTGCTCCAGCAGCGCCGAGATGTGGATGGTGTCCACCGTGTACTGGCCCTCGGCTCCGGGCACCTCGTCACCCTCGGCCCGGATGATGGAGTAGACCGGAATCCGCCTGGGGGCCTTCCACATCCGGCTCTTGTTGATGTAGCCCTCGTCGTAGAGGTCGTCCTCCTGGGAGTTCTCCCGGTCGAACTCGTACCAGACCACGATCGTGCCCACCTTCCGCTGGAAGCGGGTGATCTGCCGGTTGGTGTGCCGCAGGTGGTCACGGGAGGTGTAGGGCATTACCAGTCGTTCCAGTCGTGATGCTGCACCGCCATGTACGGGATGTTGTGCATCTCAGCATGCGCCAGCCGGTGGTGGCCGTCCATCAGCACCGGCCCTTCCATGCCCTCAGCGCCATGGGCGATGTGAACCGGCGGCGCCGTGTCCCAGGGCCGGTCGAACTTCTCCTTCTTGCCGCTGTTGTCAGAGCGCAGCGCCGCCTGCTTGTACTTCTTCAGGCTGACGCCGTACTCGTTCTCCCGCTCCCACTGCTCCCGGGGGGTACCAGGCGTGTCGCTGTGCATGGGCGAGTGCTGGCTGTCCACCTTGTGGGTGGTATCGATGATCTCCTGCGGGGTCATGAACATCTTCAACTGCTCACCCATCTGGTGAGGGGACACCGCTCGATGGCTCATCAGTGCCACCTGTCGTATTCGTCTTCGTCGCCGTCGTCGCCGTAGTAGTCCCGGTAGGAGTAGTTCTCGCCGGTCGGCTTGATGCGCTCCGGGTTGAAGACCACGGCCATGTCACTGTGCCCGCCGTGGAACCAGGCGTCGTGACCGTGGTGCTGTAGCGCCTCCGCATGGAATTGCTCCGGCTTGTACATGTCGGAGTACTTGGCGATCTCTTCTTCACTGCGGCCCAGGCCACGCAGCCGGTTGGTGTGTTCCATCTGGTGGTGCTCGGCCATCTGTCGGGCGGTCTCTTGGACGTGCGGCGGCATGTCCGTGCCGTGGTGCGGGTTCTGGGCATGGATCTGGACACGCATGAGGCTGCCCCGATCCTGCTGACCAACACCGAAGGCATGCTCCGCTGCCCACCCTTTGTCCTTGGTGGCATAGACGCCTGCGCCGAAGTCAGACCCACCAGTGCCACCGGCCCCGTGCAGGCTGAACCCGTGCTGCATGATCTTCTCGGCGTTCTCGGCGTAACGAGTACCGTGCCACCCTTCCCAGAAGTGCTCGCTGCGACTCACGGCACCCACTCCGTTCTGGTCGGCTCCTTCCCTCGGGCGGCGACCATCTGCTCAGCGGTGAGCTTCGCCTTGGTGTGGTCTTCATCGGCCACCGTCACGAAGCTGTGTCCCTCATCCACCTTGCCCTCCTTCAAGGTGTCCTTGCTGTGCGCCCAATAGACGATGAACTGGTGCTTGCTCAGGTTCGGGTTCATTCGTCGATGTCGATCAGGCCGGTATCGATGGGCGGGTAGATACGGACAGGTGGGTAGGACCGGTCATCGAATTCCTGCGGCAGGTAGATGGGCACCAGCCGGTTCGTGGTGCGGCTGATACGGCGCAGCGTCGAGACCACGATCCGGTACGGCCCGACATTGAACGCCTGCGCCAGTTCCTTGTAGTGCTCGGTCAGTTGCCCGATGAGCGTGAGGATCTGAGCGAAGCGCTGCGACGCCGGGATGTTCACACCCTCCGGCGTCATCACATCGATCTCACCGGACGCCTCGGTGGCCTGGCTCCAGAGGTTCTCGATCACCGCCAAGAGCGCAACGAGGTAGCCCTCAGTGGGGGAGAGTTCATCGATGGTCGGTCTTGGATACCGGCCAGCGGTGTGAAGCTCGTACGCCGTGTCGATGAAGGACGCCAAGTCGCTGGGCAGCGAGGCGACGAACGCCCTGCCCTCGATCACCAGTTCGTCCCCCAAGGCCGGTGGAAGACCGACCGTCACCACCCCGCCCCGGGCGTCAAGCTGATACTCGCCGGAGGCGGGGGTGCCGTCCGAAGGGGTCAAGACCGTCGGCGGGCCGCTGGGGTGCTCCACGATGACCGACGAAAGCTCGACATTGTCCCGGGCCAAAGTGAACCGGGTGGTGTCGCCGTCCCCCAGCACACGGGTCTGGAAGGTCTCACCGTGGTCTTGGAGGATCAGCGTCGCCTGGGCGGTGATGCTGGCTAGGGACATCGGGCCTCCTGGGGGTCAGGACACATCGTCCATCCTACGACCAGCGTCTTCAATCATCCCCGTATCCACGGGTGTGGATGCCACGGCGGGGGCCTGCTCCACCGCTTGGGTCACCGTGGTCGTGGCCGTCACCCGCTCCTGGCCCTCCTCCGATCCCACTTCGTGGTAGATGACCTGAGCAGGAGGAAGCTCCCCGCTGGAGCGCTCGCCGCCCCGGTAGGACACGACGACGTACTCCGACGTGACCAGGACGATGGTGTCCTCGGCCAGGTAGAGCGCAATTGGTTGCTGGCCGGATTCCTCCAGCCCCACCGTCCCGGTGTCCTGGCCGGAGAGGAGCACGAAGACTCCCAGGAGGCCCTCCACCACGCCCAGCGCCGGGGCATCGGCCCGCTGGAGCGCCGCTGTGACCTCCCTGGCCTCCTGTAGAGCCATCTGGAGGGTGTCCTGGCGCTGGACACTCACCCAAGGCGCTCCGGCGCTCTCAGAGGCACTGAGGGCCGTCTGATCGAAGCCTGTGACCATGGCGGTCGTGATGCTGGCCTCCAGGGCAGCCAGGGTGGGGGCATCCGCCGCCGTCGCCTGGACAGCCAGCAGGAAGGACTCCACTGCCCGGAGCGCTGGGGTGTCCCCCCGGGTCAGGCTGACCAGGATCGAGCGGGCCTCCTCGACGGCCAGCGCCGGGGCGTCGGCGCTCGCCACCATGATGAAGACCGATGCCGATTCCCCCAGGCCCAGGGCAACGGTGTCGCTCCGGGCGAGTTGGTCACGATCTCGCCGTCCTCTACGACGATGACCTCGGCCAGGGCACCGGCAGCCTCCGCTTCCCCGTTCGCCATCTGTTCGGCGGTCCAATCACCGTCGAACTTCCGCAGGCAGGCCCGCTCTTTCTCGACCGCCCAAGCACCTCCATCGTCATCAACGAGGAGGCCCCGGACCTGGGCGCTCTCAGAGAGACCTACCTGCGGAAGGTCAGGACGCTTCGGCTCAGTGCCAGACATAGCCCTTCTCTTCCAGGTGGGCGGCGACGTGAGCCGGAACCCGCACCCGCTGGCCCTCCTTGAAGGAGTAGTTGTTCCCGGCGCCGATGGTCACCTCGTCCAGGTCCGTGTTGATGCGGATCTCCACACCACGGTCGGAGTCAACGATCACCGGCTCCTCCCCGCCCACGACGACGGCGCCGTCGGCGGCGACAAGACCCATCTCTTCTGCCCCTACTTCGCGTACGCCATCGGACTGGCTGGTGTAGTCCACTACCTCGTCGTTAGCCGCCTGCGCTGCCGCAGTAGCCATGCCAAGTTCTTCGGCACGACGGGCCAACTCTTCGGCGTGTTCCTTCTCCAGCTTGTCCCTCTGTGCTCCGGTGTGGTCGGCAGGGCTACGCCGCTGCCGGGGCTGTGCCGCCATGTATTCCTCCGTGTCAATTTCCCGTGCTGCTCATTGATGGGTTGCTACGACCCAGGAAGCGGTGCCACCGGGTCAGGGCCACCAGGCACGCCCACATTCGTGGCGTTCTTGGAGTCCACCACCGCTCTGGTGACCTGGGCACCGATGGTCGAACCCACAACGGGGAACGGACTCTCGGCACCTACGCCAGTCACAGCGGTGTCGTTGGTCTTGATCCTGAACTGCCCAGCGACGTGCATGTACCCATCGCCTCCACCGAACGTCATCGTGATGGTGCCGGTCGCCGTAGCCGCCTGTGAGAGCGTGGCCTCAGTGTCCGACTCCACCGATGCGATGGTGGTGCTGGCGGGAATACCAGTGCCCGTCACTGCTCGGCCCACATCGTCTGCCTGAAAGGTCCCGGCAGGCGCAGTGATACCCGCCTCTGTGTCTGTGGTGCCAACGCCAGCGACAGAGCCGTTGACGTTGACACCAGCCTGACCAGGCTGGTACGTCGCCATGATGGCCCCCTAGTTGGTCTCGATGATGACGATGGCCTGCGGGGTGATGAGGCCAAGACCCCAGATGGCGTACCAAGCGAGGGCGTGCTCACGACCGAAGTCGAGGATGCCGCCGTCACGAAGCTCCACCGGGAGGGAGATGGCGTGCCCGAAGGCGTTGTCGCCCATCATGATCCCGGCGTAGCGGTCAGCAGCACCGCCGCTGTCCGTACCGGAGTTGTAGCCAGCACCGGCACCGCCGGTCACCTTCTTGACCTGCGTGGTCTCGATCACGACCACGTCGTTGATGCGCCCGATCTCGCCCAGCATGAAGTTGCCGGGAGCGGCGTACTTCGTGACCTCGATGAACTCGGGGTTGTCACGGAGCCGACGGCTCTGGTGCGGGTGCAGGAAGAGCACGTAGGTCTCACCCAGGCGGGGGACGTTCTTGGTTGCCAGGGTCTCGACGCCGTCCTTCAGCGCCGACATGTGCATGTAGTACGTGCCGGTCATGGCGACACGGGTTGCCGCCGGAGTGCCGGGGTCGTACGGGCTGATCGGCGTGATGGCGCCGGTCGGCGCCGTGTAGCCGTAGATGACGCTGGGCGCCGCCAGGATCGTGTCCCGGGCACTGGCGTCCAGGTAGAGCGCCATGTTGCGGCCCAGGAGGCGTGAGGCCGAAGCCATCACGTCATCGAAGCTGGCGTTGAGCAGAAGCTCCGACACCGCCACGGCGTAGCCGTGCTCTGCCACCGTGATGGAGAACTGGCTGGCCGACAGGGCGTTGGTCTGCATCCGCACGCCTTCAACAAGCTGAGCGGCTTCGCCCAGGTTGTTGTAGCGCATGAAGTTGATGGTCAGCCCAGGCTGAACACCAAGCTCGGTCTTCTTCACGGCGAACTGCTCGAACCGAAGGATCGGCATCGCCTGGAAGAGGATCTCCTTCGACCAGATGGTCTGGATGGCAGCGGAGAGTTGGTTGTTGGCCCCCGTGTAACCCGTCGGGCTGGCCGACAAATAAGGCGTCCCGGTAATAGCTGAAGGCATCGTTCACCCCTTGATTTCGTTAGGGACAGATTCGTTGTGGACTACGAGATAGGCCGCTGCTACGAGCAGTAGCTCCGGGTCTTCGTTGAACAGACCTAGCCCGGTGTTGCACTTGCCGCACAACAAGGCCCGGAACTTTCCGGTCTGATGGTCATGGTCAACAGCAGCGGCACCTTTCCCGCCACGGCCATTGCCTTCCCGGTACAACCGAATGGGGTCTCTGCATATGGCGCAGCGACCTTCTTGTAACTCGTATGTCTCTACGAATTGTTCTTCGGTGAGGCCCTTCCGGGCCACGTTGTCCCGTCGATATGCGAGTGATGTTGCCTCGGGGTGAGCCTTGCGATATTGCTGCCGCCAGGCATTCCAACACTGGCGGCACCACGACTTCAACTGACCATTCTCACGGCGATGGAAGTCCGTGGCCGCTTTCTCCTCCCCACAGCGAGTACACCGCTGAAGGGCATCGTGATCCAATCGAGAACCACGCTGCACTCTCTGGCGAGGTGTGCTCGCTCTGCGAGGGTGCGACGGCACTTGGCCTCCTTATCTCATGGCCCGACAACGGGCAATGGGGACTGCTGGTCGAGTGCCCTGAGATTGAGACCGATTTAGTGCGCCGTCTAATTCTTCCGCTGGTGCTGCCGGGGTGTTCTAGCCGAACATCCCCCTGTTGCGATTCTGCCCTGCCGCCCGGATAAGGCGGTCACGGTTCTTAGCGTACGTCGCCATGTCCATGCCCCGGATGTCGTCCGCTGTGAGTGTCTCGTAGCCCTGGTTGTTTTCTTCCATGGGGCCGGTCGGCGGCGACGTGACCGACGCACCCTTCTGCTGCTGGCGCTGCGACTGCTGCGCCTGCCGGATGTTCGAGAACACGGCGTTGGTTTTCTCGATGGCGAGAGCGATGCTGGCATCGATCTCCTCCTGAGACATACCGCTGACGTAGTCCAGAAGCTCCGGCATGATGTTGTCGGCCTCAGCGGCCAACCTCTGCGCCCGGTAGTCCTGAAGCGCAGAGAACTCACGCTCCCGTTCGAGGAGCGC
>Ga0105028_100023_pt1 | contig 18488 bp, 19 predicted proteins | sample RS_106metaG_FD_91478 | JGI IMG/M metagenome (GOLD analysis project Ga0105028, IMG submission 91478) | Switchgrass associated microbial communities from Austin, Texas, USA, to study host-microbe interactions - RS_106 metaG | ecosystem: Host-associated > Plants > Roots > Rhizosphere | place: USA...
GGCCTATACTGGGCCAGTTTTTCATTACTAAAGTGGTAGGATTAAATAAATGGCACTTATAAAGTTAGACGTCGAAACACTGCAAACCGAGCACAAAGAACTTGAGGCATTTTTGTCGCGCCCTGACGCTTTTTCTGATCCCGAGTACGCCAAAAAAACCAAACGCCACGCCGAGCTCGAAGATTTGATCGCAACTGTCGAACGACAATCCGCTATTAAAAATGAAATCAGCGACGCACAAGCGCTCGCCAGCGGCGACGACGAACTGGCTGAACTAGCCCGCGAAGAAATCCCCGCGTTGGAGAGTGAACTGGCTGAGCTGGACGAGAAACTCTTCGTCATGCTGACACCAAAAGACCCCAATGACGAGAAAAACGTCATCATGGAAATCCGTGCCGGTGCCGGCGGTGACGAGGCCAGCCTGTTCGCTGCTGAACTATTACGCATGTACCTGCGTTACTGCGAAACACACGGTCTCAAAACCGACCTGATGAGCGAGAGCCCCAACGACGTCGGCGGTTACAAAGAAGTTATCGTCGAAATCAAAGGCGATAGCCCGTATGCATCACTGAAGTTTGAATCCGGCGTCCACCGTGTCCAGCGCGTCCCCGCTACCGAGTCCCAAGGCCGCATCCACACCAGCACCGTCACTGTTGCCGTACTGCCAGAGGCCGAAGAAACCGACATCGAAATTAATCCGAGCGATCTGCGTATTGATATCTACCGCGCCAGCGGCCACGGCGGACAGTCAGTGAACACCACCGACTCAGCCGTGCGTATCACTCACCTGCCTACCGGCCTCGTCGTCACCAACCAGGACGAAAAATCCCAGATCAAAAACAAAGAAAAAGCCATGAGCGTCCTGCGCTCCCGCCTGCTTCAGATAAAAATTGACGAAGAACAAGCCAAGTTAACCGCCGAACGCCGCTCACTGATCGGTTCTGGCGACCGTTCCGAAAAAATCCGCACCTACAACTTCCCTCAGGACCGTATCACCGACCACCGCATCGGCTACTCACGCTCGAACATCCCCGCCGCCATGAACGGCGACATCGACGATTTAATCGAAAAGCTCCAAGCCTATGAACGCGAGCTCAAAGCGGCCGGCGCCGACAATTAACCAGTGGCTCGCCAGGGCTGCTCAAAAGCTAGATGAGTCCGGTATTCCGAGTGCCCGTTTGGATGCCGAGATATTGCTCGCACATGCACTACACCATGATCGCACCTGGCTCATCACCCATTCCGACGATATAGTCGAGAAACCCGAGCAAGCCGACGCGCTCATTCACCACCGGCTCCGACACATACCGATTGCTTATCTGACGGGGCACAAAGAGTTTTATGGACGCGAATTTATTGTCACGCCCGATGTGCTCATTCCCCGTCCTGAGTCCGAGATGTTCATTCATATTTTACGAGAACTCTCCCTGCCAAAATCACCCGCTATCCACGACGTTGGCACAGGTTCAGGCAGCTTGGCCATCACTATCGCGTTGGAGCTACCCGGCAGTTCCGTCTCAGGATCCGACATATCCGAGAGCGCCCTCAAAATCGCCCGCGAAAACGCAGCACACCTCGGAGCAAAAACCGTCAGCTTCCACGCAGGCAATCTCCTAGAGGACTTCAGCGGTTCATGCGACGCGATCGTTGCAAACCTGCCGTATGTCGACACGAGCTGGAAACGCTCTCCGGAAACAAACCATGAACCGGCGCTTGCGCTCTTTGCAGATGATGGCGGCATGGAGCTCATCAAAAAACTCATCGTGCAGGCAGAAAACATCTTGAAACCAGGCGGCTATTTGCTGCTCGAGGCAGACCCTGAACAGCACTCACCTATTATCGAGTTTGGCCGAAAACACCACTTTACCCACCTGCGCACCGACGACTATATCGTTACGCTGCAGCGCTAGTTTTTGTACGCCTCGAGCGTTACTTTGGTGGTTTTTTCTTGGCCGTCGCGCAAATAGGTAATGTCTACGCTGTCACCAGCCGAGAATTGCGCCATGACACTTGCGAGCGGATGCTGCTGGTCAATTGCAGTGGAGTTCACTTTGGTAATAATGTCCTTTTCGCGTAAACCTGCTTTGTCAGCCGGTGAACCACTGATAATGGCCGCCTGGTTCTCACTACCGTCGATGTAAGCGCCCTGTTTGACACTGAGTTTCAGCTCAGTCACGACATCAGGCGTGATCGATACATAACGAACTCCCAGGTAGGCGCGTTCCAGCTTGCCCTTTTCAACGACCGATTTAATCAGGCCTTTGGCGTCATTTATCGGAATTGCAAAGCCGATTCCCTGGGCATCTTCGGCGACAGCAGTATTGATACCGATGACTTCCCCGCTCAAATTCACTAATGGCCCGCCGGAGTTTCCCGGATTGATAGCGGCGTCAGTTTGGAACAAGTTCTCGAGCTGCTCAGCCTGGTCTTGCCCGTCCGAAGCGGTCAGCGGCCGGCCCATCGCCGAAATAATACCGGAGGTCACCGTCGTCTGGAATTGCCCAAGCGCGTTGCCGATGGCGATGACTTTTTGCCCGACCTGGACCTTGCTCGAATCACCAATCGTAGCCGGTGTCAGGTTGTCTGCCCCGCTGATTTTTAGAAAAGCGAGATCATTAAACGAATCCCGTCCGACGACTTTTACATTGTCATAGCTCGTACCATCAGACAGAACCACCCGTACACTGTTGGCAGCTTCCGGAATCACATGCCGGTTGGTCAGGACGTAGCCGTCTTTGGAAATGATAATCCCGGTACCCGCGCCCTCGGTCGTCGAGTTGCCAAAAATAGTCTGCTGGTTGCTGGTAGTGACTATCGAGACCACGCTTGGGCTGAGTTTCTTTGCCACATCGGCGACAACTTCGCCCTCAGCAACTAATTTCTGGCGGCTCTCGGTAATAGAAGCTGTGTTCACTTTGACAAGCCCTGATTGCACAAATACCCACGCACCAAAAAAACTGGCGACAAAACACAGGAATACCAGCCCGATAGTACGCCATGAATTATGATGATGAACTTGTTCCGATTTCCGGATTTCAGTTTGCGTTTGAGTCTGCTTCGTTTGTTCCATATCACCCCCCATTTTCTACACTAAACCTTGGAGTTTCCTGAGAATCTAGCTTGGATTCAAGCCGTTGAACCGCACCAGCAGAATCAGCAGTGTAAAGATGACGAATAACAGCGGCCAGCGCAACACTTTCATATTGATCCTGCCGTTCGGGCTGTGATGGTAGAGCCCGTAGGCTTTGGAGACGATAAACGCGATCAGCGACAGTACGATGGCAATTTGCGGAATTTTAAAGCTCTCGCTCAGGCCGTACGCTACCGTCCAGTGATAGCCTAGCCAACCCAGCTCAGCAACGATAAAGCTCCATACCAGCGCCAATAGCACCCTGTCCGATTCATTGTTATACGAACTCAATACGTGGCGAGCAGTCGCATAGCCGATAATCCAACAGACAGCGACGACCAACAGTTGAGGTATCGCATACGCCACGCTAAACAGCGCCGTCATGCTCACAAACAGCGTCAGTCCTGCCTGAATGATCATAAAGTTCTGTTTCGAGCGAGGTTTAAGCACTACCAGCCAGACCGCGAACACGACCGTCAGGATCGCCTGGACCTCTGTGTGTCCATTCGACAACCACAGCAGCGTCACGATACTGACACCCATCAGGGTGTCAATCAGGTTAGCCTGCAAGTTTGCAAACCAAAACCGCGGGCGGACAGCAAAAACACGCCATTTGCTCAGCGCAACCAAACCATACGCCAACACCGGCGGGTCAAAGGTAGCCACGAGCGCCCACAACAGACCTGCATACGCCAGGTTCATTGCGACATAGACGACTTCGCTGAGACGCGAACGCCGCGTAGCGGATTTAATTAGCTCCATTTCCAATGATTATAACAAAATCCGCGCCCGACTGCACGCCGCTCGGCAGCGTCGATCCAGCGGCTTCCACCCCTAGTAACTGCTGCAGTTTTGCAGCTGCTTTCGGAGATTTACCCTTTGACAGGTCGTACCATTGAATCGGCGCGTAATTGTCCGTCGGTGTGTCGCCAACTTTGCCAATGCTCAGGCCCGCTTCACGTAGTTCTTCGGCTTTGGCGCTCGCTACACCGGACGAATCTGAGCCGTTGAGGATATCGATGACAGCGCTCTCACCGCTCAAACTATTGAGCTTTTGGCGGACATAGTTTTGGACTTCTGAAAAATCGCTGATGCCCGCTACTGGACGAACGATACTCACGCCGTTGGTGTTGCCTGTCGTCATCATTGGATTTTCTTCATCAACCAGGCTGATTGATTTGATCTTGTCGTTCGGGATGTCTTTGGCCAGACCAATCAACGTTTTGACCTCGCCGCCAGAAAAGTTTGTGCGGACATTTTCGCCCAGCGAGTCGATCAAGTTCGTCACGGCGACAGGGTTCGCCAGTGTACCGGCGCTCGTAGCTTTGTCTTTCAACGCAGCCATAATTTTTTGCTGGTTTTTCTCGCGGTCAAAGTTACCGCCCGGCAATCCATAGCCACCGGCATCATTGCGGGCGCGCGCCAAGTACAGTGCGTGTTCGCCGTCCAGATGCGCCGGACCGTTCGGATATTTCACCTTGTAACAGTTATAGTTACAGATCCAGTCAAAGTTTCGATCCAAAATACCGCGTGGGTCAGAGCTCTCGATCGTGATATCGACACCACCTACCGCGTCTACGGTTTGGCGAACGACACCGTAATTGATATGTGCGTAATATTGAATGTCCAGCCCAAAGTTGTCGCCCACTGTCTTTGCCAGCGCCTCGGCACCGCGCTTTTCATCCGCACCTTCGTCGGAATAACAGTTGTAGACCTCGTTAATTTTGCCCGAGTATCCCGCGTTACAAGCATCACCAAAGTCAACCCACAGATCGCGCGGAACGCTCATCATAGCGGCGTTTTTGTTTTTCTGGTCAATGCTCACCACCATGATCGAGTCAGTCAGGTTCGCCCCGCCATGATCAGGCCCGTCATCCTCTGAGGTACCGAACACCAGGATATTACTGCGGCCATACTGGTCGGTTTTGAGCGCTTGGCCGCTACCTAACAAGTCAAACAGGTTACCTTTGAATATCTTGCCGCTCGCCAGGAAAGCTTTGATGCCCACATAGCCGGCTATCAGAACAATAATAATTGCCAAGATGATCAGGACGCGCTTAACAATTTTTTTGTTCAATCGCAGGCGGCGTTTTTTGGGAGCAGCCGGAGCTTCCTGGTCAATCGCCTTGAGCGACGCATCAATTTCACTGCGGCTAAACGCCTGTTTTTGATCCGTTTCAACCTTTGGTTGTGGCGCTGGCAGCTGCCCGGTTTGCTGTTGCTTGCGATCCAGGGTATTGATTGGTTCGCCGGCACGCAAAAAACGTGTCGGAATGCTTGGCTGATCAACCCCTAAACGGTTGGGGTTGATCTGTTGTTGAGGCCTTCGACGCAGCGAAAAGCCATCAATACTCTGTTGCCTGTTTCGACGATTATTCATGAATTTACTGCCACCACTATACCGGATTTAGGCTCATAGAGTAAGAGGTATTTTTGCTTATGCTTAGATAATTTTCAGATGAATATAGGCTGAGAAAGCGACAAGCTTTTTGCTATCCCAAACGCTCTGGAACCTGTATGCTAGATGATATGCAGATAGATTTTCTCGAACGCCATCGTGGCCTAAAGGACACGTTGAGCATCATTGTCTTTGTGATTGCCGTCGTCATCGGCGCATGGCTCATTAACCTGTTACTTTTCCGCAGCTTTAGCGTCTCAGGACCCAGCATGGAATCAACGCTCTACACGGGCGACCGCCTGATCGTGAATCGCCTGCCTGTCACATGGGCGCATATCCAGGGAAAAGCCTACGAGCCAAAACGCGGCCAGGTCATCGTGTTCAAAAACCCGCACTTTTTCCAGGGAATGCAGGATGAATACATCGTCAAGCGCGTCATCGGCCTGCCCGGCGAGCGCGTCGTCCTCAAAGACGGCAAATTTACCGTGTTCAACAACGCCAACCCTACCGGTTTCAACCCTGACAAGCTATGGACCGGCCCGAGCAGCCCAACCGACGGCGATGTCGACCGTACGGTGCCTCAGGGTGAAATCTTCGTCAGCGGCGATCACCGCCAGGAAGGCTATTCACTCGACTCGCGTAACGGCCTCGGTACGATTCCATTCGAGGATATTGTCGGACCGGTAGCACTGCGCATCTACCCATTCACAGGGATTAGAACGTTTTAGCTTAACGAGTTTTCGATAGCCTTCAGCTCTTCGTCAGTACGGTAGCTGATGATAATTTGGCCGCCCTTTGCCATCGTTTTGTGACGAACTGGCACAGATAGCCTACCAGCCAGCTTTTTTGTAAACGCCGTTTCATGCTGGGTATGCGCCACAGCAGTTTTACGCTTTGCGCCTACGCGCTCGCCTTTTTTATAGCCAACCACATACTGCTCGGCCTTGCGCACGCTCCAACCCTCGCGGACGATCAGTTCCAACAGTTCGACTTGGGCTTTTTCCTCGCCCAACGCCAGGATTTGGCGGGCGTGACCTTCGCTAATCTCACTCTCGATCAGGGCTTGTTTGGCGGGCTCGGGCAGCTGTAATAGACGCAGAATGTTGCTGATCGTGCTCACGGCCTTGCCACCGATACGCTGGCCAATTTCTTCGTACGTCATGTTGAACTGGGTATGCAGTTTCAAATACGCCGTCGCCGTTTCTAACGGATTCAGGTCACGGCGCTGCAAGTTCTCGATCAGCGACAATTCCAGCTTGTGCTGCTGGCTCAGAGTACGGACGATTGCCGGCAGTTTATCCAGCCCAACCATGCCCGCGGCGCGGAAGCGGCGCTCACCGGCAACGATACGGTAGCCTTTTCCAACAGGGGTCACGACAATCGGCTGAACGATACCGTGTTCTTTGATCGAAGCAGCCAATTCCTCCAACGCTTCTTCGTCAAAATGACGGCGCGGCTGGTCGGGATCCGCGCTGATTTCACTCAGTTTCAGATGACGCAGCTCGGAAACCTGCCCGTCCTGCTGCGCAGTCGGGTCAAACGTCTCATCCAAAACATCGCTCGGGATAAGCGAATCAAACCCCCTACCCAGTCCTTTTGGCTTAGCCGACACGGTCCAATACCTCCTTTGCCAGAGCTTTGTAGGCGCGAGCGCCCTTGCTCCAGCGGTCATATGCACCCACCGGCACCCCGTGGCTTGGCGCTTCGGCGATACGCACATTGCGTGGAATCGTCGTTTCAAATACCTTGCCCGGGAAATGTTTTTTAATCTCGTTATAGACCTGGTTCGCTAGCGTGGTGCGGGCATCCATCATCGTCACCAGCACGCCGACCAGTTCCAGCGTCGGGTTGAGACCTTTGCGAACCAGCTGCATCGTCTCGAGCAACTGTCCCAAGCCCTCCATCGCGTAAAATTCAGCCTGCACTGGCAATAGAACGTATTTAGCAGCGATCAGCCCGTTCACAGTCAAGAGGCTGAGGGACGGTGGGCTATCAATCAAGATAAAGTCATACGCATCCAGCCCTTCGATCGCTTGGCGCAACCGTGTAAACCGGCGCTCGCCCTTGGCCAATTCCACTTCGGCATTCGCCAACTGCGGCGTCGCCGGGACGATACTCACCCGCTTCACGCTGGTTGGGATAATCGCAGCCGTCAGGGGCACTTCACCTTGGATCACCTCGGTGATCGTGTTGTTCAGTTTTTCCTTTTCAATGCCCAGCCCACTCGTCGCATTTCCCTGGGGATCAAAGTCGATCAACAAGACATTGTGACCCTCTTTGGCCAAACAAAAAGCCAAATTAACAGTGGTCGTTGTCTTGCCCACGCCACCTTTTTGATTTGTCACGGCAATAACAGTCGGCTGCGCCATATACCTTGTCTATTTCCCCTTGGTTACTCCCCATATTGTATCACGTACGTGAAAAGGGAAAGGCCGTGAAAAGTGCATCAAAAAACGCCCGGGCGGGGCGCTTTTTACGGATTCAACAGATTATTTGCTGGCGATAGTGCCGATTTCAATCTTTGAATACTTTTGGCGGTGACCGATAGTCTTGTCGACGCGCTTTTTAGATTCGTAACGAATCACGCGCAGCTTTTCGCCTTTGACTTCTGGCTCTGATACCTTAGCCTTGATGGTCACACCTGCGACAGTTGGCGTACCGACGGTAGCCTTTTTGTCATCAAATACCATCAGTGGTTCCAGTGTGAGCTCTTTAGTTCCATCCGGGAGGCGGTCCACCAGGAGGGTCTCTTTTTCGGCGACAATATATTGTTTGCCACCAACTCGAACGACTGCTTTCATGGTTATTCCTATTTAATTAATTCAGCGACTGATTGTAACAGAGATGAGCACCTCTGTAAAGAGCTAGTCTTCAGCAAAATGGAACCACTCTGGGTCATTCTTCACATCTTCTTCGACACGTCGCCAGTAGTCTTCGAGCTCCCCGCTGTCCGGACGCTCAACCAATTCCCAGTTATTGTCGTGTTCAATAGGGTCATTAACGATTGCTGCAGTGATTTCATCGCCGTCATTCGTAACCGGACTCAGCTCCATTGGATGTGGCATCGAGAATGTCATATGCGGAAAGTCGAGGTGGTGTTTGTGTTTGAACTCTAGCATCTTTATTCCTCTTCGTTTTCGGTTGGCTTTTCCGCCGCCTGCAAGTTGGCTCTAGCAACTTCTATGCGACCGATGTGCCCTTCGCCATTCGTAGGCTTGAACTGCCACCCCTCGCCTTCACGACCTTCTGTCTCATTCAGGTCGTCTTCCATAGTTGTGCCGGTGTAGTCCTGTCTTTCGCCCAATTGAGTCCTCATGTATATATCAGGATATTTTTCAGATTGAACCCACTTTTTGGGAGGTTCTTGTTCCGGGTTAGGTTGTGAGGGGAATTCTGACATATTTGTTTTCAATTAACTTACCCTGCCATTTAAGCATAAATGGGATGAAATGTCAATGTTGTGGTGTTATTGCCAACGAGCTTCGATCGCGTGAATTTCGCCGTGATCCAGGCCGTAGTAGTGTGCGATTTCATGCCAGAGGGTGTGCTTGATATGCCGATAGAGCGAATTTTGGTCGTGCGAAGCGTAGAAAATCGGGTTTTTGAAAATCGTAATTTTATCGGGCAGCACCAGATTGTACCCTGCCCCACGTTTGGTCAGCGGAATCCCCTCGTATAGGCCGAAAAGTGTTTGGTCGCCGCGTAATTTCAACTTCACCCGCTGCTCTGGTGTTGGTTCGTCTTCGTACGTAATAGCGACGTTATCCAGGTGCTTGATATAGCGCTCGGGCATCTCGTCGATTGCCCGGGAAATCAGTTTGGAGAATTCTTCGTCGGAGATTGTGTGCATTTAATAATTCGATTCGTTATAGCCTGGGAACCAGTCTTGTTTCAGATTTGTCACACCGTGAGCTTTCAGATCATCACCGATCGCGTCAACCATCGGCTCAGGACCGGAGAGGTATGTCAGGCGATCGCGGATTTCCGGTGCTGCTTTCAACAAGCTCTCGGCAGTTAATTTCTCGCCAATCAGATAGACAACTTTGAGTTCGGGGTGTCTTGTTTGCAGTTCATCAAATTCATCGCGGAATACAACCTGATCATCACGGTTGCCGTAGACCAGCGTAGCGTTTAGTTTTTTGCCGCCATGGTCACGTTCCAATAGGATACTGTGATACGGAGTAACGCCAATGCCGCCAGCAATCAGCACAACTTCTTGGTCGTCTTCCCAAATGAAATCGCCTTCGACTTTTTCAGCGGTAATTTTGTCACCAGCCTGCAAGGAGTTTAGTTTCTGTTTGAAGGCACTGTCCGTGACGCGGGTTGAAATGGTGAGCGTATCAGCGCTCGGCGGGGCGGAAATGGTAAACCAGTGAGCCTGGTCATCGTTCGGCTCGCCCTCTGGTGATAATTTCCAGGTTTGATACTGTCCCGCAGTATATGTGAAGCCCTCGGGCTTTTGAAAATGGAAAGTTTTGACGTTGCTTGCCTCTGGTTCTGAGCGTAGAAAAGTGAGTTGCATGAGAGTTACCCTTCGTTATATTTCCATATTAGCACTCATTGCCTCAGAGTGCTAATGCTTGGAAATTGAACAGGCGGGGTGCACGCAGGTTTCGCGTGCACCCCGCCTTGGGGTTGGAGATTTAGTGGGTCGACAGACAGCTAGGTGGTTGTCGTCTCGAAGATACTCATTCGAGCGGCAGCCATGCGCACTCGCTCCAGCTTGTCCAGGTAGTAGCTGCGCAGCTCCAGATCATCCAGAGCGAGCTTGTCTCCTGCGCCCTTGCCGTCCAGGTGCTTCAGCTCACGCCCAAACGAGGTCCGCAAGTCTGCGAAGTCATTGCCCAGCTCCCACTCCGCAACCGTCGAGGGCTTCAGATTCAACCGAAGCCACTCCGCCTTTGACGAGACCTCTTCGTAGAGAGCTCTGTACTCTGCCCGCAGGCCCGCAACCGTCGTGACAACCTCGGCCGTCACGACATCAGCAGTCGTCATATTTGCCGCCTCCTAGCGTGCAAAAACCCACGACTCTCGTGGATTCATACACTACAACACAAATAGTTCGGAAATACAATATTTAGCGCATATATTCGTACGGATCATCCGGCTCCGGAATGGGCGTGATATGTGCATCTTTGATAACATACATTTTCTTGTCCGCTCCAAACTGGCGCATTTCCAGCGCGCCCTCTACCCTGACCCAACTGTCGGCCGGGTGCTCATCTCTCCAGTTCGGCTCATCGACATACAGGCCAATAGGAGAAGCGTCGACGGCACAACAACTGACAAAGAACCTGGACAGCTGAAAAATGTTATCCGACACTAACTGGCCGCGCGGATCGTAGACGAAACCCTCCAGAGTGATACGATGGCCATTAAATCCTCCGTCAACATCACAGGCATAAAAGGCTGTCAGCCAGCCATCGATAGTAGTGAGCGGTAGCTCAATCCCCGCCGCTTCCTCGCGGCAAGTCCCGGCTGATGACGAAGTCACGAGCTTGCCCGATGACAGGCCGCCCACGCGGGCATTATTTGATTTCTGTTCCACCGCCGAAGACATCAGTGGTCGCGGCGGCAATACGAACGCCAACACCAAAACGACGAGGCACAGAGCCGTGAGAATACTTGGGCGCGTGAGACGCAGCGCAAAGTGTTTGCGCCGGTTCATGATCAAAATACTGAGCGAAATAGCGAGACTGACGAGCGCCATTGTGACCGTAAAGGCAACATACCGGGGGTGAATATATACTGTTAGATCGCCCTCGGCAGCCAGCTTGAGGATATAGAGGCTAAACGCGATGATAACAGCTAACTTACCCATAATTCACCAACAATCCTACGCCGAAGCTACCTATCAAAATTGCGGCCGTCAGGATAATGAGAAACGGCAAACGAAACGTGGTTTTGAGCAGTGCCAGCATCTTTATATCGACCATCGGCCCTGCAACCAGGAACGAAACAATCGAGCCCGAAGTAAACGTTTTGGCATACGCGAGCGCAAAAAACGCATCCATGCTGGAACAAATAGAAATAATGAAACCCAGCAGCAACATCGCGATAATCGACAGGATCGGATCGCCGCCGACTGTGGCTAAAATATCGCGCGGGATGAATACCTGGGTCGCCGCTGCAATTACCGCACCCAGCACGAGCATCCTGAGCATCAGCCACATTTCGTCACGATACAAATAGGCCGAATACTTCCACGAACGATGCGTGTGTGTCGCTTCTTTGCAATACGCCTGAAACTCATCGGTCAGTACGCGTTCGGGCCTCTTCACATACGAAAGCGCCAAGCCTATCAGCTGCGCCACTAAAAACGCTCCCACAACCCGCCAAATTGTGATTGAACGATCGAATGAAAAAGCTTCCCAAGTCGCCAAAATGGTAATCGGATTAATCACCGGCGCGGCGAGCAAAAAGGTCACTGCTTCGGGCACGCTTAAACCTTTCGCCATCAACCCGCGTGCAACTGGTACGTTGCCGCATTCACATACAGGCAGGAATACGCCCAGAAACGACAGAATAATACGACGCAGATGAGTGTTTTTGGGCAAGTAACGAAAGAGCTTTTCTGTCGATACGAAACGCTGAACTAGAACGGATACCAGCACGCCCAAAATAATAAACGGCAAAGCCTCGACAATGACACTCAGCAGCAAGGTCAGAAAATCCTGAAGTTTTGGCGCGATATTTGCCCAGGCCTCACCAAAACCGCCATTATAAAAACGCATGACCTCAAACTGGTGTGTCGCCAGCCACACATTCACCGCGACAATAGTTGCAATAACTATGCCCCACTTTAACCCCGCGCGTTTCACTAGATTTATTGTAAACCATTGGCATTCTTGACATACGAGTGCCAGATTTTTCATACTAAATAGTACAAAAGCATAAACTTTTCTCTAACAGGAGGTAATTTTATGAAACACTTAACTCGATTCGACCCATTTGCAGAAATGAGCGCGCTGCAGCGGCAATTTTTCGGCGATGATTGGTTCACCGCTCCGCGCCTGCCTCAGATGCAACTGGCGACGACAGATGTCTATACCCAGGATGACAAACAGATGGTTGTCGAGGCACACCTGCCCCATTTTGCCGAGGACGACATCAACATCAGTATCGACAATGGCGACCTAGTCATCCAGGCCGAAAAACATGAAAAGGAAGAGGATAAAAAGAAAAAATACGTCGTCCGCGAATCCAGCTCCAGTTTCTACCGCCGTGTTCGCCTGCCCCAACAAGCCGACGAGGACAAAATCGACGCGCATATGGAAGATGGCGTCCTGAAAGTCACCGTTCCATTCCGTGCCCTGCCCGAACCCAAGAAAATTACAGTAAAGAGCAAAGTGCGTAAATAGTCTTTTGATTCTTGACGCGTGATATATCCCTGATCAGTTTCAGAAACATGTCACGTGTTTAGAAAAGATTCTCGGTGGGGGTGCTCGAGAAGCACCCCCACCGTCGTTGTTCTCCTACCTCACCTGCAGCCGGCGACTACCAGCTTCCGCTGGAACCGCCGCCGGAGTCACCACCCCAGCTTCCGCTGGAGCCTCCGCCGAAATCGCTCCCGCTGCTGCTCGAGGAGCTGCCGAAGCTGCTCCCGAACGCACTACCAGCGGCACCGCCGGCGAAGCTGCTCCCGAACCCGCTGCTGTTGCGGCGACGGCGATCCTCTTCGTCCCGCCTGCGCTTCGCAGCCGCTTCCTCCTCGCGGACGACGCGGTCGTGCTCGCGCTTCGCCCGGTCGTGCACCTGCTTGACGCTGGCGTCGACCTGGTTGCACCGCGTGGCGATGTCGAGATAGTTCGGCTGCGATGATTCCATCGCGCGCCGGAGATCCTTGACCTCATCCCACAGGCTCACCAGAGCCTGACGCGACTTCGCCTGAGATCCCTTGAACTGCTTGACCTGCCCATCGACGTCGTGGATGCGCTGGGTGAGCCGGTTGAGCCCTCCAGGCAGTTCCACCTGGAGGCGAGCGATGTTCTCCAACTGCTTGTCGAAAGCGTCGCAGTTACGCGTCGCCTCGCCGCACTGCTGGTTGAGGCTCTTCAGGGCGTCTTGCGTACCAGCCCAGTCCTGGACGTCCATGGACACCCGTTCGGACGCGGCGCTGAGAGCCTTCAGGCCCTCCTTCACCGCAGTCCTGGTTGCTGATTCGAAGCCGGCCAACGGCTGGGAGCATTCCCGGCCGTAGCGCTGCCGAGCTTCGACGAGCTTCGTCTCGATGTCCCCCAGCCGTTGTATGAGTGACGTCAAGTCGTCGCCCAGCTCCTGAAGACGCTTCTCCAGGCCCTCGCGGATGCCGCGAAGCCGCCGGAGCGTGCTGTCGAGCTTGGTCGCGATCTGTTCGGCCGCGGCCAACTCGTCCAGCGCCTGGCCGTTCTGGCCACGCCCCATCTGCCCCTCGGCTTGCGCCAACAGGCTGTTGAGCCGACCGAGCTGCTCGGCACCCGAGATGATGTACCCGTCCGCCGCCAGGTCGTCATGAAGCTGGGACAGCTTCACCGCCCTACCCCGAAGATCCGCCAGGGTTACTGGCATCTCTTCGATCCGCCGGGCGATCTCGTTGCACCGCGCGTCGACCTGCGTCAACAGGTCGTTGGCATGTGCGACGAAACTGACGATCTCACCGTACTTCTGAGCGATCGCCTCGTACTGTTCCTGGGTCAGGGGTTGCTCCGGGTCACTCCCCGGCGCGTCCTTGACCTTGTTGTACTGCTCGACCGCCGTAGCGACAGCCAGCTCGGTATCCGACCAGAGTTGGTCGAGCCCAGCCTTGTCGTGTTCGTTGAGGCCCGCCTTGGCGATCTCCACCGAACGCTTGACCGTCTCGGTCTTGTCGATCTCGACGAGGCTACCAATCTCGTTGGCGGCCTTGTCGCGTGCCTCGGCGGCACACTCTTGAGCAGCCTTCAGCTCCTCCTTGCGCTTGCGCGCGGAGCGAACCTGACGCCGACCCAGAAAGACGAGGCCGATCAGGATGGCCAGAGCAGCAATGCTCACGAGCGCCCAGATGAGGCCCGCAGGCACATGCGTGCCATCCGACGGCGTGGCCGACGGAACCTGGGCTTCGTCGGGTACCGACAGGCCATCGCGCACCCCATCCAGGGCTGCGACGATGCCGCCGGTGAAGTCACTGTTGCGGAAACTGTCGCCCATGTCGGCGCGGATGCCGTCGATCCGGTCGTCCAGTTCGTCGTGGAAGTTCGGGCCGTAGAAAATCGCGCTCTGGCGATCCATGCTGAACATGATGGTGACCAGGTTGCCCTTGGTCATTCCACCGGGTCCAGCCCAGTTCGCACAGCCCTTCACCATCGACGCCTGGTAGGTGTCGAGGCTTCCGGCAGGCGCTTGCTCGAATGCACGGACGTAGACGTCCGCGCCCAGACCGTTCTGGAGCTTGGTGACCTCGGACTCGATCCGCGACACGTCGAGGACGTGCGCGTTCGTCTGGTCCAAGACCTTGGCGTTGCACGGGTTGGTGTCGGCATTCGCCGCCACCGGCATGAGCTGAAGTCCTCCGCAGATGCAGAGGGCAATGGCTGTAAACAGCCACCGCAGACCTCGCTGCATGTGGTACACCTCCTCAGGTGTGAGTTCCGATAGGTTAAACAACTAGTCCGCGGAAAAATACCCGCGGAACTGGTGTATATTATACTATAAATTATAAATAAATTCAATATCTACCGCGAGAAAAACCACGAAAGCGAAAGGCCAGCAGCGTACCAAGAATCGCTACAGTAACGATCGAACCAACAGTTAGTAAAATGTTCTCGACAGATTTGGCAGGCGCAGTGTCTATCTTTGCTGGGCTGTCGAAATAATTAACCTGTTTTGGAGTTGCAGTACCAGCAACATGACCTACGGTCGACAGGCTATCTGTTGATGCAAGCACGTTATAGACGACAGCGGCTTGCTGCTCTGCAGCTCCGGCATTACTCTGAGCATCTTTTTTGCTCTGAGTTTGCGTAGTGACTGGCGCAGCTGGTTTTGGCTGAGGATCTCCGACAAAGCCATCGCAGGCATCATCGGTGCCATCCTCATCTTTATCCTCGTTTATAGGCTCAACGAAACCGCACTTGTCATCCTGGTTAGCCGTGCCATCCCCATCCCAGTCGTTTTCGCTGGCGTAGACGAAAATGTCTTTGTAGTAATCAACTTTCCCGCCGTTTTCCATTGTTCCGACAAAATGGAGCGTGTGGTAACCGGGTTCTGTGTTGGCCGGGATTGTTATAGTCGAAGTTAATTTACCCTGAGTATCAGTCGTGAATTTACCCAGGCTGACCGGGTCGGAGTGTAGGAAAGCCTCTACCTCGCTGAGTTTCTGGAATGCGTCGTCCGCTGTTTCTGCCACAATTTCACCGGTGCGCTTAAAGAAATCGCCAGCCAACCCAGATACTGCATCAACTGTAGAAAGCGCCCCGCGAACCGTCGATATTTCATCGCCCGTGACATTGAAGTATGCAGGTATTGCGGGTTTGTCACCATTTGCAATATTGCACGACAGAACCATGCTAGGTGCGCACGGGTTATGCGAGTTAATTTGCTCTTGCTGCAGCTCTTTTCTGATTGCATCCGCCATCAGTTGATGTCCAATTTGATTTGGATGGTATGACTCGTTGCCGACGTAGCCAAAGTGTTCAACTACCTGCCCTGTTAATGACAGGTCATCGCCTCGACTCAAACCATTTACAGCTATTTTGTCGGCGGACGAGCAGAGGTTATTGCCATACAGCGAGTCCTCAATACTCAGATAGAAAATCCCCGCCTTTGCAGCAGCTGCAGCGATGGTTTTGTTGAGGTAATTGACGACCATTGTGGCATATTCACGTTCGTATTGATCCAGCAAGACGTTTGCTTTGCATTCCCCGCCAGTCGTGAAAAGATCCGGATAGCCCACGGCATAAAAACGTGTGGTCGGCGAAGCATTTTTTAGTTCCGCGTAGGCAGAAACGAGTTTGTCGTATAGCTGAGAAATTTCCCTGCCCGTCTGTGCGCGGTTGGTGCTGGCATAATCACATGTACCCATAGGTAGTACGCATTTCGCCAGCTTGTCGGCAAAACCAATGTCGTTGCCACCAATACCAACCGTAGCGACGCGGGGTTTGTATTTTTGGACAAATTCTATTTGAGCCGCGCGGCCGGGGATGAACGCGTCTACAGCCTGGCTTTTAGTACCCTTCACTAGATCTTCATCATCCCGCACTTTTTCAAGTTGGCCGTACCGCCCTAAATATGCACCCCTTCCCTTATTGGCCGTATTCGAAATATCTTTAAGGAGTGACCCAGAGCATGCGACACTCCGAAATTTGTCACTGAATACACTTCCTAATAAGTACGGATACGATCTGTCGCTCAAGTGGCATTTTTCTTTCCAATATGGAAACCCAGCGATGCCGACATTATTTATCCCCTCACCATCCCCGTTTGTACCCGTTATATAATCCAGATCATTTTCGTCGCCCTCTCCAGAACTAAACGAATCGCCCAGCGCAAGGTACTCTAATTTGTTTTCGTCATCACCCGGCGCCGTCAAAACATAACGATTTGTTTTGCCATTTTCGTGAATATTCAGCGAGATATTATTGTTATCATCACTAAACACAATCTGAGTAGGTCTGATACTACCGGATACCATTGGAAATAGCTCTGTTTTTAAGTCACGGGACCTACATGATCCCGAAACCTCAAATGGTTTGCCTGGTATCGAGGTGCACGTTGAGAGATCATGAAGTGTAGTTACGCTGCTATATATATTGCCTCCAGAAACAACCGCGTAACGGCCATCGTTAGAAATTGAAAGCTCATAACCAGGATTCAGGCCAACACCATACACATATTTGGCATTTTCAAATGCCAGGATTTCATCCGTATCTAAATCGTACCTAAAAAACGATCCCGCCTCTACGACAAGATATCGGCCGTTATTCGAAACGCCTACCGCACCGACTGAAAGGTTAGCGCCAGTCACAGGGTCTCGTAGGCTTTTTCCGCTCAATTGGGGCGCGAATCTATACCTGGCGCGTGTTCCGTTGACCGTTAGGTCAAATGCATTTTTAGCATCTTCATACACATACAATCCCCAGTAAAAACTCGTGCCATTCCCGAACTTCCTCAGCAGTTTCTGGGAGTTTGGCAGAGGCACAAAATTATACACGTCTTCGAGCATTGTAACCGCACCGAAATCTTTGGTGCGCATATACCAGCCGTTTCTAGTGGAGCCAAATATGCCATATTTCGTTTTAGTCCAACAACCGTCCAAGACGTCCAGCTGCCCATCGGGTACCCACTTGCCTGCAGATTTTTTATACTTGTTCTCTTTTTGGGGAATTCTAGTGCATTGCTTGTCGTAATACGAACTATTTTGGGGAATGTTTTCGGCAATTAAAGTTTTTTTGATCTGACCCTGGTTCATCCAAGACGGATCAGCGCCTGCCTTAACTTGGTTTACATTAAAAAAGACCGCTACAAAGAAAGTAACGAAGACCAGCGCTCGCACACCCGGTCCCATCCATTTCATACTTTAAAGAATACTGGAAATCGGCTGAAAAAGCGAGAGAAGACTACTCGCTCATTGGATAGTATGCTTTACGCGCCTCGTAGTTGCATAAAACATGGCTTTCAGTTGCCTTTTCTACTCGCAACACGCATCTGCCTAAGCCTAGGTGGCCCTTAGCGTCAAAGCCTAAACCAGCAAAGTCATTTCCTTCGTCGGACTTACCGCTTCTTTGCTCTTCATTATTTATTTCTAAAACACTTTTTAACGAATACTCGTACAGTGCGCTGTTTTTAAATACATCCGCTGTATTAGTTAAAGATACCTGACAGCTAATTGTGCCTCTACCGAATGGTGCGCCTGTCTCAGTACAGCCTTCTTCGTACTCCCAATCTGGGTCAATCTTATTAAATTCCGTCTGAAGTTTCTTGAAATCGCTCTGCAAAGCAGCGAACCGA
>Ga0105028_100025_pt1 | contig 18029 bp, 33 predicted proteins | sample RS_106metaG_FD_91478 | JGI IMG/M metagenome (GOLD analysis project Ga0105028, IMG submission 91478) | Switchgrass associated microbial communities from Austin, Texas, USA, to study host-microbe interactions - RS_106 metaG | ecosystem: Host-associated > Plants > Roots > Rhizosphere | place: USA...
ACGCATTGAACAGCAGGCCCACCCAGTAGAAGGACCCGGCCGTGAGCGACTGGCTGGAGATCGTGGTGGTCTTCAGTCCGGCCGAAGTGATCGACGAGTCGACATTCGTGGAAGCGAGAAGGGTGCCCGCCGAGCTGTACAGGCCGATCAGGTTCTGCCCCGAGGTGGGAGTGGACCCCTGGTTGCCGACCCACCAGTACACCTTCGTCACGGCAACCGCTGCGGCGATGTTGACCCGGACCAGGTAGAGGACCCCGTTGGTCAGCTCCGTGGAGTTCACGGCGAGCGCCGGGTCGTAGCACCAGGCGGCCAGGCCGTGGGCTGCGGGGGTGTCCTGCCCCAGCGCGTAGCCCGCGACGCTCAGGTTGCCGCCCACGGCCAGGCCGTCGTCGGTGGCGAGGAGGTCTGGCCCGGACCGGTAGAGGTTGGTGTCACGGGTGGCGTTGCCCGGCCCCCACTCCTGTCGCCCCGCAGCGTCACGCCGGTACCGGTCGAACGTGTCCCCGGAGGCGAGGGATGCTTCTGCGACACTCGTTCCGCTGGTCAAGCTGGCGTTCAGGGTCCCCGTCATGTTGCCACCGGCAAGCGGCAGCAGTGCGGCGAGGGCGGCAGCCAAGCCGGTGATCTGGGACTGCGCAAGGGTGACGGGGTCGGATCCGGCGGATGCGTGGCTGCTGGCGTGCGCGGTAGGCGTACGGGAGTTCGTCGTCGTCGGGTCGTTGGACTTCAGGGCGATGGTGGATCCGGCACCCGCGTCGCCGAGCGGAGGCTGTGGACCGGTCGGTCCGGTTGCGCCGGTCTCGCCCTGAATTCCCTGGATTCCCTGAGGACCCTGGGGTCCAACAAGGGATGCAAGCCATTCGGCTTCGGTGCCGACAAAGCCCTCGTCGACAGCCACCTGGTAGGCGGACTCTCCGGCTGGACCAGTGGGACCAGTGGGCCCGGTCGCGCCGTCAGCGCCGTCAGCTCCGGCTGGACCGGTGGGTCCGGCTGGTCCAGTAGCACCCGTGGCTCCTGTGACGCCCTGAGGGCCCTGGGGCCCCTGCACGCCCTGAATACCCTGCACGCCCTGTACGCCCTGCGGGCCGACCAGGGAGGCCAGCCACTCCTCTTCCGTTCCGGAGAAGCCGTTGTCGAGTGCCACCTGATAGGCAGATTCACCCGAAGGGCCGGTTGCGCCAGCGGGTCCGGGCGAGCCGGGGGCCCCATCACTTCCGTCAGCACCCGCCGGTCCGGCGGGGCCTTCAGGTCCGGCGGGCCCGGCGGGGCCAGTCTCGCCAGCGGGCCCAGGGGGGCCTTCGGGTCCCACGACCGGCACGTAAATGACCCCATCGACATCCACGGAAAGCAGGTCCGTGATATCCAGCGATCCGCTTCCGACCGGTACGGCGATGTACTGAAGGGGTATCGAACCGTCTACATGCTGACGGATCGACCAGAGCCTTCCGGAGGGAAGCACTTCCGGGTCATCTGTGCAGACCAGGGCTTTTTCGAAATGGCCATTCTCGTCAAGGTTGACACGCCCTGAGCCGAGAAGGATTTGATTCCCTTCCCTGTCTGTCCAGATGGCAGGGTACGGCTCGAAAATCACATAGTGGCCTCGGCCATTTGTGCCATCGTACGGCTTGCCCGTGACGGGATTGACGTACGTTCCGGTAACCGTCCTCTGGGTGGGCAGAGCCATTCGGGCCTCCTCTGGCGCTGAGAGCAGCGTAGACGGAGGTCAAGCCATCTGGGATCACAGAATGCAGAACGCCCCGCCCATCTCGTGGACGGGCGGGGCATCGATCACTCTTCTTCAGGAATCCAGCGGCGCCCGTAACGGCGCTTCAGGCCCGTCTTGCGGACCTCGCGCCACGGATCGCGGACCGGGCGGCCGTTGCGGCGATCCTTGTGGGGTGCGCAGAGACGGCACCCCTTCCACTGGCGATGCGGACTGTGAGCCATCGCGCGCCTTCCCCACCAGCCCCGCCTTGGGGCTGAAGTGGGAAAGACGTGAGCGCGGTCATGCAGAGACCCTACAGGTCAGATCCGGACGAGCAGCTTGGTGTTCTTCTTCAGCTTGCGGTTGTAGCTGCCCGACATCACGAGCACCTTCAGGTCCGGGTTGAACCCGGCCTTCACCGAGAGGGTGCCGTTGGTGCGCCCGTCAGGGCCGAACAGCAGCTCGCGGGCGTCGTCGCCGCCGTAGACCCGGTCGCCGTCGTCGCCGCTCTTCCGCATGTAGACCAGGACGTCCTTGTTGGACTGGACGGCGACCCGGCCACCCAGCTCGTAGTACGCGGAGCGCGGGCGGTACGGCTTCTTGGTCCGCTTCTCCACGAAGTCGCGGATCTCCATGCCGTCCTCCTCCTCCTTGACCTCGAAGAGCTGGTAGGAGCCCGGCTCCAGCGGCTTCAGGACGGCCTTCACCGTGGAGACGTCGATGTCCTGGCCGACGGCGAAGAGGCTCTTGGTGCCGCGCACGCCCGCCTCGCGGCCCCGCAGGAAGTTCGTGGCCGCCGCCTTGACGGTGCCGATGGCCTCCTCGACGCCCTTGGTGCTCTCGGCGTCCCAGATGGCGATGTTGCCCGCCGGGAACCCGTAGCCCTGCGCCGTGCGCTTGGCCAGCGAGCTGGGCACGAGGATCGCCGAGGTCCAGTGATCGGCGAGACCGCTCATCTCGGAACGGATCTGGCTGAGCTGTTCGTCGAGCTGTACCCGGCTGACGACGCGGCCGTACTGGGTGTGCATCTGGCCCCACTTGCTGTAGCCCGAGGCGTTCTCCTCGCCGTCGGTCCACACCACCTGGAGGAAGCTGTGCTCGCCGTACTTCTCGGAGATTTCGTTCTTCAGATCCCTGACGGAGAGGACCGATGCCTCGATCAGCGCTGTGGCGCCGTCCGGGGCGTACAGGCCACGGATCGACGGCAGGGCCTTGACGTCCATGTCCCAGACCAGGCACTCGACCTGGTGGTTGAAGGAGTAGAGGGAGATGCGCGTCTCGTGGCCGAGCGCGTCGGACTCCTCCTTGAGTCCCTTCACGAACTCGTCGACCACCCGGACGACGGTTTCGCGGTGCTTGTCCATCGAGCTGGACCGGTCGATGACGAGGGCGACGTGGTTGACCTTGTGCTTCTTGAGTACGTCCGTGGTCACTTTCTTCTCCTTGATCCCGTGTGCTTTGTGCTTGTTCTTGTGGCTTGTTTCTTCGTGGTTCCCACTCTACTAGGGGGCACTGACAACGCGTTCCGACCTGGGCTTTTGCGCTTCAGAGAGGTGGCCGTGTGGCAGACTGCCGATCAATGGCGGTGAGGGAGGACTGAATGAAGATCGGACTGACCGGCGGTCAGGGGTTCATCGGTGGCTGGGTGCGTCGCGAACTGCTTCGCCGGGGCCATGAGACGGTCATCTTCGACCGCCACCCCCGTACGCCGAGGGCCGACGGCGAGACGTTCTTCCTCGGCGACATCGAGGACGCCAACTCCGTCACCGAACTCGCCGCCCACGTGGACGGAATCGTGCACCTGGCGGCCGTGCTCGGCACTCAGGAGACCATCCAGAACCCGCGCCCCTCGGCCGTGACGAACATCCTGGGGGGGTTGAACGTCTTCGAGGCGGCCGTGCAGTACCGGCTGCCTGTCGTCTACGCAGGCGTGGGCAACGCCTGGATGCGCGACCACGCGACCGGCAGCTACACGATCTCGAAGACCTGCGTCGAGGACTACGGCCGCATGTACAACGCCTACCGGGACGGCGTGATCTCGGTGGTGCGGCCGGTCAATGCGTACGGCCCGGGACAGTCCGTGGCGGCCCCGTACGGACCCTCCAAGGTCAGGAAGATCCTCCCCGCCTTCACCTGCCGCGCCCTGACCGGCACGCCGATCGAGGTCTACGGCGACGGGGAGCAGGTCAGCGACTGCATCTACGTCGGCGATGTCGCCTCCACGTTCGTCACCGCCCTGGAGTACACGGCATCCAACGGCGCCCTGGAGAAGCCCGCCGAGGTGGGTCCGGTCGAGTCGTGCACCGTCAACGACGTGGCCCGCCTGGTGGCCAAGTTCGCCGCCGAGGCCAGCGGGAGCAAGGCGGTCGACATCACGCACCTGCCGATGCGGCCGGGCGAAGTTCCCGGCGCTGTCGTACGATCCGACACGAGCACGCTGGAACCCCTGGGGATCGACGCCTCCACCTTCGTCTCCCTGGAGGAGGGCATCCGGCGCACCGTCGAGTGGTACGCCGAGAACTGGCTGCCCTTCTGGAAGGCGACCAAGTAGTGGACTTCGTGATCGTTCCCCTGTGGCGCCGGGCCGGATTCGCGGCAGCCTGCCTGCGGCAACTGGCCCAGGTGATGGACGGCGGCGTACGGGTGATGGTCTCTGTGGACTGCGGCCACAACGAGGAGACCCTGGCCGTGGCCAAGGGGTTCGAGTACGACCACCCGGGCCGCGTCCAGATGGTCGTGCGGGACGTCGACTACCCGAGCGGCAGCTACAACGTCTTCACCGCGATGCGCGAGGCGCTGGACTGGGTCGGGCCGGATGACTTGGTGCATGTGCTCGAAGAGGACATCCTGGTCGGGCAGGGGTATTTCACCTTTCACCGAGACACCCACAAGCTGGCGCCGGGCGCCTACTCGGTGAGCGCCTGCGAGAACATCTTCCTGCCCGACGACGTACGCGTGGCTGACCGGCCTGACGCCGTCTACCTGTCGGGCGCCTTCCAGGTCTGGGGATCCAGCTACCGGCCGGGCCGGGTCGAGAAGATCCTGAAGCGGTTGCGGCCGGGCTACTTCGAGGACATGGGCACGGCCGTGGGTGCCGAGTTCGGCGAAACCAACATGCTGCGCACGGGCGCCCTGTACGACGGCGTGATGGCCAACGACATGGCCCAGCAGGGGCTGCATGTGGCGTTCCCGTTCACGCCCCGGGCCTACCACGCCGGGTTCGAGGGGCTGAGCTACGGCGACATGGCGCTCACCGGCCCGGCCGAGAAGCAGGCGGATGCGATTCTGGGGATGTCGGGAGATGAACTGAAGGCCCGGTGCACGCTGCCCGGGGCCCGGTTCCGGCCGATCGACCTGGGCAGGAATCCGGGCCCCGTCAGGCGCGTACTGGCGTTCTGATCAGGACCAGTACGCGTAGAGCACCGGCCTGAGCTGAAGCCAGACGTCGGGCCCGTTGAACAGGTTCAGCCATGAGGCGATATGGCGGACGTCGGCCGGGACCACGGGAGCGATGTACTTCCTGGCCTGCTCGACATCCTCGAACCCGAGGGTCCGGGCGAGGCGAGTCGCCACCTTCTGGCGCACCTCGCTCTTCTCGGGGTCCTTGTCCTTCTCGTCAAGCATCCGGTCGATCATCCGCTTGGCCGTCGAGTCCAGGCGGCGCCCGTTGCGGCTGTCCATGTACAGCCCCTCGAAGGGGTAGATGCCGTAGGGCATCTCGACGATCCGGCCCCACTCGTCGGCATGGAGAGAGTTCTCCTCAGCATGGTCGATCTGATCGCCGTATCGGGTCCAGTGGCTGAAGCCGACCGGCTGGATCATCAGCACGTCGGGCCGACCGGAGTCGGCGTCGCGCGTGATGGGCCACGGTGAGATCTTCTCGGTCTCTCGGGCTGCCTCGATCATCGAGATCGTCATCATCAGGTCGAACCACTCGTCGGAGTTCTCCGGCGCGGCATCACGCAGCGCCTTGAGGTATGCCAGGTACGGCGGCCCGATATCCTCGGGGCGCGAGGCCAGCGCGGCGGTGTTGATCCTGGGGTCGGTCAGCTTGCCAGTCTTCTCGTCGCACTCCAGTCCGGTCAGCGCCCACCCCAGCTTTTTGTACAGGCCGGTGCCCACGTTTCCTCCTTCCGATCAGAAGATCATGAGCCTTACCGGCTCGTCTTCAGGGGCTTCCTGAGCGGTGATCCAGCCACCATTGGCCAGCACCTGCTCGATGTAGGCGTAGACCAGGAGGGCCCGGTTCACGCAGTCCGTCTTGCTGTCACCGGTCAGGGAGACAGCCTCCTTCAGGGCCCCGGATCCGCGAGGGGTGAGGTTGATCGTGACGCGTTCCACCTCACCCCTCCTTGCGCGCCGACGGCTTCTTCGGGTTGCCCAGGCCGGTGGCCCGCTCGGGCCCGCAGGCGTCGAACAGGGCGTAGACGCGCCGCCAGGACTCGTGCGCGTCGCTCGGGTAGTAGGCGCCCTGCGGGCGCATCTTGCGGATCCGGGCCGCGTACAGCGTGGCCGTGTACTCCTCGGCACCCACCGCCTTCAGGTCGGTGTACGCCTGCTCCAGCAGGGACAGCGTCTCGGGGGTGATCTCCTCGACGTCGGCGCCGCCCCAGAAGAAGACGTCCGAGACGTTGGCGTACAGCTTCAGCCTGCCGTCGTCGACCCGCCAGAAGAGGTCTCCGTAGCTGTCGGAGTGCGACAAGGAGAAGATCTGCATGACCTGGGTGACGAATTTGAGCTGCTTCACCTCGTTCACTTCTTCTCCTTCGGCGGGCAGTCGCAGTCGACGCCGTGCACGGGAATGCCGGGCAGCGGGATCAGCTCCGGAGGGTCATTGCGGCGGATGATGGCACGGGCGATCCAGCGGGCCACCTCCATGCCGCTTTCCTCGTCCTCGAAGGGGCGGATCGGCTGCCCCATGGCGATCTTCTGCGCGTTCTCCGAACCGACGTGCATGCGGATGCCCCGCAGTGTGGGCTCGATGATGTCCTCGGCCAGTTGCTCGGCCGTGTACGAGTCGTAGCCGATCGCCGGATAGCCGTCGTCCGCCGTGTAGACCTTCGACATGTTCACAGTGGGCTCGGGCCGGATGCCGAACTCGCACTCGCCCCAGATGCGGGTGTGCTCGCCCCTCTTCCGGCACTCCCGGCGGCAGCCGTCGAAGTCGGTGTCGTCCAGATCCTTCACGCTCATTCCCCCTCCGGGCCAGGCTCGCCCGAGCAGCCGGAGTCCGCGCAGGAGTGGTCGTCCTTCAGCCGCGCATCGACTGCGGGATGGAGGGCGAAGTCCCCGATGTTCATGAGGGCATCCCGGGCGGCATCCATGGCCGCCTCCAGCCCGTCATCCCAGCCGGACTGATAGTGCTGTGACCCGTCCGGAGAGGGGGACTTCAGCGCGAAGATGGAGCGGGTGACGTGCTTGGCCAGGGCTTCGGGCGTGACCAGGTCGACCGGATCGCTCGAAGCCATGAGGCGGTCGATGTCGATCTCGGAGAGGTCGGTGTCGTCTGCCCCCAGAAGGTCCGCCAGGCGCCGCAGGATCCGTGCGTGCTCCGTGTTGCCGAGCCCCTTGTGTAGCGTCACCGCCTCCTCCAGCGCGGCCACGACGTCCACGAGGACATCATCCGGCCCGGCCTCTTCGGCGGCTGCGAGGCGGCCATTCAGCAGCTCGATGGCGTGGTCCGTGCTCATGTCTCATCCTCCGGAATCTCACGGGGTGCCGGGCGCGGATTGTCCATGGTCGGAACGAAGCGTTCGTCGGGGTCCAGCTCGGCGTGGTAGGAGACTCCCAGCATGGCGGCTGCGGCGGTGTTGTAGGTCACGTCCTTGCCGGGACATCCGGAACAGATCATCCGGAAACCTGTACGGGTGTCCAGGTCGCCGATCGCGTAGACGACCTCGTTCTCCGGAGTGCGCACGATCTTGCTGATCCGCTGGAGCGCCATCAGACCAGCACCACCGTGTCGGACGTCGCCTGCCGGATCAGCCCGCGCGACTCCAGCTCGGTCAGGTCGCAGGCCGGGAGGGTCATCGAGACGACCTTCTCCGAGCCGCACGCGAGCGCGGTCAGGTGGACCAGGGACCGCAGGGCGGAGTCGCTGACCTTCCAGTACGAGGCGGCCATCACGAGGCGGTCCACGGTGGCCGTGACGCCCTCCTCGGGGATGTCGAACCGAGCCGCGACGACGGCCGTAACGGGGTGTCCCATCTTCTTCTCCTTCCGGCTGGCCGCTCTCTTTTCGCGGCCACTGGTTAAAGCCTCGCAGAACTCCGCGAGGCTCAGTGTCCAGAACTGGACCGAAACAGCGTGACGCGCGTCACGATACCTTCGTCAGGCTCGGATTCTCGAAGCTCTGCTCGCGACCCGGATACTCGAACGAGACCCAGGGCTGGTTGTAGGAGTGCCCCTGGTTCGACCGGCAGGTGTACCGGGACTCGTTGCGGTGCGGGCGCATCGCGGTGTACAGCACGCATCCGCAGGACAGTACGACCCTGAACTTGTGCAGGCGCGGATCCCTCACGACGTCACTTCCAGCTTCAGCATGCGCATCATGGGAAGCCTCTCGGTCCAGCCGCCCTGTGAGAGCCGGACGTAGTCCGGCACCCCGACCAGACCCAGCCAGACGCGGCCCCGGCGTTCGGCGTGCCCGTGCCACTCGGCCGAGGTGCGGCCCCACTTCACCTCGTGGCGCATGCCCATAAAGGAAGAGCCACTGCCCTGGATCGTCAGGAGCACGCCGTCGTTGCCGATGCGGCAGTCGCCCACGTCGGGCTCGTCCCACGGAAGGCTCTTCTCCGGGTCCGTTTCCTGCGCGTCGTGGATGGTGAAGATGTCCACGAGCGCCTTGCTGATCTCCTTGTCCTGGGTCGTCAGCAGAAGCAGGGCTTCGCTGTGGCCGTCGTAGACGCGCACGCTGGTCGTCACGACGGCGTTGTTGCTGTGCTGCATTCTGATCCTCACGCTGTTTCTTCCCTCTCCGAAGGGGCCGCCCGCCGGGCGGCCCCTTATCTCACTTCTCGGTCTTGATCTGCCGCTCGCCCTTGATCCGGACGAAGCTGGCGAGGGTTCCCAGGATCGTCACGTCGATCAGGAAGTCGATCCCCGCAGGGATGTCGTACCCGGTGCCCTCCTCCCAGGCGAACTCCGCGATGCCGACGATGATCCCGACGGCGAAGAAGAACGCCATCCACCAGGCGAAAGATCTGCTCTTCACTTCTGTGCCTCCATCGGCATCTCGAATCGTGCGTAGACACCGCCGTCACCCTTGTGGCGGCGCAGGGCTGCGGCGACCGTCCACCCCAGCTCAGTGAAACCGAACTTCGCCCACGGCATCAGCAGCCACTCGGTGTGCCCGGTGATCATGTCGGAAGGGCTCGGATCGCTCAGCGCGTGACCGTCCGGCCGGAGGTACGACTGCCCGCTGGCACTGACCTTCGGCATCTGGAGAGTCACGAGATCAGCGTCGACCAGGTCCATCAGCGCGTCCACCTCGCAGTGGTCGGCCAGCAGGACCGGGCGGTCGTTCTCGGAGTCCGGCTTCAGCCTCAGCCCGTATTCGGCGCCGTCCTTCGACTCGGTGAACCCGTACTGCGTACGCCTGCGGGCCGCGTAGATCATCGGCCAGTGCTTGCGGGACACCTGGACATGATCCCAGTCGATCAGTCCGTGCCAGCGCACCACGCGCTCGTCGATCAGGCTGAGCAGGGCCCAGTGGCTCTTTCCCCAGCGGTCCGGAGCGATGTGCTCGCGGTCCGGGCGGTCCTGCCACTCGGGACCGTCGGCCAGTATCTCCTCCACAGGTCTGATGAACCTCATCACTTCCCCTCTCCGGCCGCGTCATGGGGGTTCGCGGCCTGGTCTTTCATGCGAGCTGACCGTCCACCGCGCGAGCGATCTCCACCAGTTCGCCGTAGAGGTAGCAGGTGAAGTCGTCGCAGGTCTTCCGGTTGTGGTCCCGGATCAGCTCGGGGTAGTCCTTGCCCATGGCGCTGATGTACGCCAGGGCGCGGGACAGGTGGCGTGCGGCGTCGGGCCCGAACAGGGAGGCCAGCTCTCCGGCCTCGCCGCCCATGCCGTTCACCATGCCGTCGCGGTACGCGGTCTCGTCCGGGTAGCAGGCGTAGTACTCGTCCTCGCGAACGCTCTGCGCCACCTTCTCGGCCCGCGATCCCAGTGCTTGCGAGGCCCGCAGGGCGGCCCCCGCGTTCTCGCTGGCGTCATTCTCGAACACGACCTCGTGGTGGTCGGTTTCGTGAATGAAAATCTCGGTGTGCATCTCGGCCACGTCGATGGTCTGCTGGCCGAAATTTTTCACGATGTGACGGGTGCCGCCCCTGCCGCAGGTGCGGCAGAGCAGGAGAGATCCAGCCACCTCGTAGCGGTCCAGATCAGCCACCGTCCACCTCCCCGCCGGGCAGCCGCACCAGAACCTGGTGATGCGTGTACTCGGGCAGGCTGGTCGTAGCCGGAATGGGGCGGCTGTCCCAGTCCTCCACGGTCACCGGAATGCCGTCCAGCTCGATCCGGTCACCGACGACGAAGGCGACCGCTGGAGCATCCTGATCGTCGATGTACTCGACCAGCAGGGGAACCCGGTACGGGGTGCCATCCGGGTACTCCACCTGGTACAGGTACTGGATCTCGTCGCGGTACCTCTCCGGGATGGTCTCCTCGCGGAACCCGAACAGGGGCGTCAGCTCGGCAGGAAGCTGCCTGGCGATCCAGAATGTCGTCGGCATGGGGAACCGTCCGATTCCGCCTGTGTCAGCCACCGTCCTCCTCCTTCGTCCACTCGGTGTGAGCGGAGCAGTTGTGCCTGCATCCCTCGCACCGGCACCGGCAGATGTTCGGGGACGTCTCGTAGCCGGGGCACCTGCCCTCGGCGATCTGCGCAGCGGCCTCCCCCCAGTAGCACAGGTCGTGCCAGTCCTTGCGGACGATGGCCCGGCCTATGGCCGACTGATGGCCGTCAGGGTGGCCTTCCTGCGCCAGCTCGGCTGATTCGACCTGGACGCGGTCGTAGATGTCGCAGCAGACCAGCTCAGCTCTGATCCGGTAGGCGACGTCGTCCTGAATGTTACCGCCGGTCACCGCTTCCCCTTCCTGGTCAGCAGACGAATCCCGTCACCGGCCTCCCTCGGAATCAAGTGCAGATGGAGATGCATGATCTCCTGCCCTGCTTCACGTCCGCGAGTAGAGATCAGGTTCATCGGCCGGTTGGTCCACCGCATCAGCTCAGCCGCGCGGCGGGCCGTGTCGGCGAATGTCTCCGGGTCGGCGGCGAAGTCCTTCACGTGCCGCTTCGGAACGACGAGGCAGTGCCCCTCCGTTACCGGGTTCAGCGGGACGAAGGCGACCGCGTCATGCCAGGTATCGGGCTGGAGGATCCATTCAATCGGCTCGCGCTTCGCGATGATCTCGCAGAACACGCAGGGCGCCGGAAGGATCTGGTCCTCGCAGCCGCGACAGAACACGATCGCCGGAAGCTCATTGGCGTAGACCGGTTGCCGGTTGCGGATGGGGATGTTCGAGCACTCGGGGTGCACGTAGGAACCGAGGACGATGTACGCCACGGGTTCAGGCTGTTCGTACATCGTCACCACCATCCGAACACGAGACCGGCGCCCCAGACCGCGAGACCCAGGGCGGCAAGGCCGCAGGCCATGACCAGCAGGGCCGAGGCGCAGCACGCGCTGTTCGCATCGCCGTGTGCCAGCTTGAGCCAGCCGAAGACGACGATGAGCGCCAGAACGACCGTGTTTATCCAGGTCAGGACGTCCATCAGACCTCCGCCACATCGAACGGAAGTTCCGGTGCCCCGGTCGGCCGCATGCCGTCGATCAGCTTGCGCAGCCAGCCGTTCTCCGTCCGGCTCGGGGCCGTCATGATCTGCCCCTTCCACTGACGCTGCGAACGCGTGCCGTCACCCTTCATGATCCACCCTTCCGCGCGGATCGCGGGGGACATCCGCCCGGCCACCTGCCAGGAGCCGGAGACCAGAACGAAGTCGACCTCCACCCTGGTCAGCACGATCTTCTTGCCTCGCACCGAGCTGTCGGGGTGCGCGATCAGCGGGCCGTCGATCAGGTTCACGAAGCGGCGCACCGTGCACTCGCTGCGGGCGTGTACGAACTTCATCGCGACACCGCCGCGTCCTGCGGCTCGTTCAGGTACTGCTCGAACTGCCGCGCCAGAGCGATGGTCGCGCGGGCCGCCTTGGTCACGTTGAACTCCGCATCCCTGTCGGAGGTCGCATGGCCGGTAACCCGGGTGACGAACTCCAGGTTCGCAGCCACAACGTGCGATGCCGCCTCCAGGGCAACGGCCTTCAACTGCCGCCCCTCATTCAGCTTGTCCACCTCTTCTCCCTTCCGTGAACACTACTCTACCACAACGATGTTGACGGCCTATGGCCAAGACTTCACTCCGGCATATGCCAGATGCTCTGCACCGCGAAGAACCCCCGGAAGGTCACACCCTCCGGGGGTTCTCAGCGAGACGGGTCAGACGTTCTGAGCCTGCTTCGCCTTCAGGTCGGCGAGCGCCTTCAGGTCGGCCTCGCTGGGCCTGCGGTCCTGGCCGAGGTAGCGCAGGGCGTCCTTGAGCTGCGGAGCGTTCTCGAACGCCTCGTCCAGCTTGGCCTGCGTCGTCAGGCCCTTGCGGATGGCCCACTGCATGAGGCGGATCCAGACCTGCTGGGAGTCCGGAAGCGCCTCGTCGAGGTTCGCCGGGAACACCCGGACGCCGACCTCGCCCCGGGCGTGGAGGAGAGCCCCGAGTACCTTCGCGGCACCCAGGGTCTCGCGCCAGTAGTTGTTGTACGCCGTCTCCTGGTCACCCTCGGAGCCGTTGCCGTACTTGACCTTGCCGGTCCCGATGCTCTCCAGGTACTCGCCCTGGCGCCAGCACTCGGCGAAGGCCAGTTCGACGGCCTCGGTGAACGTGTTGCTGCTCATGCTGCGATCTTCCCTTTCCGCTACTGCGTGATCTTCTTGCGATCCGGTCCGTACAGGCTCAGCCACGTCTTGTACTCGGCGTCGTCGACCTTGCCGCCGTCGTGAGCCCACTTCATCAGCACCCCGAGGACGGCCGAGGATCCGTCGATCCACCCTTCGGCCGGTCCTGCCAGAGTGCCGTCACCGTCCACCCCTGGAGAGATCTCGAACGCGTCGATCCGGCCCGCCAGGAGCAACAGGCTGCCCAAAACGTCCAGCGTTCCGATGAACGTCTGCTCGGTGCCCTCGACGAGGAGGGCATCGGTGATGTCGTCCGGCGAGGCACCCTTCGTCTCGCGGATCCGGTCGACCTCCAGGCTGCGCTGCCAGGCGATCTCGAACGCCTTGTCCAGTGCCTGCTCGAATGTGGCCATCTTCCCTCTTCCGATGTGGACTACGGGGTCAGGCGCCGACCGGCTCGAAGCCCAGCACCTTGAGGGAATCCTGGCCGGTGCGCCGGGCCCACTCGGTCAGCAGACGGCGGGTGGCCGACATGTCGGCCTTCTTCTTGCCGAGCACGTCCTGGTAGCCGACCAGTCCGGCGACGCCCAGCATCTCGGAAAGGACCTCCATGGCCCCGACGTACCGGCCGAGACTGTCGGTGACGGCGCGGTCCTGGTTGGCCGCCCGGTCGGCGTCGTCGGTTCCGGCCGCCTTCTCCTGAACGGCCTGCTCCCAGTCCTGGGCCAGCTTCCAGGCCGTGGCGAAACCGGCGTCCACGATGTTCTCGTTCACTGCTTCTTCTCCTCCTGCGAGCTTCGCTCGCTCTCCCGCCACTTCTCCAGCTCGGCCTCGACCTTGTCGGCCTTGACCTCGAAGAACTCCTCATCGCCCTTGACCGGGCCGAAAACGTCGACCCCGGCGGAACCGAGAACCTGACCCAGCACATGCCGGGCCACGGCGAAGTCCCGCTTGGCACTGGCCAGGTCGCGCTCCAGCCCGTCGGTCACCTCCTGCGAGGGGGACGCACCCTTCTTGGCCACCTCCACCAGGTTGGTGTAGTGCCGGACCATCGCGCCGAACTCGTTGGTGCTGCGCATCGCGGCATGCAGCATCCGCTCCTTGGCGCCGCTCACGCCGGGACCTCCTGCTTGTCCTGGCGCAGCCAGCCGTTCCCCTGGTGGTACTCGAACCAGGACAGCATGTGCTCGCGGTCGATGCGGCCGGTCGCGTAGCCGTGCTTGATGACCTCGCGCTCGGTCTTCGGCCAGGCGATGAACGTCTTGCCCAGGCTCTCACCGGTCGCCTCGTCGAGGGCCGGGCCCACCATGCGGACGTCGTACCCGGCGGCGTCGAGCAGGACACCCAGCATCTCGTTGTTGCCCGCCTTGCGCTCGCGCGCTTCGGCGTCCATCCGGCTGTTCTCGTCGCTGGGGTCACGCGTCACCGCCTCGTACGCCTTGCAGGCGTCGAGGTACGCACTCACCCCCTGGTCCAGAGCTGCCGTGACCAGCTTCTGCACATCACTGTGCACTTTCTCCTCCTTGCCGAATTTGCATTTCAGATCCAACTTAAAGTTACCACAACCTAGTTGATGGCCTAAGCCAAACGGCAAGCCGAGATGTACTCATATTCCTCGTTCTGTAAAGCCGCCGAGGACAGACAGAAGCGCCCCCGTCCGCAGACGGGGGCGCTCTGGGGCGGTACGAAGATCAGGCGAAGTACGGCTGGCCAGTCCGGAAGGCGATGGCCAGGTTCTCCACCACCGCGAACAGCGGCGTCGGCAGGCTGTCCATCGGGTGCCACAGCCAGCCCGTGCACTCCTCGGGCTCCATGAGCTTCGGGTCACCCGAGATCCAGTGCGAGACGAAGGCGACGTCGAGGTAGTGCTTGCCGAGGTCCGTGTACGCCGTCAGGTTGGACGTGCACAGGTAGCGCGGGTGACTCACCTTGATGTCCGGCCCGCACTCCTCCACCAGCTCACACAGGGCCGTGGTTTCGCAGTTCTCGCCGAACTCCTGATGGCCGCCCGGCGTACCCCACTCGCCCTCACCGTGGGAACCCTTGCGCTGGCCGAGCAGCACGTGGGGTTTGCCGTCGAACTCGCGGACCACCAGCAGGCTAACGCCCACCTTCGGCCGCTTCTTCTCGTCGAACCGTTCCACGTGGATCACCCGTCCCAGCCGAACAGCTCGTTCGGCGACGTCTTGAGTGCCGAGCACAGGAGCAGCAGCACGTCCAGTTTGATGTTGTTGCGGCCCTGCTCGATGAACGTGATCGAGGAGCTGTCCTGGTAGCCGATCGTCTCGGCCAGCTCGATCTGCGTCATGCCGAGCGCACGGCGCATCCGGCGGATGCGAGCGCCGATCGCGACCGTCAGCTCGGTCGGCCTGGACCGGTTGTCGGCGGACTCGTTGCCTGCCATTTCTTCTCCTTTTCCGGTGCCCCTCAGCCGCGCATACCGGGCGGCGGGGGGACGGTCATTTCGGCGATGGCCGCCAGGGCGTTCATGATGGCCATCTGTGCGACGAAATCCCTGTTGGCTCCGGGGGTCGTCTGGATGTCGGGCAGGTAGGCGGCGTTCGCCAGGTCGGCGCACTTGCGCGCGTTGTCCAGGTAGGCGCGGGCACGCGCGCCAGCGATGTCGTCCCGACCGGTCATCGTCAGATCCGGAAGACGGTCGACTTGCGGACCTGGACCGAGTTGGAGACGCCCTGCGGCCCCTGCTGGTGCATCCCCGGCAGGTAGCTCTCCTGGCTGTTGTGCTTGGTGGCGCCCAGGATCTCCCGCAGGATCTCCTCCAGCTCCTGCTCAGAGACGTACCGGCTGACGTCGTAGCCCCGGGCGTTGACCAGGACGAGGTCGGTGATGCGCCAGAGGGAGTTCTCGAACCCGAAGACGAAGACGATCTTCCGGTCGCTGTCGCCGTCGTCCACGGTGATCAGGTACTGGTTCTTGTTCGAGACGACCGTCGGCACGACCGTCGTGCCGTCCTTCTCGACGGCCTTGCGCAGGTTCCGCAGCTCGGTGGCCACGGGGCCGGGCACGTACTTCTCGTCGACCGGGGCCGACTCGGGAATGACCGCCTTCTTCGCGCCCTCCGGCGTGTAGTTCTTCCTGCCGTTGTCGGGGTCCTTGAAGATGGCGACGTACATGTCCCAGCCCTTGGCCAGATCCACCGACTTGCCGTCGATGAACAGGCGGGACTTCTCCCAGCGCCACTTGCGCCCGTCCAGCCGGAACTGGATGGTCATCCTGGTGCGCTCGCCCGTGTGGGTGAGCAGCATCCGGCCGTAGCCACTGCGCTCGACGACGGGCTCGACGTCCGTCTTGTCCAGCAGGAAGGCGTAGGGCTCGTGGACCACGTCGGGCATGTCCTCGATGGCGACCGTGTTGGCCACTTCTTCTCCATCCGTTGCGTGAGTGGTGGGGGCAGAAGCCCCGAGGTGACATGCGTTCCAGCCGGAGCACAGACGCCTCGGGGCTTTCCTCCATTCCCCTGAAAAGAACTCTACCACAGGGGAGTTGGGGTTTTCAGCCCCTCGGTGAAACGTAGAGCGCGCGGTATGCGCCGCGCTCGGGATCTGCATCTTCCTCGATCCGGAAGCCGCAGTTGAGCAGAACGCGCCGGTACCCGTCGAGGGCGGTCCGCTCATCACGGACCGGCCCGACGAACCGGACGAACGCTCCGGTCTTCGTCTCGTGGACTTCGAACCCGAAGAAGTCCCCGAACAGGACCCGGTTCTTGTCGACATCCCCGTCCCCACGGAAGTACACCTTCCGCCGGAACAGAGCCGTTTCCTGCGCCGCCTTCGCCGAGCGGTAGCCGCCCGAGCGCAGGAACTCTCCGATCTCTGTCGCAAGATTCCTCAAGAATCCTCACCCTTTCCGTGATGCTGTCACTGAGTACGTCGATGTCCTCGACGTCTTCAGTCGAGAAATCGTGAGCCTGTGAGCCTGGTTCACGAAATCTTCACAACATGCACGAAAGGATCAGATCTTGATGTTGACGTGGCCGGTGCCGGTCGACGACGTGTACTCGTCCGCCACGGTGTAGCCCGTGCGCAGCGCCTTGACGATCGCGGCGACCTTCGCCCGCGCGTGGAAGCCGTTGCTCTCGTTCTGCGCCCGGCACCCCGGGCAGAAGTCCTCCGAGCCTCCCGTGAAGGCGCTGACCAGCTTCTGGATCAGCCCCTTGCTGCGGCAGTCGGCACAGCGCCAGTGGTTCGGGAAGACCGAGACCAGCACAAGGTCCCGCTCCGTACTCGGGTAGGCGTCGATGTGCACGTGCTCGTCGGTGCGTACCTGCGCCACGTACAGGACGTCCTTGATCTCGTCCGTCTTCTTGCTGGCCTGATCCATTCCGGCTCCTCTCCGTTGGGGGCGGAATACCCCCAACGGAGAGACTACCAGGGAGCCTTGACGGCCTGGGCCATTCTCGGTCCGGGGGCTCAGCCGCCGAGGCGGTCGGCGAACAGCCCCTTCGCCCGGTAGTACGAGGCCGCCGCCTCAATCAGGCGCCCGTAGACCTCCCAGAAGCGCTCCTTCACCTCGTCCGAGGTGGCGGAGTGCTCGATCATGCGGGCGCTGAAGAGGTTCCACACCTGCGCCGCCGAGTAGATCTTCTTCGGCGGCCAGGTGAGGGCGACCGCCACGCCGACCGACTTCACTCCGGCCCGGCGCAGCGCCATACGGACCGCGTCCGTGTTCTCGTGCCCGGTCAGGAACTGGATCTGCTCCAGGGTCAGTGCATCTTCGTTCGTGTCCACGTCTTCTCCTTGTTCGGTGACTGAACAGTATCACGATGTTCGGCCCCTGAACATCACGTTCTCCGGATCCGTGTACGGCCCGCAGACGGCCGCACACGGCCACCGTCCACCGGGGCGGCGCCGGACCCGCCCAGGGCCCGCAGCCGAACGCTCAGCCCCCACAGGCCGCACTCGGAGCCCCACCCCCAGCCGCCCCGCTGCACTCGACCGGCGGCCCCAGCCACCCACCCCTGGAAGCGAAGCGAGTTCCGTCCCTCCTTCAGGCGCCGCGCAGCGGGGCTTCGCGCGCTCGCGCGCTAGGACGACGACGAAGGAGAGGGCTCTCGAAGAGAGAGTGGAGGTGCTGGCCGGTGGGTGGGGAACCCACCGGCTTGCGCCGACACCGAACGGAGAGAGACCTCGACTGAGGAGGAGGACTTCTAACTACTTCTATAGGGGGTGGCAAATCGACGTTTCCCCAGGTCAGGTGGGCTACCGACTTCTCACATTCAGGTCAGGGACGTTGACCTCCAGAGGTCAACCATACGACCCCCTCTGACCTGTAGAGGTCAAGGTTATTTCGGGCATATTGGACTTCTGATGATCCCGGCGGGGTGGCTGCCCCCACAGGGGGACATAGGG